>FWWL01000937.1_pt1 | contig 74453 bp, 63 predicted proteins | sample 2228331 | NCBI WGS metagenome assembly FWWL01 (sample SAMEA103939775, study PRJEB20133) | metagenome
GTGCCTGGCGCGGCGGCATCCCGCCATCGTCCCGGCTCGGCCCGCCGCGCACCGCCACCGGCCGCGTGGTGCTGGTCGACGACCCGGGCGCGACCCAGGCCGCCCTGCAGGTCGCCGCGCTCGGCGCCGCGCGCAGGACCCAAAGCTTCCCTGCGCTGGAGGTGATGAACGCCGCGCTGGGCGGCATGTTCTCGAGCCGCCTCAACAGCAATCTGCGCGAGGACAAAGGCTACAGCTACGGCATGTATTCGCAATTCGATTACCGGCGTGCGCGCGGACCCTTCGTCATCGCGGGCAGTGTGCGTGAGGATGCGGTACTGCCCGCGCTGCGCGAGATCCTGCGCGAGGTGCAGGCGATGCGCGCGGCGCCGCTGCCCGCGGACGAACTGGAGCGGGCACGCGCGGCGCTGGCCCGGTCGCTGCCGGGGCAATTCGAGACCAATGGCGACATCGCCGCGCAACTGGGCCACACCTTCATCTACGGCCTGCCGGCGGACTACTACGCCACCCTGCCCCAGGCCTTGCGCGGCGTGGACGCGGCCGAGGTCCAGGCGGCTGCACGCAGCTACCTCGACCCGAGGCGCATGGTGGTGGTGGCCGTGGGCGAAGCGGCCGAGCTGGCGCCGCAGCTGCGTGCGCTCGGACACGGCCCGGTGCAGGAGCGCGACGCGGAAGGACGGCCCCTGCGCCGCTAGAGATAGTCGGACCGGAAGAAAGCCGGGAATCGCCGTGGAGGGCAGTAATGGCGCCCGCCCCTGCATTACCGGCTGTCGAGTGCCTCTATCTTTTCGCGCACGAAGCTCGCCAATGTCCGCGCCGCCAGGGAGGGACTGGCCCGGTGGGGATAAATCACGCGTAGCGGCCAGTCCTCGCCGGTAAGCTCCGGAAACAGATGCACCAGCCTGCCCGCAGCCAGATCCGCGTGCACATCGAGTCTTGATTTATAGGCGATACCCGCTCCGGCCAGCGCCCATGCATGTATCAGTGCGCCATCGTCGCTCGACCGGTTGCCACGCACCTTCACCAGGACCGGCTTTTGGCGATCGGCCAGCCGCCACGTATTCGTACCTCCGGCGTCGAGCCCGTGAACCAGGCAGTTGTGCTGTGCCAGCTCTTCGACCCGGCTGGGACGGCCATGCCGGGCCAGGTAATCGGGCGCGGCGACGATCAGGCGCCTGTTCCTTCCGAGCGTCCGGCTGATGTAAGACGAATCGCTCAATCGGCCATAGCGGAAGGTCATATCGAAAGGTTCCTGGAAGATATCGACAAAGCGGTCCACACACTGCAGGTGTACCCGCAGTTCCCGGTGCATCTCCTGGAACTCGTCGAGCCAGGGCAGCAGGACATTCCGACCGACGTCGGAAGGTGCCGATATGCGAAGCAGCCCTGCGATGCTTTGCGCCCCTTCCCGTAGCACGAAGATCCCGCGATCCAATGCGCCGATCGCTTCCTGCGCATAGCGCAGGAAGCTCTCACCCTGCGGGGTCGGGCGCATGCTGCGGGTGGAGCGCTCGAACAGCCGGCACTCGAGTACACGTTCCAGCCGCTTGATGCTTGCGCTGGCGGTGGCCACCGACATGCCAAGGTTCTGCGATGCCTTGGTCAAGCTGCCCTGTTGCGCCGTCTGCACGAAAAGCTGAAGCTCGACCAGGTGGAACATACTCAAATCCTGTTTGAAAGTGATTCAAAAACGGACATCTATATCGCGAGCAAGGATAGCACCATAATCTGGTTTCCTTCAGAAAACACAAGGCAATGCCATGAAAGCAGTTGGTCTGACAAAATACCTCGCGATGGAACTGCCGGAATCGCTGCAGGATTACGAGATCCCGATGCCCGTCCTCGGCCCGCGAGACATCCTGGTTGCCGTCGAGGCCGTTGCCGTCAATCCTCTCGACAATCGGGTTCGCAAGCCGAAAGACAGGATCGAGAGCGCTCCACGGATTCTTGGATGGGACGTGGCGGGAATCGTGGTGGACGTCGGATCGTCCGTAAGCCGCTTCAAGCGCGGTGAAAAAGTATTCTATGCAGGCGACCTCAACCGTCCAGGAGGCTACAGCCAGTACCACGCCGTCGACGAGCGCGTCGTCGCCCGCATGCCGGAAACCCTCGGCTTCGAATCGGCAGCTGGCATTCCCCTGACCGCGCTGACCGCCTGGGAAGCGCTCTTCGACCGGCTCGGCGTCGCCACGGTCCAGCCAGGATCGCACGAGCGCAAGACCATCCTGATCATCGGTGCGGCTGGCGGCGTGGGCTCGATGGCGGTGCAGCTCGCCGCCAGGCACGCCGGCCTGCGGGTGATCGCCACCGCGTCCCGCCCCGAGTCCGAAGCCTGGGTGAGAGAGCTGGGGGCAACCGACGTCATCAATCATTTCGGTGACATCCCGGGCCAGGTCGATGCACTCGGTGTCGGCCCGATCGACTACGTGCTGATCCTGAGCGACACGTCAAAATATTTCGAGGTGGCGGCCCAGGTCGTCGCGCCACAAGGCCGGATCTGCACGGCGGTCGAGGCAAGCGCACCTGTTGACCTCAATGTCCTGTGGGACAAGAGCATTACCTTCGTGTGGGAAATGGTCTTTACCCGCACAGACTTCCAGACGAAGGATTTGGACCAGCATGGACAGATCCTGTCGAAAGTTGCTGACCTGATCGATAGCGGAATCCTTCGTACGACGGTTTCCCGCGTACTGAGTCCAATCAACGGCGCCAACCTGCACGAAGCCCTGACGATGCTTCAGACGGGCCGCGTGACCGGAAAGATCGTGCTCAGCGGCTTTGCCTGATGGATCAGCCGGTGGCTGTCGTGACGACCCTGGCAGCTGTTTATCTTGCCGCCTGCCTTAGTCCGGGTCCGAACTGGTTCGTCATTGGCGAGTTGACAGCTTCAAGACCCCGCAACGATGCGATCATGGCCGCTCTAGGCATTTCCGCAGGCTCAACGGTCTGGGCGCTGCTGAGTATCGCGGGCCTTGTCGCCGTCCTGGAGAGCCATCCCAGGCTCAATGCCGCCTGGCACGCCGCCGGCGCCACCTACCTGATGTGGTGCGGGCTGTCGATGATCTGGCGTGCGGGCAGCGTTTCGTTGAGCTTCCCTCGGGACGAGGTCTCGTCCACGGGTCCAGGGAGGAATCCGTTCCGCATCGGCCTGGTTACGAGCCTCACCAATCCCAAGGCAGGCGTGTTCTGGACCGCGTTTTCGCCGCGAACATTCCCGGCCCCATATCCCCCGGGCTTGCCGCGGGCGTGGTGTTGATCGTCGCAACAATGTCCAGCACCTTCCATGTCGGCCTCGCCCGCTTGCTCCAGGCGGGACGGCTTCAGACGGCTTACTTGCGCTTCGGCGCGTGGATTCGACGATTCTCGGGCTTGTCGCTAGCGGTCATCGGCCTTCAACTATTGACCGCCTGAGCCTGGCCCGGCACCGCATCCTTGCCCGTCGCATCCCGTGCCCGCGCTTGCAGGGGCCGGGAAAATCACCTAACATATGAACAGTTCTTCAACTGTTGAATATGATTAACATGCCCGACGCCGACCACGTGGACCAGCTGGCGGACCTGTTCCACCTGCTGGGCGACCCCACGCGCCTGCGCATCGTCCTGGCCTGCCTGGCCCGCCCCACGGCGGTGGGCGAGATCGCCGCCTCGCTGGATCTGTCGAGCTCGCTCGTCAGCCACCACCTGCGCCTGCTGCGCGCGGCGCGCATCGTGAAGGCCGAGCGCCAGGGCAAGCAGGTGTTCTACTCCGCCGCCGACGCGCACATCAGCATCCTGCTCTCCAACATGTTCGAGCACATCGCCGAACCCGCAAACGGACTCGACGCATGACACACGACCACGATCACGATCACGATCACGATCACGACGACCATGGGCACGGCCACGCGCACGGACATGGGCACGGACATGGGCACGGACATGGGCACGGACATGGGCATGGGCATGGCCACCATCACCACCACCCCGCGCCGGGCAACTACGGGCGCGCGTTCGCGCTGGCGGTCGGCCTGAACACCCTGTTCGTCGTCATCGAGTTCGCCTACGGCTTCATCGCCAATTCGACCGCCCTGATGGCCGATGCCGGACATAACCTGTCGGACGTGATGGGCCTGCTGCTGGCCTGGGGCGCCGCCGTGCTGGCCCGGCGCGCGCCGAACGAGCGCTACACCTACGGGCTGCGCAGCTCCTCGATCCTGGCCGCGCTCGGCAATGCGCTGCTGCTGATGGTCGCGTGCGGGGCGATCGCCTGGGAAGCGGTGCAGCGCTTCACCGAGCCGGCGCCCGTGGCAGGCGTCACCGTGTCCGTGGTCGCCGGCATCGGCGTCCTGATCAACGGTTTCTCGGCCTGGCTGTTCATGTCCGGCAGCAAGGGCGACCTGAACATCCGCGGCGCCTACCTGCACATGGCGGCCGACGCCGCGATCTCGCTCGGGGTGGTGATCTCGGGCCTGGTGATCATGGGCACCGGCTGGAGCTGGCTCGACCCGGCCGTCAGCCTGGTGATCGTGGTGGTGATCGTGGCCGGCACCTGGTCGCTGCTGCGCGAATCGGTGCAACTGATCATGGCCGCGGTACCGGCGGGCGTGGACGTGGCGGGGGTCACCCGATTCCTGGAGGAGCGGCCGGGCGTGAGGGAAGTGCACGACCTGCACATCTGGGCCGTGAGCACCACCGAGACCGCACTCACCGCGCATATCGTGATGCCGGGCGGCTACCCCGGGGACCGGGTGGTGGACGAGATCGTGGAACGCTTGCGCCACGACTTCCGCATCCACCACTGCACCTTGCAGGTCGAGGAAGGCACGACCGACCACGGGTGCATGCTTGAGAAAATCTAGGAGCCTGCGCGGCAGCGCCGCGCAGGCGGCGGTTCAGCCAGCCAGGTGGGCGTACAGGGCGGTGCTGAGGTAGCGTTCGCCATAGGACGGGATGATGGTGACGATCAGCTTGCCCGCGTTCTCGGGCCGCCGCGCCACCTGCGCCGCCGCCCACAGGGCCGCCCCGGCGGAAATCCCGACCAGCAGGCCTTCCTCGCGGGCCGCCGCGCGCGCCGTCTCGAAGGCGTTGTCGTTGCTCACCGCGATGACCTCGTCGTAGGCCTGGGTGTTGAGCACCTGGGGCACGAAGCCGGCGCCGATGCCCTGGATCGGGTGCGGGCCCTTGGTGCCCTTGGACAGCATGGGCGAAGCCTCCGGCTCGACCGCGATGGCCTGGAAACCCGGCTTGCGCGCCTTGATGACCTCGGCCACGCCGGTGATGGTGCCACCGGTGCCGACCCCGGCGACCAGGATGTCCACCTTGCCGTCGGTATCGCGCCAGATCTCCTCCGCCGTCGTGCGACGGTGGACCTCCGGATTGGCCGGGTTGTTGAATTGCTGGGGCATGAAGCAGCGCGGGTCGGATGCCACGATTTCCTCGGCCCGCCGGATCGCTCCCATCATGCCCTCGGGGCCGGGGGTGAGCACCAGTTCGGCGCCGTAGGCGCGCAGCAGCATGCGCCGCTCGTTGCTCATGGTCTCGGGCATCACCAGGCGGCAGCGGTAGCCGCGCGCGGCGCAGACCATGGCCAGCGCGATCCCCGTGTTGCCACTGGTCGGCTCGACGATGACGGTGTCCGGCCCGATCAGGCCGGCGGCCTCGGCCGCCTCGATCATGGCCAGGCCGATCCGGTCCTTGACGCTGTGCCCCGGGTTGTAGAACTCGAGCTTGGCGACCACCTCGGCCACGCTGTCGCGCGCCAGATGACGGATACGCACCAGGGGGGTGTTGCCGATCAGTTCAGTGACATCGTTGACGATACGCATTCCGTTCCCCTCAGCTTAAGTCTTTGACTTCACTTCACGTCGAGCAGTTCCACATCGAAGATCAGGTCGGCGTCCGGAGGAATCGCTCCGCCGCCGGCGCCACGCTTGCCGTAGGCCAGATCGCTGGGAATGATCAGCGTCCGCTTGCCGCCGACCTTCATGCCGGCCAGGCCCTGCTCCCAGCCCTTGATGACCCGGCCCGCGCCGAGCTGGAACTCGATCGGGGTGCGGCCCGGGTCGCGCGAGGAGTCGAACTTGCGCCCGCGCTGGTTGGCCGCGAGCGGCTTGAGGAACCATCCCGTGTAATGCACCTTGACCTTGTTGCCCACCGCGGCTTCGCGCCCCTTGCCCACCACCCGCTCGACGATCTCGACCTGGGGAGTGGGCGCGGCCGGTGGCGGCGGCGGCGCGATCCCGGCCGCGGCCTGGCCGCTGTCCTGCGCCGTCACCGGTGCCTGGCCGGCGGTGGTCTCGGCCACCTGCCCGGCCACGGCCGGCGTCTGGCCGGTGCTGGCCTGGGTGCTGCTGTCCTGGGCGAGCGCGGCCGGGGAGGCGGCGAGCAGCAACGCGAGCAATGCGACGGAACGGTTCATGATGGGTGCTTTCAAAGGTTCGTGCGGAATCTTATGATAGCAAGGCCGCTTCCGCTTGCACAATTGGCAGCGCTTCGGCCTGCGGCTCGGCGTTGGCGGCATCGGCCATGCGGCGCAGCAGATGGGCGGCGGCGACCATGCCGAAGGTGGCGGTGACCACCATGCTCGAGCCGAAGCCGGCGCAATTGAGCCCGGTGACGCTGCCCGCATCGACGGCGCAGGCCGCGCCGCTGTCCGGATAGCGCAGCGGCTCCATCGAGAACACCGCGTCGATGTGGTACTTGTTCTTCTCGCCGCGCGCGAAGCCGTACTGGGCGCGCAGCAGCTTGCGCACCTTCTTGAGCAGCGGCTCCTGCTCGGTGCGGGCCAGGTCGCGCACCTCGACCCGGGTCGGGTCGGTCTGGCCGCCGGCGCCGCCGATGGTGATCAGGGGCAGGCCGTTGGCACTGCACCAGGCGATCAGGGCCGCCTTCGGCTTGACGCTGTCGATCGCGTCCACCACGTAGTCGAAGCCGCCCGCCCCCACCATCGACGCGATGTTGTCCGGGTCGATGAAGTCTTCCACCAGCGTGACCTGGCAGAACGGATTGATCTGCGCGATGCGCTCGCGCAGGGCCTCGATCTTGGGCATGCCGATGGTCGAGGACAGGGCCTGGATCTGGCGGTTGATGTTCGACTCGGCCACGTTGTCCAGGTCGATCAGGGTCAGGCGGCCGATGGCGCTCCTGGCGAGCGCTTCCACCACCCAGGAGCCGACCCCGCCCACGCCGATCACGCAAACGTGCGCCGCGCGGAAACGTTCCAGTGCACGCTCGCCGTACAGACGGGCGATGCCGCCGAAGCGGCGCGCGAAGTCGACCTCTTCCTCCAGGGCCGCCGCGAAGTCATGGGTATCGATGCTGTTCATCCCCGCATTTTAGCGGACGGTGCTTGCGCAACTGCACTAAAATACCAGTTCGCCAAGCAAAATATTTTCGTGTGTCATTAAAACGCCAAATGAACGAATTCCTTCCCGAAGCAGCACCCGGTTTCGACCAGCCGATCGCCGTGCTCAAGCATTGCCATGGACGCATCCGCAAGCAGCTCGCCACCCTGGAAAAGCTGCTGTCCCACCTGCCCGAACACGGCGCGGACGAGCAGGCGCGCCAGGCTGCCCAGGCGGTGATCAACTACTTCGAGAAGGCGGCCCACCTGCACCATGACGACGAGGAGCAGGACCTGATCCCGATGCTGCGCGCGGTGGCCCAGGGCGAGGACGCGGCCACGCTGCAGGCGCTGGCGCCGGTGATCCTGCAGGACCACAAGGACATGGACGCGCTGTGGCAGGACCTGCACGAGCAGCTGGTGGCGATCGCGGCCGGTGGCGCGGCGGTGTTGTCGGCGGTCACGGTGCAGCGCTTCGTGCAGCGCTACAGCTCCCACATGGAGCGCGAGGAAGGGACGATGGCGCCGATGGCGCTGCGCCTGTTCTCGCCGGAGCAGATGGCGCAACTTGGCCAGGGGATGCAGGCGCGGCGCGGACTGGGCGAACCGCGGCGCCAGGGCGTGGGCGAGTCGGTGGCCGACCTGCGCAAGGACTACGGCCAGGCCAGCCTGAACGAAGACGATGTGATGGACGACCCGATGCTGCAGTTCACGCAATGGTTCGAACAGGCACTGAAGGCCGAGGTGAACGAGCCGAACGCGATGTCGCTGGCGACGGTGGACGCGCAGGGCCGGCCGAGCTCGCGCATCGTGCTGGTCAAGCAGTTCGACGAACGGGGCTTCACGTGGTACACGAACTACGACAGCCGCAAGGCGCAGGAATTGCGCGACAGGCCGTTCGCGGCCTTGCTATTCTTCTGGAGCGAACTGGAACGACAGGTGCGTATCGAAGGCCGCGTCGAGCGCACCGCCCCCGAGGAAAGCGACAAGTATTTCCACAGCCGCCCGCTCAAGAGCCGCCTGTCGGCGATCGCCTCGCGCCAGAGCGCGCCGATCGCCAGCCGCGCGGAGCTGGAACGGAACTACGAGGCCGTGGCAAGGCAGTATGGCGAGGAGCCGCCGCGTCCGGAGAACTGGGGCGGTTTCCGCCTGGTGCCGGAACGGATCGAATTCTGGCAGGGACGCCGTTCGCGTTTCCACGACCGCATCGTGTACGAGCGGCAGGAAGACGGCAGCTGGGCGCGGCAACGTCTGCAACCCTGAGCCGGCGCGACCGCCGGCACCTTGTGTCGGAGGAAAGCGTGTTCAACCAGATGAGGCTGACGGCCTGGAGCACGGGCCTGCGCAGCAAACTGTCCCTGCCCCTGCGGGTGGAACTGTGGAACGGCGAACGGATCGACCTGTCGCACGACCATCCGCGCGTGACGATACGGGTGCCCGAACCGTCCGCCCTGCGCTACCTGCTCTCGCCCTCGCTGTCCAGCCTCGGGCGCGCCTATGTCGAGGGCGCGCTCGAGATCAAGGGGCGCGCGATCGACATGATCAACGTCGGCAACGCCCTGGCCGCGTCCGGTGGCGGGGCGCGCGGCACCGCCCTGGTCGACGCGCTGCGCCGGCTTTCGCCGCACACGCGCGAGAAGGACGCCGAGGCGATCCGCTACCACTACGACGTGTCCAACGAGTTCTACGCCGCCTGGCTCGATCCGGCCATGGTCTATTCGTGCGCCTACTTCGAGAACGGCGACGAGGACCTGGCCACCGCCCAGGTCAAGAAGATCGACCACATCCTGGACAAGATCGGCCTGCGCGACGGGCATAGCCTGCTCGACATCGGCTGTGGCTGGGGCGCGCTGGTGATCCGGGCCGCGCAGCGGCACCGGGTGCGCTGCGTCGGCGTCACCCTGTCCGAGAACCAGGCGAGCCTGGCACGCGAACGGGTGGCGCGCGCCGGCCTGCAGGACCGGGTCGAGATCCGGCTGCAGGACTACCGCGACATCCACGGGCAGTTCGACCGGATCACGAGCGTGGGCATGTTCGAGCACGTCGGCGTGGCCCACCTGCCGGAATACTTCGGACGGGTGCGCGACCTGCTCACGCCGGACGGCGTGGTGATGAACCATGGCATCACGACGACCAATGTGGACAACGGTTCCTCGCCCGGCGGCCAGTTCATCCACCGCTACGTCTTCCCCCACGGGGAACTGGCGCACCTGTCGACCGTGCTGCGCGCCATGCAGGAAGGCGGCCTGGAGGCGCGCGACGTCGAGAACCTGCGACGCCATTACGCGCGCACCTGCGCGATCTGGAACGACAACTTCGAAAGCAACGCCGAGCGCATCGGCAAGATGACCGATGCGCGCCGCTTCCGCATCTGGCACGTCTACCTTGCCGGCTGCGCCTACGCGTTCTCCCACGACTGGATCAGTCTGTACCAGATCGTGTGCGGCAAGGCCGGTGCCGACCCCGCCCAGATCCCCTGGTCGCGCCGCTACATGTACCACTGAGGCGAACCGGGCCGGCCGGCCCGGCGCTAGCTCCTAGCGTTTCAGGCGATCGGCGAAGGTCTTGCGGAACTTGGCCACCTTGGGCGCGACCACGAAGGCGCAGTAACCCTGCATCGGATGCTGGTTGAAGTAATCCTGGTGGTAGTCCTCGGCCCGGTACCACTGCTGCTGCGGCAGCAGTTCGGTGACGATCGGCGCATCCCACACCCCGGCCATCTCGGCCATGACCTTGCGCGCGACGGCTTCCTGCTCGTCGTTCGTGGTGAAGATCACCGAGCGGTACTGGGTGCCCACGTCGTTGCCCTGGCGGTTCGGCGTGGTCGGATCGTGGATCGTGAAGAAGATCTCGAGGATGTCGCGGTAAGCGATCTGTGCGGGATCGAACTCGATCCGCACCACTTCGGCATGGCCGGTCGTGCCGGCGCAGACCTGCTCGTAGGTCGGGTCGGGGGCATGGCCGCCCATGTAGCCCGATTCGACCCGGGTCACGCCGCGCGCCTCCAGGTAGACCGCTTCGAGGCACCAGAAGCAGCCGCCGCCCAGTATCGCCACCTCGGTCGCTGATTGCTCGCTCATTTCACACCTCGCCTGTTGATGGATGGTTTAATGTAGCGCAAACACGGGTTTTGCGCTTGCGCTACGCGCAGCCCGGCAACGCCCGGCTGCCGCCGGTGGCATAATGGCGGCAAAACCCAGGGTAACAATGAACACACGCTCTCCCCGCGCCACCGAGCGCGACTTCGACTCGGCGCATTTCCGTCACGCGCTGTCCCAGTTCGCCACCGGCGTGACGGTGATCACGACGCGGCTGGCCGACGGCAGCTTCCGCGGCCTGACCGCCAGCTCCTTCAACTCGGTGTCGCTGGAACCGCCGCTGGTGCTGTGGAGCCTGGGCGCGTCCGCCAACAGCCTGCCCATCTTCAGCGGCAACTCCCACTACGTGATCAACGTCCTGTCCGAGGGCCAGCGCGAGCTGGCGATGCGTTTTTCGCGCCGCACCGAGAACCCGTTCGCCGGCGTCGAGTACGAACTGTCGCGCACCGGGCTGCCCATCCTGAAAGGGGTGGCGGCGTGGTTCGAATGCCACAACCGCAGCCGTTACCCGGAAGGCGACCACGTGATCTTCGTCGGCGAGGTCGAGGAATGCGCGGTCCATCCCCAGCCGGCCCTGCTGTTTCATGGCGGGCAGTTCGGCAGCACCGGCAAGCCTTGACCCGTCCCGCACGCCCGGCCCCGCCCTGCCTTGCCCCGCGTTTTGTGGTCGAGCAAAAATGAAAATGCCTGTCGCAGTTTGAAAAGATGCGCGGCGGCGAGCTTCCTATAATGGCTTGATGCGGCGCAGGCGTAGCGCGTGCCCTTCACAAGAACCCGTAGAGACAGGATTGATCAATGAACCATACCGATTCGCCAAGCAAGGCCAAGCCAGGCCGTGCCCAATTCCACTGGGATGATCCGCTGCTGCTGAACAGCCAGCTGACCGACGAAGAGCGCATGGTGCGCGACGCCGCCGCCGCCTACTGCCAGGACAAGCTCCAGCCCCGCATCCTCGAAGCCTTCCGTCACGAGCAGATGGACACCTCCATCTTCCGCGAGATGGGCGAACTGGGCCTGCTCGGCCCGACGATTCCGGAGCAGTACGGCGGCCCGGGCATGAACTACGTGGCCTACGGCCTGATCGCGCGCGAAGTCGAGCGCGTCGATTCCGGCTACCGTTCGATGATGAGCGTGCAATCCTCGCTGGTGATGGTGCCGATCTACGAGTTCGGCAACGAAGCGACGCGCCAGAAATACCTGCCCAAGCTGGCCACCGGCGAATGGATCGGCTGCTTCGGCCTGACCGAACCGAACCACGGTTCCGATCCGGCCTCGATGGTGACCCGCGCCCGCAAGGTCGACGGCGGGTATGCCCTGACCGGCACCAAGATGTGGATCACCAACTCGCCGGTCGCCGACGTGTTCGTGGTCTGGGCCAAGGACGACGAGGGCGCGATCCGCGGCTTCGTGCTGGAAAAGGGCATGAAGGGCTTGTCGGCCCCGGCCATCCACGGCAAGTTCGGCCTGCGCGCCTCGATCACCGGCGAGATCGTGATGGACAACGTGTTCTGCCCGGAAGAGAACGCCTTCCCCGAGGTGCGCGGCCTGAAGGGTCCGTTCACCTGCCTCAATTCCGCCCGCTATGGCATCGCCTGGGGCGCGCTGGGCGCGGCCGAGGCCTGCTGGCACACCGCGCGCCAGTACACCATGGACCGCCAGCAGTTCGGCAAGCCGCTCGCGGCCAACCAGTTGGTGCAGAAGAAGCTGGCCGACATGCAGACCGAGATCACGCTGGGCCTGCAGGGCTGCCTGCGCCTGGGCCGGATGAAGGACGAAGGCACCGCCGCGGTCGAGATCACCTCGATCATGAAGCGCAACTCCTGCGGCAAGGCCCTGGACATCGCGCGCGTCGCCCGCGACATGCTCGGCGGTAACGGCATCTCCGATGAGTTCGGCATCATCCGCCACATGGTCAACCTCGAGGTGGTCAACACCTACGAAGGCACGCACGACATCCACGCACTGATCCTGGGCCGCGCCCAGACCGGCATCGCCGCGTTCTGATCGCAGCGAGCGGCACAGCGAGGGCGCCTGCGGGCGCCCTTTTTTTCGTAAAAATATTGCAAGAATGGCGACAACGGACGACATTTTTGCCGCCGACAAAGCTATTTCGCGCTAACATCAGGTTTCGACCCTGTGCCGTCGCCGGCGATCCCGCCGGTATCACTTCCCGAGAACGTCATGACCCAGGATCCGCCCAGTAGTGCACGCACCACCGGCGCCACGCCGTCGCTGTCGCTCGACCGGCTGCTCGAGAACCTGCCGGGCGCGGCCTATCGCTGCCGGATAGACCCGGACTGGACCATGCAGTTCATCAGCGAAGGCATCGCCAAGCTGACCGGCTATCCCCCGGACGCGTTCCTGCCGCCGGCGCGCGTCAGCTTCGGCACCATCATCCACCCGGACGACCGCGACCCGGTCGAAGTGGACATCCTCGACGCCGTCGCCCACGGCCGCCCCTTCACCGTCACCTACCGCATCATCAGCGCCAGCGGCGAACTGAAGTGGATGTGCGAACAGGGCTCGGCCGTCAGCGGCCCCGATGGGCGCGCCATCGCGCTGGAGGGTTACATCACCGACGTGACGCCGGTGAAGCAGAACGACATGCTGGTCATGGAGCAGGCCTCGCTGCTGGACAAGGCGAGCGACGCGATCTTCGTGATGGACATGACCGGGCGCATCACCTACTGGAACAAGGGCGCGGAACGGCTGTACGGGTGGGAAGCAGGGGAAACCCTGGGCCAACGCGTGTGCGAGCTGCTGTGCACGCCTCGGGACGCATTCGAGGCCGCGCGCAGCGCGGCGCTGGCGGAAGGCGAGTGGACCGGAGAACTGCCCCAGTGCCGGCGCGACGGCTCGCAGGTCGAGACCGAGACCCGGTGGACGCTCCTGCACCCCGACCCGCAGTTCGGCACCAACCGCAAGATCCTGGTGATCGGCACCGACATCGGCGAGCGCAAGCACCACGAGGCACGGATCCACCGGCTGGCATTCTACGATCCGCTGACAGACCTGCACAACCGCGCCAGCCTGCTCGACCACCTGCACCAGGCGCTGCTGGGCAGCGCGCGCTCGGGCAAGTACGGCGCCCTGCTGTTCTGCGACCTGGACAACTTCAAGACGCTCAACGACACGCACGGGCACGGGGCCGGCGACCTGCTGCTGCAAGCGGTCGCCAGGCGCCTCGAGCACAGCGTGCGCGAGGCGGACATGGTGGCACGCCTGGGCGGTGACGAATTCGTCATCCTGCTGCAGTGGAAAGCGCCTTGAAACAGGCGGACGCGGCGATGTACCAGGCGAAGGCGGCGGGACGCAACACCTTCCGCTTCTTCGACCCCAGGATGCAGGCGGCCTGGTCGGCCCGGGCCGAACTGGAGAACGGCATGCGGCGCGCGCTGCGCAACAACGAGTTCGCGCTTTACTACCAGCCGCAACTGAACGATGCGGACCAGGTCACGGGAGCGGAGGCGCTGCTGCGCTGGCGCCTGCCCAGCGGTGAACTGCGGCTGCCGGCCCTGTTCATCCCGACCGCAGAGGAAAGCGACCTGATCGTTCACATCGGCTGCTGGGTCCTGGAAACGGCGTGCACCCAGCTGGCGATCTGGCAATCGGTGCCAGAGACGGCGCACCTGAGCCTGTCGGTCAACGTCAGCCCGCGCCAGTTCATCGAACCGGACTTCGTCAACATGACCCGCGCCATCCTGGAGCGCACCGGGGTCGATCCACTCGGCCTGAAGTTCGAGCTGACCGAGGGGCTGGTGGTGGGCGACTTCGCGCACACGGCGCAGACCATGACGACCCTCAAGCGCCTGGGCATCAGCTTTTCCCTCGACGACTTCGGCACCGGTTACTCGTCGCTGGCCTACCTGCGCATGCTGCCGCTCGACCAGCTCAAGATCGACCACAGCTTCATGCGCGACGTGCTCACCGACCGCAATGACGCCTCGATCGTCCGCTCGATCATCGCGCTCGGCGCCAGCCTGGGGCTGGACGTGATCGCCGAGGGCGTGGAGACCCTCGGCCAGCGCCAGTTCCTGGCCGATTGCGGCTGCCGCGGCTACCAGGGCTTCCTGTACCAGAAGGCCATCCCGGACGAGTGCTTCACCCGCTACGCGCGCGGCATCGACTGACTACAACCAGCCGCGCTGCGTCATCTGCGCCAGGATGTGGCGCGCCGCCAGCGCATGCCCGTAAGGCGTCGGATGCAGCGCGTCGGCGAACAGGTAGTTGCCGACGTCCTCGGCCGCGCGGATATTGCTTGTATTGCATAGCAGCGCGCTGCCGGCGAGCAGGTTGAGGCCGCAAGCCGGCGTGCTGACGTCGGCCAGACCGTAGTTGCCGGGGTTGGCGACCTGGTCGGCCACCAGCGCATGCAGGTCGACCAGCAGCACATCGTCCTCGCGCGCCAGGCTGGCCGCCAGTTGCTCGTTGAAGCGCGTGACCATGTTGGCGAGCAGTTGCCGCGTACGCGAGGGCAGCGCCGCGCCATACGGCGTGGCCGCGATGTCGGGAACATTGTTGACCACGACCCTGCGCGCGCCGCGGCCGACGATCTCGCCGCGCACCAGCAGGGCCAGGTCCTCGGCCGCGCGTGCCACCGCCGCGATGGCGCGCGGTCCGTTGTCGAACAGGTAGGCCTGCTCCCCTTGCGGGCCGGCGGCGGCGGCGCCGGCCAGCAGGGCCTCGAATTCGGCCAGCACGTCGTTGGCGCCGGCCGTCACGAACACCAGGTCGTCGTCCCGGAAGCGGCCGTTGGCCAGCGCGAGGTGGTTGGCCACCTGGGCCGTGACCGGGACCGTCAGCGCGCCCAGCGGCGAGCCGGTCAGCGTGTGGCCCGGTCCGATGGGCTCGGTGACGCGCGCCCCACCCTGGGCATAGCCGTAGCAACCGGCATGGTTCTGGATCGGCGCGCGAAAACCCAGGCCGGGATCGCCCTGCAGGCCGGTCTGGGCGGCGCAGGGAGCGTCCAGGCCCAGCCGCGCCGCCGTGACATCGGTCCAGTTGTCGCCGGTCAGTTCTGGCGAGCGTTGGGCGTCCTCGCCATCGATGGTGAAGGTGCCCCCGCCGAGCATGTCCACAGTCCCCACGTCGTAGCTGCCGACGTCGGCCAGGCTGTCGCCGAACACGATCTGGCTGCGGTAGCGGTTCCCGTCCCCGCCCCCGCCGCCACCCGGGTCGGGATCGCCATCGCTCCCGCCGCACCCGGCCAGCACGGCCGCCAAGCCCAACAGCAAGAATCGTCTGATCCGCATCGTTCGCCTCCCGTTCGGTCTGTCCTTCCGGCCCCGCCGTCTCCCCGGCCGCCGGTACCCATCCATATGACAGCGGCGGCGCTGCCGGGTTGCGTCGAAGACGAAAAAAATGTCAACGTCGTCGGTCCATCGCGCGGACCGCCTGGCCTTTCCGCTGTCCGATGCCAGTCTACGCGATGACCCGGGCCTGGATGGCACGGTCGCTGTGCGGAACGCCACAGCGAAAAAAAACCCGCTCGAAAGCGGGTTCGTGACCGGGGGGCGTGGCTCAGAACTTGTAACCGACCGCAACCATCAGTGCTTCCGGGTCGAGCCGCATGTGCTGCTGCTGCCCGGTCGAGAAATGCACGTCGGTCGACAGTTTCGTCTTGATGAAGCTGACGTCGGCGAACCAGCGCTCGCTGAAGTTGATCGCCACCCCGGCCTGCAAGGAGTAGGTCCACTTGTTGTCGATCGAAAAGGTGGTCGGCGTCCCGCCCGGGTTGGTCAAGGCCGTCATCTTGCCCGATCCTGTCTCGTTCATGAAATAGACGTAGGTCAGGCCGGCGCCGACGTAGGGGCGGATCAGCGCGTCGGGCTTGAAGAACCGGTATTGCACGAAGGCGGTGGGCGGCAGGGCCTCGACCGTGGCCAGTTCGCCCGAGCCGGCGATCGCGCCCGCACCGTAGATCTTGTGCTCGTAGGGAGTGCCGAGACAGGTCTCCACCGAAATATTGTCGGTCAGGCCGTAGGCGAAGACCAGCACCGGCCTGGTGCTGTTCCCCACATCGGCCTTCGAGCCGGGCAGCGCCGGCGCCGAGATGTCTCCGCTTTCCACTTGCGGGGTCAGGCGGTTGGCGCCGAACTTGACCGTGAGCTGGCCGGCCGACTGGGCCGAGGCTGTGCCCGCGCAGGCCATGGCCGCGGCCACGCCCAGCACCTTCACCACGCTTTCAAAACGTACTTTCATGTTATCTCCTGGTTCTTGTTGTATAGGGCCCGTCATCTCCGGACGGGCCGCGCCCGGCTTACAGCCAGCCCTTGACCATCATCTGCTGGAGCACGTACCTGGCCACCAGCGAGTATTCGAACGGGGTCGGGTGGATGTCGTCGGCGAACATGTAGTGGCTGACATCGGCGTTGATCGTGTTGCTGTTGTTGCACAGCAGCGCGCTGGCGCCCGGGCCGCAGGCCGGGGTGCTGGTGTTGGTCAGCCCGTAGGCCGCCGGGTTGTTCACCTGGTCATTGCTCACCGTGAACAGATCGACATGGAGCACGCGCGGGTCCTCACCCAGGCCGGTCTTGAGCTGGCTGTTGAAGGCGTCCACCATGGCCTTGATCAACGCCTGGATGGCCGGAGACTGCGACTTGCCCGACGGCGTGCTGGCCACGTCCGGGAGGTTGTTGACGACCACGTAATTGGCGCCCTTGGCCAGGATCTGGGTCTTGACCAGGGCCGCCAGCTCGGCGCCGGCCTTGCCCAGTTCCGCCACCAGCTTGGGACCGTTGGCGGCGGCATAATCGGCTCCCGCCTTGGCGCCGGCCGCCGCCCCCGCGGCCGCGGCGTCGGCCTGGGCCTTGGCCACCATCGGGCCGAACACGGTCGGCGAGGCGACCGCCGCGTTACCCGGCTGGGTGGCGGCGGCCATCACGGCGGCCTGCACCACGGTCTCGCTGGTGCTGCCGGGGCGCGCGGACTCGGCGGCGATGGCCGCCCCGATCGCCTGGGCGGCGCTCATGGGATTGGTCGCGCCCGCCGCCAGCTGGGTAGTGAGCGAAGTGGCGAAGGTCTGGGCGCCGACCTTCGCACCCTCGGCCTGGCCGGCCGCGGTGGCCCCCGCCTCCAGCTGCCCCAGTTGCATCAGCACGTCATTGCCGCCGGCCAGGACCGTGACCAGTTCGTTGCCTGAGAACTTGCCACCGGTCTTGGCCAGGTGGTTGGCGATCTGGGACACGACCGGCAAGGTCATCTGGCCCAGCTCGGGCCTGACGGCCTTGTTGCCGGGCCCGATGGGATTGGTCACGCGCGCCCCACCCTGGGCGTAGTTGTAGCAGTTCGGGTGGTTGACGATCGGTACGTTGAAGTCCTGCGCCGGGATCGGGCTGTCCGCCCCTTCCAGGCCGGTCTGGGCCGCGCACGGCCGGGGCAGGTTCAGCTGGGCCGCGATCAGGTCCGTCCAGTTCTTGCCGGTCAGCGCCGGATCCTTGGCGGTGCCGTCGCCGTTGATCGTATAGGTACCGCCGCCGGCCTCCTTGATGGCGCCGACCGCGTAAGTGCCGACATCGGACAGGCTGTCGCCGAAGCTGACCTGGGATGCGAAGCTGGTCTTGAGGGTCTGGTCGCCGCCGCTGGGGCTGGTGCTGCCGCCACAGGCGGCCAGGGTCGCCGCCGCCAGCATGGCGAGCACGAGTGTTGTCTGACGCATCTTGTCTCCTGGTGTGGAAATATTATTTTATGAAACGAACGGGCGTGCTAATTCGTCTCCAGAATAATATGCCAGTGTTCAATTGCACTGTATACAAGAATCGCTGCCCGGCTCTTGTTTGTGACGCCGCCGGGGGCGTCCGCGGGCGCGCAACAAGGATCCTGACACGCTTTGCGGTTGGACAACTGACGGAGAACAAGAGCAAGCGGCTTGGGGAGGGGAGACGCGCGCCGATCCTGGGGTGGGCGCTAGCGCCCACCGTACACCAGACACGTCCGGGGCTGGAGGAATCAGACGCCCGCTTCGGTGTTGAGCAGGCCGTGCACGATGCCGGTCGAACCGTGGGCGGCGCGCCGCAGGCGGTCGTTCACGCCCAGCCATGGGCCGTCCTGGGGCGGGGCCTCGACCAGGATCAGGTCGGCGCCCCGGCCATCCATCGCGCGCAGCGCCGCGTACAGCGCGTGCGCGAAGCCTTCCGGCGTGGCAGGCAGGCGCACTTCGGCGTGCGCCGGGGGCAGTTCGCTGTAGTGGATCAGGGCGACCTTGCGGCCGGCCTGGCCCAGCCGCGCCAGTGTGGCGGCGAGCGCCGCACTGTCCTGCATCGCCACCGGCGTGTGCGGGGCGTAGTGCGATTCGAGCGTGCCGGAGGCGCGTGGAGCGGCCGCGTCCGGCGCGGCCGGCGCCTGGCCGATCACGGCCTCGATCGCGTCCGCGCCGATGTGCCCGGGACGCAGCAGCACCGGGCCATGCGTCGCCAGGCGCGACAGGTCGACGATCGTCGATTCGATGCCCACCTCGGACTGGCCACCGTCGAGCACCATGGCGACCTTGCCGTCGGCGTCGAACTCGTCATGCACGTGCCGGGCCAACGTAGGGCTGACCTGGCCGAACTTGTTGGCCGAAGGCGCGGCCACGCCGCCGCGTCCGCCCTTGAAGGCGCGCAGCAGCGCGATCGCCACCGGATGCGCCGGGCAACGCAGGCCGACGGTCTGCTGGCCGCCGCTGACGGCGTCCGGAATGGCCGGGTTGCGCCGCAGGATCATGGTCAGCGGACCGGGCCAGAATGCCTCGGCCAGCGCGTGTGCCTGCGGTGGGATATCGGTCGCCCAGTAGCCCAGGTCGGCGCCGGGCGCCAGGTGGACGATCACCGGATGGTCCTGCGGGCGGCCCTTGGCGGCGTAGATCGCGGCCACCGCCGCCGGGTTCTCGGCGTCGGCGCCCAGCCCGTACACGGTTTCCGTGGGAAACGCCACCAGGGCGCCCTGCTCCAGCAGGCGCGCCGCCTCGCCGATCAGCCCGGGGCCGGGGGTGCTCTCGCCGATCGCGCTCACGGGGCGATACCGAGGATGGCGCAGGCCGCGCGCAGTTGCTCCTGCGCCTGGCCCAGGCTGGGCGCGACGAAGGTCACGTGGCCCATCTTGCGGCCGCGGCGCGCCTCCTCCTTGCCGTACAGGTGCAGGAAGGCGCCGGGCAAGGCCAGCACGCGGTCCCAGGCGGGCTCGCGCGGGGCGTCGCCGTCGCCTTCGAACCAGACATCGCCCAGGATGTTGAGCATGACGGCCGGCGAGTGCTGGCGCACGTCGCCCAGCGGCAGGCGCGCCATCGCGCGCACCTGCTGCGCGAACTGGCTGGTCACGCAGGCGTCGATCGTGTAGTGACCGCTATTGTGCGGACGCGGCGCCATTTCATTGACCACCAGCGAGCCGTCCTCCAGCACGAAGAACTCGATGCACAGCACGCCCACGTAGCCGAGCTGGGCGACGATGGCGCGCGCCGCGTCCTGGGCCCGGCGCGCGCAGGTGTCCGACACGTTCGGCCCCGGGACCGTGGTGGTGAACAGGATGCCGTCGCGGTGCACGTTCTCGGCGATCGGGTAGACCACCGATTCGCCGTCGGCCCCGCGCGCGGTCAGCACCGACACCTCGTAGGCCAGCGGCAGCATCTTCTCGAGCAGGCAGGTCACCCCGCCCATCGAATCGAAGGCGGCGCGCACGTCGGCGCGGCTGGCCACGCGCACCTGGCCCTTGCCGTCGTAGCCCATGCGCACCGTCTTGAGGATGCCGGGCAAGAGCTCGTCGGCGATGGCGTCGATGTCGGCGTGCGAGGCGATGGTCTTGTGCGGCGCCGGCAGCACGCCCGAATGCGGGGCGCACTCGACGAAGAAGCGTTTTTCCAGGATACGGTCCTGGGCGATCGACACGCAGGATGCGGACGGCGCCACGAAGCTGGAGGCGGCCAGCGACGACATGCTGTCGGCCGGCACGTTCTCGAACTCGGTGGTGATGGCCGGGCACAGCGCGCCCAGTTCGGCCAGGGCCGTCGCGTCCGAGTAGCCCGCCACGAGCAGGCGGTCGGCCACCTGGCCGGCCGGGCAGTCCGCGGCCGGTTCGAGCACGGCCACCTTGTAGCCCATGGCCTGGGCGGCATGCGCGAACATGCGGCCGAGCTGGCCGCCGCCCATCACGCCGAGCCAGGTCGGCGGGTTTGCGCTGGGCAGGAAAGGATGCTGGGTCTTGCTCATTGCGGCCTTCAGGCTGGGAGGGTCATCGCCTTGGCGGCGGCGGTCTGTTCACTGCGGAACTGCTCCAGGCGCTCGGCCAGCGCGTCATCGGTTGCCGCCAGCAAGGCCACCGCGGTCAGCGCCGCGTTGGCCGCGCCCGCCTCGCCGATGGCGAAGGTCGACACCGGCACGCCCTTGGGCATCTGCACGATCGACAGCAGGGAGTCCTCGCCGCGCAGGTAGCGCGAGGGCACGGGCACGCCCAGCACCGGGACGATGGTCTTGGCCGCCACCATGCCGGGCAGGTGGGCGGCGCCACCGGCGCCGGCGATGATCGCGCGCAGGCCGCGCGAGCGCGCGCTCCCGGCGTAGGCGAACATCTCGTCGGGCATGCGGTGCGCGGAGATCACCTGCGCCTCGTGCGGCACGCCGAACTGCTTGAGGATGGCGACCGCGTGCTGCATCACGTCCCAGTCCGACGAGGAGCCCATGATCACGCCGACCAGCGGTTTTGCTTGCTCGCTCATATCAGACCTTCAGCTTCTGGCCGGTCAGGCGCTCGATCGCCTCGAAGTACTTGGCCTGGGTCTTCTCGATCACGTCCCGCGGGAGGGGCGGCGCCGGCGGGGCCTTGTTCCAGTCCTTCAGGGTCTCCAGGTAGTCGCGCACGAACTGCTTGTCGAACGACGGCGGCGACATGCCCGGCGCATAGGAGTCGGCCGGCCAGAAGCGCGAGGAATCGGCAGTGAGCACTTCGTCCATCAGGTGCAGAACGCCGTTCTCGTCCAGGCCGAACTCGAACTTGGTGTCGGCGATGATGATGCCGCGGGTGGCGGCGTAGTCGGCCGCGGTCTTGTACAGCTCGATGCTGATGTCGCGCATCTTCGCGGCCAGCTCGGCGCCGATGCGCTGCTCCATGTCGGCGAAGGAGATGTTCTCGTCATGCTCGCCCAGGTCGGCCTTGGCGGCCGGGGTGAACAGCGGCTCGGGCAGCTTGTCGGCCTGGCGCAGGCCCGGCGGCAGCTCGATGCCGCAGATGGCGCCGCTTTGCTGATAGTCCTTCCAGCCGGAACCGATGATGTAGCCACGCACCACCGCCTCGACGAGGATGGGCTTGAGGCGCTTGGCCACCACGGCGCGGCCCTTGACCTGGTCCACTTCCTCCGGCGCGACCACCGACTCCGGCGCCACGCCGGTCAGGTGGTTGGGCACGATGTGGCCGAGTTTCTCGAACCAGAAATCGCTCATCTGGTTCAGCACCATCCCCTTGCCCGGGATCGGCTCGTTCATGACGACGTCGAAGGCCGACAGGCGGTCGGTGGTCACGATCAGGATCTTGTCATCGCCGACGGCGTAGTTGTCGCGCACCTTGCCGTGGCCCAGCAGTGGCAGGGAGGAGATAGTGGATTGGTAGAGGCTGTTCATAGAAGGGATATCAGGAAAACGGAACCGGCGGGAGTCCCGCCGGTAAGGGGACCGGCTTTCCCCGGTCCACGACTGTTTCCCCCGCTTTCGCGGGGAGCCGCTCGCGCCAATGGCGAAAGCGGCAAAGCTTCTTCAGGTCGTTCCCGCAAAAGCGGGAACCCATACTGAGGTTGCGTTGCCAGTTGCGTATAGATTCCCGCTTTCGCGGGAATGACATTCCTTGGGCTATGCCCAAGGTACGTATTTTACTGCACGATCTGCGCCAGTTCACCAGCCTTGTAACGCTCGGCCATTTTTTCCAGCGGGACCGGCTTGATCTTGGCGGCCATGCCTTCGCAGCCGAAGGACAGGTAGCGCGCCTTGCACACTTCCATCGCCGCCTCGCGCGCCGGCTTGAGGTAGTCGCGCGGGTCGAACTTCGACGGGTTCTGGAACATGTACTTGCGGATGGCCGCGGTCATCGCCAGGCGGATGTCGGTGTCGATGTTGATCTTGCGCACACCGTGCTTGATGCCTTCCTGGATTTCCTCGACCGGCACGCCATAGGTCTCCTTCATGTCGCCGCCGAATTCGCGGATGATCGCCAGCAGTTCCTGCGGCACCGACGACGAGCCATGCATCACCAGGTGGGTGTTGGGGATGCGCGCGTGGATTTCCTTGATGCGGTCGATGGCCAGGATGTCCCCGGTCGGCTTGCGGGTGAACTTGTAGGCGCCGTGCGAGGTGCCGATCGCGATCGCCAGCGCGTCGCACTGGGTTTTCGCGACGAAGTCGGCGGCCTGGGCCACGTCGGTCAGCAGTTGCTCGCGGGTCATGGTGCCGTCCGCGCCGTGGCCGTCTTCCTTGTCGCCCTTCATGGTCTCGAGCGAACCGAGCACGCCCAGTTCCGCCTCGACCGTCACGCCGATCGAGTGCGCGAACTTGACCACTTCCTTCGACACTTCGACGTTGTACTCATAGCTGGCCACGCTCTTGCCGTCGGCCTCGAGCGAGCCGTCCATCATCACCGAGGTGAAGCCCGAGCGGATCGCGGCCATGCAGACCGCCGGCGACTGGCCGTGGTCCTGGTGCATCACGACCGGGATGTGCGGGTAGGCTTCCACCGCCGCGTCGATCAGGTGGCGCAGGAAGGCTTCGCCCGCGTACTTGCGCGCGCCGGCCGACGCTTGCATGATCACCGGGCTGCCGGTGGCATCCGCGGCCGCCATGATGGCTTGCACCTGTTCGAGGTTGTTGACGTTAAATGCAGGCAGACCGTAGCCGTGTTCGGCGGCGTGGTCCAGCAGTTGACGCATAGATACGAGTGCCATGGTTGTACTCCAAACAATTAAGAAACTATTTCGTCCAGCTCGCCCACGCGCACGATCTTGAGCGCGTTGGTGCCGCCGGCCTGGCCCATCGGCGAGCCCCAGGTGACGACGATCAGGTCGCCCTTGCGCACCATCCCCTCGCGGATCAGGACCTCCTCGGCCTTGCGCAGGACGGCATGGCTGCCCCCTTCCTGCAGCAGGTGGAATGCTCGCACGTTACGGTACAGCGAAGCCTTGCGCTGCGTCGCCTGCAACGGCGTCAGCGCGAAGATCGGGGTGTCGATCGAGTGGCGGCTCATCCACAGCGCGGTCGAACCGGACTCGGTCAGCGCGACGATCGCCTTCACCTTCAGGTGGTGGGCGGTGAACAGCGTGCCGTAGGCGATCGACTGGTCGATGCGGGTGAACTGGACGTTGAGGAAATCGGCGTCGCGCTTGTTGTATTCGGATTGCTCGGCTTCCAGGCAGATGGCCGACATCATCTCGACCGTCTCGACCGGGTACTTGCCCGAGGCGGTCTCGGCCGAGGTCATCACCGCGTCCGTGCCGTCCAGCACGGCGTTGGCCACGTCGGACACTTCGGCCCGCGTCGGCACCGCGTTAACGATCATCGATTCCATCATCTGGGTGGCGGTGATGGCCAGTTTGTTCGCCTGGCGCGCCATGCGGATCATGCGCTTTTGCAGCGCCGGCACCGCCGCGTTGCCCACCTCCACCGCCAGGTCGCCGCGCGCGACCATGATGCCGTCGGACGCGTCCAGGATCTCCTGCAGCACCGGGATCGCCTCGGCGCGCTCGATCTTCGCGATCATCATCGGCTTGTGGCCGTAGGGCTCGCCCGCGATGTTGGCCAGTTGGCGCGCCATCTCCATGTCGGTGGCGCTCTTCGGGAAAGAGATGGCCAGGTAATCGGCCTGGAAGCTCATCGCGGTCTTGATGTCTTCCATGTCCTTGGCGGTCAGGGCCGGCGCGGTCAGGCCGCCGCCCTGGCGGTTGATGCCCTTGTTGTTCGACAGTTCCCCTCCCACCTTGACCGTGGTGCAGATCTCGTGTCCCACCACCTTGTCCACGATCAGCACGATCAGGCCGTCGTTGAGCAGCAGCTTGTCGCCCGGCTTGACGTCGCGCGGCAGCGCCTTGTAGTCCAGCCCGACGCGCTCCTGGTTGCCCAGCTCGCCATCCTCGCCCCATTTCGCGTCGAGGATGAACTTGTCGCCGTTGTTCAGGAAGATCTTGCCTTCTTCAAACTTGCCCACCCGGATCTTCGGACCCTGCATGTCGGCCATGATCGCCACCTCGGTGCCGCACTCGGCGGCCGCGCGGCGCACCAGGGCGGCGCGGTCGATGTGGTCCTGCGCCTTGCCGTGCGAGAAGTTAAGGCGCACGACGTCCACGCCTGCGCGGATCATCTTGACGAGGGTGTCGAAATCGCTCGATGCGGGGCCGATGGTTGCAACGATCTTGGTGGCGCTGTACATCATTCGTTTTATTCCTTGAAGTAAAAAAGCGCAGCCCAGGGGCTGCGCTGACATCACTTGGCGCTGCGCTGCAGCAGGATCTCCACCGCCGGCAGGGTCTTCCCTTCGAGGAATTCGAGGAAAGCGCCGCCGCCCGTCGAGATGTAGCCGATCTGGTCGGCGATCTGGTACTTGGCGATCGCGGCCAGGGTGTCGCCGCCGCCGGCGATCGAGAAGCCCTGCGAGCGGGCGATCGCCAGCGCCAGGGTCTTGGTGCCTTCGGCGAACTGGTCGAACTCGAACACGCCGACCGGGCCGTTCCAGACGATGGTGCCGGCCTTGGCCACCTGCCCGGCCAGCATGGCCGCCGTCTTCGGGCCGATGTCGAGGATCATGTCGTCGTCCGCCACGTCCTGGACGTCCTTGACCGTGGCCGCGGCGGTCGGCGCGAATTCCTTGGCGCACACGACGTCCACGGGGATCGGCACCTGGGCGCCGCGCGCGGCCATCATGTCGATGATCTGCTTCGCCTCGCCCACCAGGTCGTTCTCGGCCAGCGACTTGCCGATGTTCAGTCCCACCGCCTTCATGAAGGTGTTGGCGATGCCGCCGCCCACGATCAGGTTGTCGACCTTGCCCGCCAGGCTTTGCAGGATCGACAGCTTGGTCGAGACCTTGGAGCCGGCGACGATCGCCAGCAGCGGACGCTGCGGCTGGCCCAGCGCCTTGCCCAGCGCATCCAGTTCGGCGGCCAGCAGCGGGCCGGCGCACACCTGGGGCGCGAACTTGGCGATCCCGTGGGTGGTCGCCTCGGCGCGGTGCGCGGTGCCGAAAGCGTCGTTGACGTACACGTCGCACAGTTTGGCCATCTTCTGGGCCAGCTCGTCGGCGTTCTTCTTCTCGCCCTTGTTGACGCGGCAGTTCTCCAGCAGCACGGCCTGGCCCGGGGCCACGTCCACGCCCTCGACCCAGTCGCGCTTCAGTTCGACCGGCTGGCCGAGCAGTTCCGACAGGCGCGCCGCGACCGGCGCCAGGCTGTCTTCCGGCTTGAATTCGCCCTCGGTCGGACGGCCCAGGTGCGAGGTGACCATCACGGCGGCGCCGGCCTGCAGGGCGGCGCGGATCGCGGGCACCGAGGCGCGGATGCGCGTGTCTTCGGTGATATTGCCGGCGTCGTCCTGCGGCACGTTCAGGTCGGCGCGGATGAATACGCGCTTGTTCTGCAGGGCATCGCGGTCGATCAGGTCTTGCAAGCGGGTGAAATTCAAAACAGCGTCCATGGCGACTGAGCAGTGAAATAGTGAAAGATCGTCATTGTACATTAGGCGGGGGCGCCGAAAACCTGAAGCACGCGCAACAGTGTAAAGGCCAGCATCCCGAACACGATCGTCTCCAGCATGTTGCGGCGCAACAGGTAAAAGCCGAGCGCGGCGGCGCCGGCCAGCAGCCTGGGATTGGCCAGGGACAGCGCCGGCTCCCCTTGGGCGTCGAGCGCCAGGTCGGGACCGACGATGGCCGCCAGCGCGCAGGCGGGCGCGTAGCGCAGCACTTCCTGGATGCGTGGTGGGATGCTGACCCGGTGGCCGATCAGCCAGAACGAACTGCGGGTGGCGGCCGTGGCCACGCACAGCACGGCGATCACGGCCCAGATTTCCCAGTCAGCCATGGCGCACCTTCCGCTTTTCCAGGGACTCCTCGACCGCCATCGCGGTCAGCATGCCCACCACGACCGCCAGCAGCAGGCCCAGCTTGTAGGGCAGCCCGTAGGCCAGTACCGCGACCGTGCCGGAAACGAGCACGCCGCACACCGCCGCGCGATTGATCACCAGTGGCACCAGCACGCACAGGATGGCGAGTGTCCCGGCGAAGCCCAGGCCCCACTCGGCGGGGACCCGGCTGCCGAGCAGGATGCCGGCGATCGAACCGATCTGCCAGGCGCCCCAGTTCGGGTACATCAGGCCCTTCAGGTAGGACAGCTTGCCGGGCGCCGGTTCAGCGCTCGGATAGCGTTGCAGGAACATCGCCACCGACAGGTCCCCCGAGATGTAGCCAAGGCCGAATCGCTGTTTCCAGGGCAGGTGGGAGAAATGCGGTCCGAGCAGGGCGGAAAAGATCACGAAGCGCAGGTTGACCACCAGGGCGGTGGCGAAGATGACCCAGATCGGCGCGTTGGCGGCGATCAGCGGCAGGGACGCGAGCTGCGCGGAACCGGCGAACACGAGCAGGGTCATACCGAGTGCCTGGGGCACGCTCAGTCCGCTCTTGACCATCGCAATGCCCACCACCATGCCCCAGGCCGCGATGCCGAACAGGGTGGGCATTCCTCTGTTCAAGCCCTCGCGCCAGGCCACGGGGTCGTGGTGGTCGGACAGCGCCAGCGGCTCGACGCCCGGCTGCGGCGGGTTCATGTGGTATTCCTGCAACGCCCACGTGGGGCGGCAGGCTGGAGACGGTCGGGCATGTGACGCGAAAAGTGACGCACGGACGGTGGCTGAGGGCAAATGGTGACGCCAGCGGCGACCACGGCTGGTGTCGCGTGGCGGTCGGCGTGCTGGTCGGTAGAAGCCCTCTATTCTACCGAGCATTTCGGCAAGCTGCCCGAATCCGTTAGAATCCTGTCTTTGCCAAAACTTTTCCGGACGGAGAAACCGAATGAACGTAAAGACGATGCCTGTGGTGGAACTGCAGGCCGAAGACCTGCCGGCCTACTGCCCCAATCCGGCAATGCCGCTGTGGTCCTCGCACCCGCGCGTCTTCCTTGACCTGGACCCCAAGGGCGAAGGCAAATGCCCGTACTGCGGCACCCAGTACCGCCTGGCACCTGGCGTCGAGTTCAAGCACCACTGATCGCAGGGGCGCGAGCGCCCTGCCCTGAACCATGCGATACCGCGCGCCGTCCTGGCTGCCCGGCGGCCATCTCCAGACCATCTATCCGGCCACCTGCATCCCGCGGCCGCAGGTGGCCTACCGGCGCGAGCGCTGGCACAGCGCGGATGGCGACTTCGTCGACGTGGATTTCGTCGACGGCCAACCCGGCCGCCCGCTGGTCGTCCTGTTCCATGGCCTCGAGGGTTCTTCGGGCAGCCACTACGCCCGGGCGCTGATGGCCGCGCTGGCCGCGCGCGGCTGGTCGGGCGCGGTGCCCCATTTCCGCGGCTGTTCGGGCGAACCGAACCTGGCGCCGCGCTTCTACCATTCCGGCGACGCCGGCGAGATCGACTGGATACTGCGGCGCCTGCATCCGCGCGCCGGGGGGCCGCTGCTCGCCGCCGGTGTCTCGCTTGGCGGCAACGCGCTGCTGCGCTGGCTGGGCGAATCGCGGCACGCGGCCGGCATTGTCGACGCCGCCTGCGCGGTGTCGGCGCCACTGGACCTGACACGCGGCGGCGAGGCCCTGTCATCGGGCTTCAACATGCTCTACACCCGCATGTTCCTGCAAACGCTCAAACCCAAGTGCCTGGCGAAGCTGGAACAGTTTCCCGGCCTGTTCGACCGCGCCGCCCTGCTGGCCGCGCGTGACCTGTATGCCTTCGACAACGTGGTGACGGCGCCGCTGCACGGCTATCGCGACACCGACGACTACTGGCACCGCGCCAGCGCGCGCCACGTCCTGCACGACATCACGGTACCGACGCTGGTGCTGAACGCGCGCAACGACCCCTTCCTGCCCGGCATCCACCTGCCGGACAGCGCATCTGGCGCGGTGCGGCTCGAATACCCCGAACAGGGCGGCCATGTCGGCTTCCCGTCGGGCGCTCCCCCCGGGCGCCTCGACTGGCTGCCCCGGCGGCTTCTGTCCTTCTTCGACGAGGTGCTGGCGACGCGCGCGCCGGCGGCACCCGAACTGTGCGAAGCTAAACCAGCGCTTCCCCAGGGACCATCATGGATGACATCGTAAGACAGGCAATGGCCAAGTGGCCGAACGTTCCGCACTGCTACGGCTGGCTCGCGCTGGACGCGCGCGGCGGCTGGCGCATGCGCGACGAGGCGGCGCAGGCCCAGGGCACGGCCGGAGACCGCTTGACCAATCCCGCGCTGGTGGGCTTCATCAACCGCAACTACATGCGCGACGAGCAGGGCCGCTGGTATTTCCAGAATGGACCGCAGCGGGTGTACGTGAGCCTGGAGGCGACCCCGTACATCGCCCGCACCGATCCGGAACGGGGAATGGCGCTGCAGACCGGCGAGCACCTGCCCGCCTTCGAGCGCCTGTACCTGACCGAGGCCGGGCAGGCGATCGTGCAGGGCGGCGACGTCATCGCCCAGGTGGACGACCGCGACGTGGCACAACTGCTGACCCTGCTCGACCTGGACGGCCAGGCGGTCAGCGACGAATCGCTGATGCGCTGGCTGGAAGGCGGCCCGGGCGAGATGACGCTGCGCTGGCGCGCCGAGACGGTGCCGGTGGAGCGCATCGCGGCCGCGGACCTGCCCGGCCGTTTCGGCTACGAGCGCAATCCGAAGCCCTGATCGAGAGACGCGCCGCGGCGCAGCCCGACGCAATGCGTGGTCAGCGAGGTCGGCGTGGTTTCCGCAAGCCGCGAAATTCCCGGTCGTACCCGCGAAAGCGGGAACCTATGCCGAGTAAAGAAATTCCGTACTCGTTGTCTTGATCGCAGGGTCAAGAGACGCGGCTTCGGAGCTCTTGTACGGCTTCCCGCGGGGCCGCCGAGGATTCGCGGGAACGACCGGGGAAGGGGCTTACTTGAACTTCTCCACCACGCTCTCTTCGCGCTGCTGCTCCTTGAGCGCACGCTCGCGTGCGTCGATCACCGACTGGTCGTGGAACGACACATCCTTCGCCTTGCGCGCGATGTTCAGCTGTTCGACGGCCGCCGGCACGGCACCGGCCAGCACATACGATTCGGCCAGCGCCATGTGCTGCAGCGCGATCTTGCCCTGCCGGGCATAGGCCTTGGCCAGCATGTCGTACAGCTTGGGTTCTTCACGGTACTGCTGGATCTGGTCGCGCAGGTAGCGTGAGGCTTCCTCGAACTGTCCGGCGGCGATCAGGGCCTCGCCGTACTGGCGCGCGATCGCCCGCGACAGAGGGAAACGCTGGCGGGCCTGGTCCGCCAGGGCGACCGCCTGCTGCCCCGCCGCCGCGGGCTGGCCCGGCGCCAGCTTGATTTCGAGCTCCAACCCGGTGAACAGCAGGGAGCCATCGCTGGCGCCAGGCGCCGCAACCGAGAACACATCCTCGCGCGGGCGCATCGTGGCGCGCGCCTTCTCGAGCCAGGCCTGGGCATCGGCCACTTTCCCCTCGCGCAGCGCGAGGAAGGCCAGTCCATACTGCCCGGCCGCCTTCTGTTGCCGGTTGTCCTGGTTCAGCTGCTCCTCGAATACATCCCTCGTGTCGCGCCGCCCTTTCACGCTCTCGTCCTGCAACACCCGGGCACGGGCGCGCACCAGATGGAAGTCGATGCTGTCGGCGCGCTCCTGCTTCGGCGCCTCGCGGATGCGTGCCTGGATGTCGGCGATGCGCTCCCCGGTCAAGGGGTGGCTGCTCAGGTACGCGGGAATGTCGCCGTACATCCTGTTCGCGCTTTGCAGGCGCTTGAAGAAGGCGACCATGCCCGTGGTGTCATAGCCGCCTGCGCCCATGATCTGGAAGCCGATGCGGTCGGCCTCGCGTTCGGCCTCGCGGCTGAAGTTGAGCTGGCGCTGGATCGCCAGGCCCTGCCCGCCCATCAACACTCCCATCGCCGCGTCCGGGTTCGCCTTCGCGGCCAGCGCGGCCAGGATGAGCGAGGCCAGCGGCAGCAACACATCCTGCTTCTGCTGTCCCAGCATGCGGGCGATATGGCGCTGCGACACGTGCCCGATCTCGTGCGACATCACCGATGCCAGTTCCGACTCCGTCTGGGCCGCGACCAGCAGCCCGGTGTGGGCGGCGATGAAGCCGCCCGGCAGCGCGAAGGCGTTCAGGGCCGGATCGCGCACGGCGAAGAACTCGAAGTCGGCGTTCGTCTCGCCACGGGCGCCGGGCACGGCGTTGACCAGGGCGCTGCCGAAGTTGTTCAAATACTCGTGGATCGGGTCGTCATCGAGGTAATCGTGATCGCGCCGGATGTCGAGCATGATCTCCTCGCCCAGCTTGCGCTCGATGACCGGAGACAGGTCGGCGCGCGCGGTGTCGCCCAGCGTCGGCAGGCGCAGGTTGTCGGTCTTCCGGATGGGGTCCGCGGCGGCGACGCAGGAGATCGCCGCGGCCGAGACGGACAGGGCGGCGAGGATGCGGCGCCAGCGGCGCGTCGGTGCGGGACGGGTGGCAAGTTTCACGGTGCTATCATACCCGCATCCGCGCAGATCCTGCAGAGGACGAAAACCTTTGTCACCCCCATCCGACACGACCGACATGAGCACCAACACCCCCACGGCAGACCAGCTTACCCACTTCGATTCGACCGGCCAGGCCCACATGGTCGATGTCGCGGCGAAAAACGACACCCACCGCGTGGCGCTTGCGGCTGGCACGATCCGCATGAAGCCGGAGACGTTGGCGCTGGTGCGATCGGGCAGCGCGAAGAAAGGGGACGTGATCGGGATCGCCCGGATCGCGGCCATCATGGGAGCGAAGCGCACCAGCGACCTGGTCCCGCTATGCCACCCCTTGCCCATCACCCGCGTGGCGGTCGATTTCGACATCGACGAGGCAACCAGCAGCGTGCACTGCCGCGCCCAGGTCGAAACCATCGGCAAGACCGGGGTGGAAATGGAAGCGCTCACCGCGGTGCAGGTCGGCCTGCTGACCATCTACGACATGTGCAAGGCGGTCGACCGCGGGATGGTGATGACCAACGTGCGGGTGCTTGAGAAGCACGGGGGCAAGTCCGGGGACTGGACGGCGCAGCCCGACCAATGACGGCCAGGCTCGCTCCGCCAGCCTCTTCAGTCACGGAGCGGTCAAGCTCATGGAGCGGTCAGCCTCAGCTTCATGCCGATCTCCAGGTCCCTGGGCTCGGTGATGTTGTTCCATTCGGCGAGATTGCCATGGTCGATGTTGTTTCTCTCCGCGATATCCCACAGGGTGTCACCGTCCTTCACCACATACCAGCCGTCGCCGCCTCCCGCGGTCGCGCCGGCAAGCGATGAGCCGGACGCGCCGGTGCCTGGTGCGGGCGTGGTCGTCGTCGCAGGCGCGACTTCCGTTTCGGCGGTGGCCGGCGGCACGGTCGCGGCCGGGGTAACCGGTTCGACTGGCGCCACCACGACAGGCTCGGTAGCGACAGGCTCCGTGGCGACTGGCGCGGCCTCTTCTCTTTCACACGCGGTCAAGAAGGCAATGCAAGCAAATGCAGTGAGTAATGGTTTCATATCGACCTCCATTAGTTGATTGAAAGGGTATGCCGCCGGGTGGCGGCAATGCGCCGCGGGCTTCCACATGCCGACGCGCCCGATACGCCCATACACTTGACAGTATGTGCCGAGTCCAAAAAGTCAAGAAGCATTATGCAAATATTCTTCGCGCCTGAAGTCCTGATGACGGGAGGCAGCACTAGCGCACCAATCGCAAGAGCTGGCGCGGCAATTCCTTACCAAATGGTAAATTGTTAGCTATCGCACAAGGCAGCATTGCCTGGCGACACTAACAATAGGGGAGATGCAATGAAACCAAGCTTGCTGATACTGGGCGCGGCACTGGTCGCGAACGGCGCCATGGCCGCCCCGCGCGGCTTCACCATCGAAGACCTGGTCAGGATGGAGCGCGTGGGCAGTCCGGCGGTGTCGCCGGATGCCACGCGCGTGGTCTACACGGTGCGCAACACCGACATGGAAAAGAACCGCGGCCTCACCGAATTGTGGATGGTGGACCTGCGCGCCGAAAACCCCGTGCCACGGCGCCTCACCAGCCCCAACACCAGCAGCAGCGACCCGATGTGGGCGCCCTCGGGCGACGCCATCTATTTCCTGTCGAGCCGCTCGGGCTCCTCGCAGGTGTGGCGCATGCCGGCGAGCGGCGGCGAGCCGATGCCTGTCACCAGTTTCCCTGTCGATGTGGAAAGCTTCCGCGTCGCCCCCACCGGGGACCGCCTGGCAATGAGCATGGGGGTGTTCCGCGATTGTCCGGACCTGGCCTGCACCCGGAACCGGCTCGAGGCCAAGGAAAAGGACAAGGCCAGCGGCATGGTCTTCGACCGGCTCTTCGTGCGCCACTGGGATACCTGGCGCGATGGCCGCAACAATGTGCTGTACTCCGCACCGATCGACGCGACCGGACGGGTGAGCGCGGCACCGGTCCCGCTGTCCGGCTCGCTCGACGGCGACGTGCCGTCCAAGCCTTTCGGCGACCGCGAGGAATACCGCTTCAGCCCGGACGGCAAGACCGTCGTGTTCTCCGCACGCATCGCCGGCAAGACCGAGGCCTGGTCCACCAACTTCGACCTGTACCTGGTCCCGGCCGATGGCGCCCGTCCGCCGCGCAACATCACGTCCGACAATGGCGCCTGGGACACCCGGGGAGTGTTCTCGCCGGACGGCCGCACGCTCGCCTACCTGGCGATGGCGCGCCCGGGCTTCGAGTCCGACCGTTTCCAGATCATGTTGCTGGACCTCGCGACCGGGAACAGGCGCCGCCTGGCCGAGCAATGGGACCGCTCGCCCGGCGGCTTGCAATGGGCCGCGGATGGCAGGTCCCTCGTCGTCGACGCCCAGGACGTGGGCCAGCATCGCCTGTTCTCGATCGACGTCGCGACCGGCAACGTCACGCCATTGACGGACAAGGGATCGGTCGGCGAGTTCGACGTGCGCAACCAGACCATCGCCTTCACCCTTGCCAACCTGGCCTCGGGCGCGCAACTGTTCGCGATGAAGATGGGGGGCGAGCCGCGCCAGCTCACCAACGTCAACCTGAAGCGGCTCGCGGATGTGCGCTGGGGCGAGTACGAGCAATTCTCGTTCACCGGGGCGAACGGGGACACCGTCTACGGTTACGTGATGAAGCCCTGGAATGCCAAGCCGGGCGTCAAGTACCCGATCGCCTTCCTGATCCACGGCGGCCCGCAGGGCAGTTTCGGCAACGGCTGGAGCTACCGCTGGAACCCGCAGGTGTACGCGGGCGCGGGTTACGCCTCGGTCTTCATCGATTTCCACGGCTCCACCGGCTACGGCCAGAAGTTCACGGATGCGGTCAGCGGCGACTGGGGCGGCAAGCCGCTGGAAGACCTGCAAAAGGGCCTGGCCGCGGCCGTGCAGAAGTATCCGTGGCTGGACCGCGAGCGCGCCTGCGCCCTCGGCGCCTCCTACGGCGGCTACATGGTGAACTGGATAGCCGGGAACTGGCCGGACGGATTCCGTTGCCTGGTCAACCACGACGGCGTGTTCGACACCCGGGGCATGGCCTACTCGACCGAGGAGCAGTGGTTCACCGACTGGGAATTCGGCGGCCCCTACTTCAAGGTGCCGGAAAACCATGAGCGCTTCAATCCGGTTCATCACGTGAACAAGTGGAAGACGCCGATGCTGGTGATCCAGGGCGACAAGGACTTCCGCATCCCCACGGCGCAGGCCTTGTCGACCTTCACCGCGCTGCAGCGGCGGGATATCGAAAGCAAGCTGCTGGTGTTCCCGGACGAGAACCACTGGGTGCTCAAGCCAGCCAATTCGGTGCAGTGGCACCACGTCGTGATCGACTGGCTGGACCACTATCTCAAGCGTTGAATTGCCGCTTGCAGGGGGGGCGGGGCCGCTACGACATCGCATGCGATGGTGGGCACGAGTGCCCACCCTACCGCTGCCAATTGTAGGCAACTGGAAAAGGAAAAAGCCTGCTTGCGCAGGCTTTTTCTTTCTGGGTCGGAACCGGCCAGTAGCGCCGGATCCCACTCAAGCCGTATTACGGAGCCGGGGTGACGCTGTTCTTCTCGAACGCCGCCTTGACCGCGGTGTTGGTCGAGTTGGAGACGATCTGCCAGGTCACGGCGCTGGTACCCAGGGTCGGGGTGAAGGCGACGGTGGTGCCGCTGGTGTTCGCGCCGATGTCTGCCAGGGTCATGGTGATCACGCCGGCACCGGTGACGGTCAGTGCGGTCACTTCCTTGGTCGGGGTGAAGGCCTTGAACGAGGTGGCCGAGTCGGTGGTGTTGCAGGTTGCCAGCGAACCGGCTTCCTGGCCGCACATCGCGACGGCGGTCTTGAATGGATCGGCTGCCGACAGGGCGTTCGCTGCCTTGGCCTTGGCGGTGTAGTCGCTGTAGGCCGGGATCGCCACGGCTGCCAGGATGCCGATAATGGCAACAACGATCATCAATTCGATGAGGGTGAAGCCGCCTTGTGCCTGCTTTTTGATTTGCTTGAAGTTCATGTTCATCTCTCCAGGTGGTTGTAGGTTACGTACTGCTCTGGTGCCGCCCTTTCTATTATGCAAGGGGTGTGCCAGCCTGGAAATAGGGGGTTTTGGCACGAAAAGGCCGTGCAAGTGACAAAAAACGTCGCTCTGAACGGTTTGTCATGACAAATTTTGTCAATACATGTAGCAAAGTTTGTCATTGTGTCAGGAAGTGCCATGCAAAACGGGGAGCTCGCGCTCCCCGTTTTGTTCACTCGACAAGCCGGTCGATTACAGCATGGCCTTGAGCAGGCGTGCCATTTCCGACGGGTTCTTGGTCACGGTGATGCCGCAGGCTTCCATGATTTCCAGCTTGGCTTGCGCGGTGTCGGCGCCGCCCGAGATCAGCGCGCCGGCGTGGCCCATGCGCTTGCCCGGAGGCGCGGTGACGCCAGCGATGAAGCCGACGACCGGCTTCTTCATGTTGTCCTTGATCCAGTAGGCGGCGTTCGCCTCGTCCGGGCCGCCGATCTCGCCGATCATGATGACCGCGTCGGTGTCGGGATCGTCGTTGAACATCTTCATCACGTCGATGTGCTTCAGACCGTTGATCGGGTCGCCGCCGATGCCGACTGCCGACGACTGGCCCAGGCCCAGGGCGGTCAGCTGCGCCACCGCTTCATAGGTCAGGGTGCCCGAGCGCGAGACGACGCCGATGCGGCCCTTGCGGTGGATGTGACCCGGCATGATGCCGATCTTGATTTCGTCAGGGGTGATCAGGCCTGGGCAGTTCGGGCCCAGCAGCAGGGTCTTCGAACCTGCTTTTGCCATGCGATCCTTGACTTCCATCATGTCGCGGACAGGGATGCCTTCGGTGATGCAGATCGCCAGGTCCATCTCGGCTTCCACGGCTTCCCAGATCGCGGCGGCCGCGCCTGCCGGCGGAACGTAGATCACCGACACGTTGGCGCCGGTTTCCTTCTTCGCTTCCGACACGTTGGCGAAAATCGGAATGCCTTCGAAGTCTTCGCCGGCTTTCTTCGGGTTCACGCCAGCGACGAAGCATTCCTTGCCGTTCGCGTAATCGCGGCACATACGGGTGTGGAATTGACCGGTCTTGCCGGTAATGCCCTGGGTGACTACTTTGGTATCTTTGTTGATCAGAATCGACATGTTATTTCCTTAGCGAATTAGGCTTGTCCAGCAGCAGCGGCCACGACCTGCTTCGCTGCGTCTTCCATCGTGTCGGCCGCGATGATCGGCAGGCCGGATTCGGCCAGCATCTTCTTGCCCAGGTCTTCGTTGGTGCCCTTCATGCGGACCACCAGCGGCACCTTCAGCGACACAGCCTTCGATGCGGTGATGACGCCTTCGGCGATCACGTCGCAGCGCATGATGCCGCCGAAGATGTTGACCAGGATGGCTTTCAGGCCCGGGTTCTTCAGCATGATCTTGAATGCTTCGGTCACTTTCTCAGCCGTCGCACCGCCGCCCACGTCCAGGAAGTTGGCCGGCTCGCCGCCGAACAGCTTGATGGTGTCCATGGTCGCCATCGCCAGGCCGGCGCCGTTCACCAGGCAGCCGATGTTGCCGTCGAGCGAGATGTAGGCCAGGTCGAACTTCGACGCTTCCACTTCGGCCGGATCTTCTTCGTCCAGGTCGCGGTAGGCCACGATTTCCGGATGGCGGAACAGGGCGTTCGAGTCGAAGTTGAACTTCGCGTCCAGCGCGATGACCTTGCCCGAACCGGTCAGGATCAGCGGGTTGATCTCGGCCAGCGAGGCGTCGGTTTCCCAGTACGCCTTGTACAGGCCCTGCAGGTTGGCGCGCGCATCGGCGATCGAGCCGTCCGGCACGCCGATCTTGCGGGCGACGTCGTCGGCCTGCTCATCGGTCAGGCCGATCGCCGGGTCGATCACGACGTTGTGGATCTTTTCCGGGTTGCTGTGCGCGACTTCCTCGATGTCCATGCCGCCTTCCGACGAGGCCATCAGCACCACGCGCTGGGTGACGCGGTCGGTGACCAGCGACACGTACAGTTCCTTCTTGATGTCGGCGCCTTCTTCGATCAGCAGGCGGCGCACTTTCTGGCCTTCCGGGCCGGTCTGGTGGGTGACCAGTTGCATGCCCATGATCTGGTCGGCGTATTCCTTGACCTGTTCCATCGACTTGGCGACCTTGACGCCGCCGCCCTTGCCGCGGCCGCCAGCATGGATCTGCGCCTTGACTACCCAGACCGGGCCGCCCAGCTCTTCAGCTGCCTTGACGGCTTCTTCAACCGACATGCACGGAATGCCGCGCGGTACCGTCACCCCGAACTTTCGGAGGATTTCTTTGCCTTGATACTCATGGATTTTCATGCTGGCTTCCCTTCTTCTCTTACTGATATAGAAATACGGTTTAACTACGAAAAAAACAAAACTGGAACACTAACCCGTCACGGCCTTGATCACCCAGCGGGGATAGTACTTTGCCACGGCCGGCCCGTCCGCGCGCAAGGCGTGGCAGCGGTCGATTTCGAACGGGCGCTCTTGCGCACCCGGGGTGCGCGCGCCCTCGCGCGTCTCGAACTCGTCGTCGGCGAAGGCCTGGAGCGCCGCGGTGGGCAAGACTTGAGCAAGTTCGGTCAGGTGGGTGCAGCCAAGCACGCCGGACAGGCGGTCCTTCAGGTGCAGCCGGAAATGCTTGAGCAGCGACAGCCCGACCAGCTTCTTGTAGGCGGGGCCGATGGTGTCGCAGTAACCGGGATAGGGCACGGCGTCGGACGCGGCTTCGGCGTCGACGATGTCGAGTTCACGGTTGATGGTCACGCGCAACTGGAGATCGTGCACCGGGATGCCGCCAGGACGCATGCCGGAGGGCAGCTCGATGTCGCGCGCCTTGATGTCGCGGATGTTCGCGTCGAGATCCCACAAGCCATCGTCGCGGGCATAGGCCTCGACAGTGATGGCGCGCGTGTGCCGGAGCGAGCGCGATACGGGAGAAGACAGGGGCATAAAACCAATGCCGGAATGCGGCAGTTAATGTGCGCAGCCGTTGTGCCTAGTGCACGTCGCCGCAGCTTCTACGGCAACTACCGCTCTTGCGGCGCTGCTTAAACCACAAAAGTTTATCACAGGGTTGGGCCAGTTGCACTGCAACATGGCCGATTCGTCGGATTTCGGCGAAGACGCCGCCCTATTCTTGCTGAGTGAATAATATTGCGCGGCGGGCGGTGGGGGTGGGGGTGGGGTCAGAAGTCGTCGTCGTCCACGCTGCCCTGCATGGCAGCCCGGACGGCTCGCTGGGAAAAGCCGCGCTGAAGCAGGAAGCGCATCTGGCGGGCACGCCCGGCGGCATCGACCGCCACGGTGCCGAACTTGCGGCGCCACACCTCGCAGGCGCGCGCCGTTTCCGTTTCGGCCAGTTCGGCCTTGAGCTCGGCGAGGGACTCGCCGGCCACGCCGTGGGTTTGCAGTTCGGCCACGACGCGGCTGTTGCCGTAACGCGAGGCCTTGCGGTGGATGAGCGATTCGGCGAAGCGCTCCTGGGACAGCCAGTTGTTCTTTTCGAGGAAATCCAGGAGGGCTTCGACGTCCTCGCCCTCCGCGGCATGGCGGGCCAGCTTGCGCCCCAGCTCGAGACGGCTGTGCTCGCGCAGCGACAGGTAGCGCAGCGCGCGCGCCTTCAGGCTCGGGGCCGGGAGGGGCATGGCGGTCCTTACTCGCCGACCGCCTGCAGCTTCGGCTTGCCGCCTTCGCCTTCGATGGCCGGCAGTTCACGCACGCCCAGCGCCGCGCGGACCTTGTTTTCGATCTCGCGGGCCAGCGCCGGACGCTCCTTGAGGAACAGGCGGGCGTTGTCCTTGCCCTGGCCGATACGCTCGCCGCCGTAGCTGTACCAGGAGCCGGCCTTCTCGACGATCTTGTTGTCGGCGCCCAGATCCAGGATCTCGCCCTCGCGCGAGGTGCCTTCCCCGTACAGGATGTCGAAGTGGGCTTCCTTGAACGGCGGAGCGATCTTGTTCTTGACGACCTTGACCTTGGTCTCGTTACCGATCACCTCGTCGCCAGACTTGATCGAACCGGTGCGGCGGATGTCCAGGCGCACGGATGCGTAGAACTTGAGCGCGTTGCCGCCGGTGGTGGTTTCCGGGCTGCCGAACATGACGCCGATCTTCATGCGGATCTGGTTGATGAAGATGACCAGGGTGTTGGTGCGGTTGATCGAGGCGGTCAGCTTGCGCAGTGCCTGGGACATCAGGCGCGCCTGCAGGCCCGGCAGCGCGTCGCCCATGTCGCCTTCGATCTCGGCGCGCGGGGTCAGCGCCGCCACCGAGTCGATGACCACCAGGTCCACGCTGCCCGAGCGCACCAGCGCGTCGGTGATCTCCAGCGCCTGCTCGCCGGTGTCGGGCTGGGAGATCAGCAGTTCGTCGAGCTTGATGCCCAGCTTCTGCGCGTAGGTGACGTCCAGCGCGTGCTCGGCGTCGATGAAGGCGCAGGTGCCGCCCAGTTTCTGCATCTGGGCGATGGTCTGCAGGGTCAGCGTGGTCTTGCCCGACGATTCCGGGCCGTAGATCTCGACGATGCGCCCGCGCGGCAGGCCGCCCACGCCGAGCGCGATGTCCAGCCCGAGCGAACCGGTGGAGACGGTCTGCACTTCCTCGACCGGCGCATTGGTATCCATGCGCATGACCGAACCCTTGCCGAACTGCTTTTCGATCTGCGCCAGGGCAGCTGCCAGCGCCTTGCTCTTTTCAGAGGCGTTTAGTGCGTTTTTTTTGTCGTCCATAATTTTCTTTCAGTCTTGGAGTAGGCAAGGTGCAGCCGATGCCGGGCAATCAACAGGCACTACTGTATAAAAATCCAGTGGTCTTTGCAAGTACTAAGATGGGACTTGTTGACAAAGCTCGCATTGTTGCGGCGTTTGAAACACAATACGGGCTTGTGAAGGTCTAAACAAACGATGGTGGTGTCCGATGCGAATCCTGCTTGCCGAAGATGATAGCGTACTTGCCGACGGACTGACGCGTTCGCTGCGTCAATCCGGCTATGCGATCGACTGCGTGAAGAACGGCCAGGACGCCGACACCGCGCTGTCGACCCAGGAGTTCGACCTGCTGATCCTCGATCTGGGCCTGCCCAGGATGAGCGGCCTGGAGGTGCTGCGCCGCCTGCGCGCGCGCTCCTCGCTGCTGCCCGTGCTCATCCTCACCGCGGCCGACTCGATCGAGCAGCGCGTCGAGGGCCTGGACCTGGGCGCGGACGACTACATGGCCAAGCCGTTCGCGCTGTCCGAGCTCGAGGCGCGGGTGCGCGCCTTGACCCGGCGCGGCGCCGGCGGCGGCCCGGCGGTGATCCGCCATGGCCCGCTCGTGTACGACCAGGTCGGGCGCAGCGCCTACATCAACGACCAGATGGTCGAGCTGTCGGCGCGCGAACTCGGCCTGCTCGAAGTCCTGCTGGCGCGCACCGGGCGCCTGGTCTCGAAGGAGCAACTGGTGGACCACCTGTGCGAATGGGGCGAGGAAGTGTCCAACAACGCCATCGAGGTCTACGTGCACCGCCTGCGCAAGAAGATCGAGGTGGGCGGGGTGCGCATCGCCACCGTGCGCGGCCTCGGCTACTGCCTCGAGAAGTACCCCGAAGCCGGCCGCGCCGGCGCCGCACCGGGCAACGACAACAAGTGAACGACCGCGACGCCGGACTCGGGGACAGCCCGGACGAGCCGGCCGGCGGCCGGGGCGACGAGCCGTGGCGGCACGACCCGGCGTCCTCCGCGCCGCTGTACGTCCCGCCCAATCCCGAGTCCGAAGAAAACATCCAGCACTCGCTGTTCGGCGAAATCCTCGACTGGATGCTCGCGCCGCTGCTGCTGCTGTGGCCGATGAGCATCGCGATCACCTATCTGGTCGCGAAATCGATCGCCAACCAGCCGTTCGACACGGCGCTGGAGAACCGGCTGTCGGTACTGGCGCAGCAGGTGCGCGAGGTCGATGGCCGGGTCCTCGCCAGCCTGCCCGACAGCGCCGCCGACGTGTTGCGCGCCGACGACGTCGACAGCGTCTACTTCCAGATCGCCAGCGCCAGCGGGGCCTACGTCGAGGGCGACCGCGAACTACCGTTGCCGGGACGGCGCGTGGACGGCGAAACGGGCGGCAAGGTGAACTTCCGCAACATCACGATCCAGGGCGCCCCGGTGCGCGTGGCCTACGCCTGGGTCAACCTCGATCCGCAGGCCGGGGCCGGCAATGGCCGCGCGCCGCGCCTGGCGCTGGTGCAGGTGGGCGAGACGCTGGAAAAGCGCGCGCACCTGGCCAACGAGATCATCAAGGGCGTGATCCTGCCGCAGTTCATCATCCTGCCCGTGATCCTCGCGCTGGTCTGGTTCGCGCTCTCGCGCGGGCTGTCGCCGCTGGCCGAACTGCAGCAGCGCATCCGCGCGCGGCCCCAGGACGACCTGTCGCCGATCGACCCGCGCCAGGTGCCCGAGGAAATCTCGCCGCTGGTCGGCTCGTTCAACGACATGCTCGAACGCCTGGCCCGGACCATCGAGATGCAAAAGCGCTTCATCGCCGACGCCGCGCACCAGATGAAGACGCCGCTGGCGGGCATGCGCATGCAGTCGGAACTGGCCTTGCGCCAGGTCGATCCGGAGGAGATCCACCGCTCGCTCGAGCAACTGGCCAAGAGTTCGGAATCGGCCACGCGCCTGGTCAACCAGCTGCTGGCCCTGGCGCGCGCCGAGAACCAGCCGCACGCCGGCCTGGCCTTCGAGGAGCTGGACCTGTCGCAACTGGCGCGCGAGACCGTGCAGGACTGGGTGCAGGCCTCGTTCGCGCACCGGATCGACCTGGGATACGAGCAGCCGGACGGGCCGGTGACGATCACCGGCAACGCCCTGATGCTGCGCGAGCTGCTGTCGAACCTGATCGACAACGCGCTGCGCTACACCCCGGCCGGCGGCAGCGTGACGGTGCGCGTGCGGCGCGCCGAGGCGGCCGCCCTGCTGGAGGTGGAGGACACCGGTCCCGGCATCGCCCCGGCCGAGCGGGCGCATGTGTTCGAACGCTTCTACCGCATCCTGGGCAGCGGCGCCGCCGGCAGCGGCCTGGGCCTGGCGATCGTGCGCGAGATCGCGCAGCAGCACGGCGCCGAGATCGACCTGTTCAACAACCCGCGCAGCCACCAGAAAAAATACCCCGGCAGCCTGTTCCGGCTGACCTTCCCCCCACCCGCCAGCGAGCCCGACGATGCAGACTGACCGCCCAGAATCCCCCGCCGATCCCGATCCGGCGCGCCGCAAGCGGCTGCTCGCGGCGCGCGCGGCGCACTGGGAGCGCACCCGCCGCGTCACGTTCGTGCTGCTGGCGCTGTGGCTGGCCACCGGCTTTTGCACCGTGTTCTTCGCGCGCGAGCTGTCGACCCTGAGCCTGTTCGACTGGCCGCTCTCCTTCTACATGGCGGCCCAGGGCGCCTCGCTGATCTACCTGGCCATCATCGGCGTCTACGCCCTGCTCATGCGCCGGCTCGACCGGCGCTTCGCGCGCGAACTGCGGGAGGGCGCCGCGTGAGCGCGAGGAAGAGCTACTTCCGCAAGCTCAGCGGCTACTACCTCTGGTACAGCGCCTGTTTCGCCGCCTTCCTGCTGGGGCTGGCGCTGCTCGAACAGGATGGGATGCCGCGCCTGTGGATCGGCTACATCTTCCTGTTCGCCACCATCGTGCTGTATGCGGCGATCGGCGTGGTCAGCCGCACCTCCAACGTCTCCGAATACTACGTCGCGGGGCGGCGCGTGCCGGCGATGTTCAACGGCATGGCCACCGCCGCCGACTGGATCTCCGCGGCCAGCTTCATCAGCCTGGCCGGTGGCCTGTACCTGCACGGCTTCGACGGCCTGGCCTACATCATGGGCTGGACCGGCGGCTACTGCCTGGTCGCGCTGCTCATCGCCCCCTACCTGCGCAAGTTCGCGCAGTACACCATCCCCGACTTCCTGGCGGCGCGCTACGGCGGCGGCGACGGCGGGCGCGGCGCGGCGGTGCGGGCGATGGCGGTCGGGGCCACCATCATCGTCTCGTTCACCTACGTGGTGGCGCAGATCTACGCGGTCGGGCTGATCACCTCGCGCTTCACCGGCGTCGACTTCTCGGTCGGCATCTTCCTCGGCCTGGCCAGCATCCTGGTCTGCTCCTTCCTGGGGGGGATGCGCGGCATCACCTGGACCCAGGTCGCGCAGTACATCATCATGCTGGTCGCCTTCCTGATCCCGACCATGTGGCTCTCGGCCAAGCACGCCGACAACGCGCTGCCCCAGGTCGCCTACGGCTCGGTGCTGGCCAAGCTGACCGAACGCGAACAGGTGCTGGCGCAGGACCCGCGCGAGGCCCAGGTGCGCGCCGAGTTCCAGCGCCGCGCGGACGAATACGCGGCGCGCCTGGCGGCGCTGCCGCGCTCGTGGGAGGCTGGCAAGCGCGAGGCGCAGCGCCGGCTGGACGCGGCCCGCCTGCGTAACGCCTCGCTCGCCGAGATCCGGGCCGCCGAGCGCGCGCTGCTGGACTATCCAAATTCCGTCGAGGAGGCGCGCACCCTGTGGAGCGAGCTGCGCGAAGGCAACCTGGCGCGCGCGCGCCCGCCGGTGCCGCATGCCCAGCCCTTCCCCGGCCCCGACGAGGAGACGTCCGACAACCGGCGCAACAACTTCCTGGCCCTCGTGTTCTGCCTGATGTTCGGCACCGCCGCCCTGCCCCACATCCTGATGCGCGCCTACACCACGCCGGGCGTGCCCGAAACGCGCGTCTCGGTGTTCTGGACCCTGTTCTTCATCCTGTTGATCTACCTGACCATCCCGGCGCTGGCGGTCCTGGTCAAGTACGACCTGTACACCTACCTGGTCGGCAGCGACTACAGTTCGCTGCCTTCCTGGATCTCGTACTGGGCCAGCGTGGACAAGGTCAGCCCGCTGATCAGCATTGCCGACATCAACGCCGACGGCGTGGTGCAACTGGCCGAGATCGCGATCGACGGCGACGTGATGGTGCTGGCCACGCCCGAGATCGGGGGCCTGCCGTATGTGATCGCGGGACTGGTCGCGGCGGGCGGACTGGCCGCCGCCCTGTCGACCGCCGACGGACTGCTGCTGGCCATTTCGAACGCCCTGTCGCACGACGTGTACTACAAGATGGTCGACCCGGGCGCCTCGACCCAGAAGCGGGTGACGATCTCCAAGCTGCTGCTGCTGGCGGTCGCCTTCATCGCCGCCTACGCCGCCTCGCACAAGCCGGCCGACATCCTGTCGCTGGTGAGCGCGGCCTTTTCGCTGGCCGCCTCCACCCTGTTCCCGGTACTGGTGCTGGGCGTGTTCTGGAAGCGCGCGAACCACAGCGGCGCCATCGCCGGCATGGCCACGGGCTTTGCCGTCTGCCTGTATTACATGCTCCAGGCCAGCCCGCTGATGGGGGGCACGGCGCAGGCCCTCTGGTTCGGCATCTCGCCGATGTCCGCAGGGGTATTCGGCGTGCCGGCGGGACTGCTCGCCACCGTCGTGGTGAGCCTGCTGACGGCACCGCCCAGCCGAACCAGCGCGGGGATGGTGGACTACATCCGGGCGCCCGAGTGAGGCGGCGCGGCGACGCCGGCCGGGCGCCCCCCGCTCGCCGCTTTGAAGTTCGGCCCGACAGGGAGTAAGCTGGCGACAGGTCATCCGTCAAGCGCACAAGGGGGCTACACATGTCGTCTGGAAAAATTCTCGTCGCACAGGGAGGCGGGCCGACCGCCGTGATCAACCAGTCGCTGGTCGGGGTCACCCTCGAGGCCCGGCGTTTCAGGAACGTGAACCGCATCTACGGCGCCCTGCATGGCGTGCGCGGCATCGTCAACGAGGACTTCCTCGACCTGACCCAGGAGACCAGCCACAACCTGGAACTGGTGGCGGCCACGCCGTCCTCGGCACTCGGTTCGACCCGGGACAAGCCGGACGCGGCCTACTGCCATGCCATCTTCGAGGTGCTGCGCGCCCACGAGATCGAACACTTCTTCTACATCGGCGGCAACGACTCCGCCGACACGGTGCGCATCGTCAGCCAGGAGGCGCGCAAGGCCGATTACCCGCTGCGCTGCATCCACATCCCCAAGACCATCGACAACGACCTGGTCGGGACCGACCACACCCCCGGCTTTCCGTCCGCGGCGCGCTTCGTCGCCCAGGCCTTCGCGGGCGCCAACCTGGACAATGCCGCCCTGCCCGGCGTGTATGTCGGCGTCGTGATGGGGCGCCATGCCGGCTTCCTCACCGCCGCCTCGGCGCTGGGCAAGAAGTTCCCGGACGACGGGCCGCACCTGATCTACCTGCCCGAACGCGACTTCGAAATCGAGCGCTTCCTGTCCGACGTCAAGGCCATGTACGAGCGCCACGGCCGCTGCGTGATCGCGGTCTCGGAAGGCATCCACGACGCTTCCGGCGTGCCCATGCTCACCCAACTGGCGAAGGACATCGAGCACGACGCGCATGGCAACGTGCAGTTGTCGGGGACCGGCGCGCTGGCCGACCTGCTGTGCGAGGAGATCAAGCGCAAGCTGGGCATCAAGCGCGTGCGCGGCGACACCTTCGGCTACCTGCAGCGTTCCTTCATCGGCTGCGTGTCGGACGTGGACCAGCGCGAGGCGCGCGAGGTCGGCGAGAAGGCGGTGCAGTACGCGATGTGGGGCGACCGCGACGGCTCGGTGGCGATCCGGCGCACCGGTTTCTATTCGGTGGACTACGAGCTGCTCGCGCTGGACGAGGTGGCCGGCAAGACGCGCACGATGGAGCCGGAATTCATCAGCGAAAGCGGCACCGACGTCACCGACGCGTTCCGCCTGTACCTGCGCCCGCTGCTCGGCTCACGCATGCCCGACGCGTTCCGCTTGCGCGGGGCGACGGTGCCGAAGATCCTCAAGCGCTGAGCGGCCGGCGGCGCTTCACGTGAACAGCGCCTGGTATTGCGGCCGGCCGTCGCCGGAAAGCACCGGCACGATGCAAAACACGTGCTCGCCGAACTCCGGGTGCCCGACGCGGTAGTTGTCCTGCCCCAGCACGATGCCGTCGGGGCCGTCGAAGATGAGCGAGAGCGGGGTGCGGAACCGCTCGGGCAGTCCGCGCCTCGGGCATTCCGTGGCCTCGGCCAGGCGCAGCGCGACCGGACCTTGCGAGGTCTGGACGGTGAAGGTGGCGCCGATCAGCGGCGTGAACTGCTCGATGGTGAAGTGCATGGTTTTCTTCGGCTGTTGCGGCAGCGCGTTGGAGCGGGCATCATTGCGCTGTCCCGTTGATGGAAATTCAATGTATAGCCTACCCGCCCCGCTCGTTCTGCGCAATGCCGCCGAGTCCGATGCCCCGTTTTGCCAGGCCCTGTATGCGAGCACGCGGGACGACCTGCGCCAGCTACCCCTGCCGGCACCGGCGATCGACCAACTGATCGCCATGCAGCAGCGCGTGCACGAGCAGGGGCAACGCGCCGGTTTCCCCGGGGCGCGCACGCTGATCCTGGAGCACGGCGGGCAGCCGGTGGGCAGGGTGGTGCTCGACGCCGGCGGCCGGGCCTGGCGGCTGGTCGATCTCGCGCTTGCCCCTGCCGCGCAGGGGCGCGGCATGGCGGCGGCCGTGCTGCGCGCCCTGCAAGCCGATGCCGCCGCCTGCGGTGCGAGTATCGGACTGGCGGTGGCCAAGACGAACCAGCGCGCGCTGCGCTTGTACCTGCGCGCGGGTTTCCTGGCCGTGTCGGGCAACGAACTGCAGGACGAGATGGTGTGGCGCGCGCAATGAAGGAAAGCACACCCTGGCTGCGCCTGCCGCTGTCGTTCGATACCCCAGCCCTGATGGCGGATCTGGAACTGTCGCGCGCATCGCGCTGGCGCGGGCACTACAACGACCAGGCGCACGCCGGCAACTGGCAGTGCGTCGCCCTGCGTTCCGCCAGCGGCCGTGCCGATGACATCGATGCGCGCGAACACGACGACTTCCACGACACGCCCCTGCTGGAACACTGCGCCTTCCTGCGCCAGGTGACGGACAGCTTCCTTTGCGAGAAGAAGGCGGTGCGCCTGATGGCGCTGGAGGCGGGCGCGCGCATCCTGCCGCACCGCGACCGCGGCGGATCGATCGAGGACGGGCTGGCGCGCATCCACGTTCCCATCCAGACAGATCCTGCGGTCGTGTTCACAATCGATGGCGAAGACGTGCATTTCGAGGCGGGCGGCGCCTGGTACATGAACGCCAACTGTCTGCACGCGGTGCGCAACGACGGACAACGCGAGCGCGTCCACCTCGTGCTCGACTGCGTGCCGAATCCCTGGCTTGCCGGCCTGTTCGCCGCCAGTGGGTGGTCGCCCCGGCCGGCACCGAAATACGGCGACCCGAGCATCACCGACGACAACGTGCGCGAGGTGATCGCGGTGCTGCGCGGCGCGGGCCATGCGACCGCGATCGCGATGGCGGCCCGCCTGCAATCGATCGCCAGCGAGCATAAGTCATAAAGTAGTGACAACCAGCAAGAGCTGGTGCTAGGATGCCCCGGCGCCGGAACGCCGCCCGAAAGGGGGCAGGAGCGCCACGCGCGGGCACACCCGCGCCTACGCTCAATGCGAACAGCGTGACCACGGCGCTGGCGGGCACCATCAGCGGCAGCACCCAGGCGAACCCGGGCCCCGCCACCGTCATTCTGCCGTTCAATGTCAACGTCTCGACGCTCCAGCCCTCGCTCGGCATCAATTACATCATCTGCGTCAAGGGGATCTACCCAACGCGTAACTGACGCGCGTGTGTTAGCCGGCGGGAAATTGATAAAAGAGTGACAACCTGCGATGGCTGGTGTTAGGATGGCCCGCCGCCAAAGCGCCTCCTGCAGAGGAGCCAGGCGCGCGGAGCGCGGGCGAAGGCCCGCATCTTCAACTCAATAACAAGAAGGGATGTAGCAATGGAAGCATTCATGGGGACGATCATGCCGGTGGCCTTCAATTTCGCGCCGCGCGGCTGGATGCTGTGTCAGGGGCAGTTGCTGTCGATTAGCGAGTACTCGGCGCTGTACGCGCTGCTAGGGACGAACTACGGCGGCAACGGGACGACGACGTTCGCGCTGCCCGACCTGCGTGGCCGGACCATGATCGGCACCGGTCCAGTGCCGGGTGGCCCCAATGTGACTCCTGGCGAAACCTTGGGCGCCTTCAACAACGTCGTGGCCGGCAATGTCGTGCTGGACGCGAGCCACCTCCCGGCGCACACGCACCCGGTCGCACTGGCTCCCACCTCGCTGACCGCCACCTCGACGCTGCACGCGACCTCGGGCGGCCCCGGCACCAACGCGCCGGCTGCGGGCGCCATGCTCGGCGCTACCGGTGTCGGCCCCGGCGGCGCCGCCATCTACTATTCCGGCAGCGAGGGTTCTCCCGTGTCGCTCAACGCGAACAGCGTGACCACGACGCTGGGCGGCACCGTCAGCGGCGACACCCAGGCGAACCCGGGTCCCGCCACCGCCAACCTGCCGTTCAGTCTGAACGTCTCGACGCTCCAGCCTTCGCTCGGCATCAATTACGTCATCTGTGTCCTGGGAATCTTCCCCTCGCGCAACTGACCGGCGTATGGCCGTCGACGGTTCACCCCTGACGGAAAGCCGCTGGCTGCGCGGCCGGGAAGTGGACGCGCGCGACCTGCACACGCTGCGCGACTGGTTCCCGGTCGCGCTCGGCGCGGACGACATCTGGTGGCGCCACCTCCCCGGCCGCTTCACCACGCCGTTTTTCGCCGACGCGCTGCGCGCCCAACCCGCCGCGGAGCGCCTGGTGTGCCGCACGCCGCTGGAGTGGCTCGACCGGATCGAGGCCTTCGTCCCGCCCGGCGCACTGGTGTTTCACAGTTCGCGCTGCGGCTCGACCCTGCTGGCGCAGATGCTCGCCACCCTCCCGCAGTGCATCGTCCAGTCCGAGCCGCCCGTCATCGACGATTTTCTCGCGCGTCATGGAGACGGGCCGGTCACCAGCGCGCTTTGCTCAAGGCTGCGCGGCCTGCTCCACGCACTGGGTCAGCGGCGCGCGCCGCAGGAAAGCCACTTCGTCGTCAAGCTCGATTGCTGGCACATACGTCACCTGCCGCTGCTAAGGGCGGCCCTGCCCGGCACGCCGTTCTGGTTCCTCTACCGGGACCCGGATGCGATCATGCATTCGCACCGGCGCCAGCGGGGTCCGCAAATGGTGCCGGGCATGGTGCTGCCTGCCGGGTTCGGCGAGGGGCTTGCGCCCGGGGACCTGGAGGGGTATTGCGCCCGTGTGATCGGGGATATTCTCGAACGCGCGCTGGCGCACCGCGACGAGCTGCTGCTGCTCGACTATCGCCAGCTGCCGGACGTGGTATGGGAAGATCTGGTGCCGCGGCTGGGCGTCGCATGCACCGGGGAGCAGCTCGCGGCGATGCGCGAGCGCAGCCGCTTCCACGCCAAGTCCGGGAACCTAGGCTATGCCGGCGACCCGGCCGCCGCGCAGGCCACCCCGCCGCACCTCGTGTCGGCGCTGGCGCCGCTGTACGCCAGGCTGGAAGCGGCCCGCCTGGGCTTGGCAGACCGCTGACGGGACCGCGCGGTCCCGCCGCTCAGACGAGGAAGCTCCAGTCCGTCAGGGCGCGCTGGTGGCCGACCATCTCGACCGACTGCACCATGTAGTCGGCCACCTGCTCCAGCGTCACCCGGCTCTCGCGCATCAGCCCGGTCCAGAATTCGAGCCCCGCCTCGTCGCCGGCGCGGTTGAACAGTGCCTGGTAGAGCATCTGCACATCGTGCGCGGCGTCGCCGTTGAAGCCGCCCCGTGCAGCCACGCTCTCCGCCGAACCGATCATGTGCAGCGCGATCGCGCCCCAGCTCATGCCGCCGTCCCGCGCGTCCGCCCAGTACTCGAAACCGTACAGGTCCGCCTGGCGGCCATGCACCGACTGGTACAGGCCGGCGATGGTGGACAGCTCGGCATCGGGCTGCACCGTCACGGTCGCATCGCTGAACTTGAGCTGCTCGGCGTTGACGACCAGCGCCTTCTGGTCCGGCGCCGCCTTGCTGCTGACGACGACATAGCCGTTGCGGGTCTCGACATTGAAGCTGTCGCGCGTGCCGTTGAAGCTGGCCGCGTCGCTGCCCAGGCCGCCATGCAGCAGGGTCACGCCCGCGCCCGGCTTGACCGATGCGCTCTGTCCGCCGTTGGCCGACGAGACCGGCGGCACGCCGAAGGCGAGCGTGTCGCCGCCACCGCCGGCATAGATCGAGTTGCCTCCCGTCGCCGAGACCTGGAAGGTCTGTGCGGCGCCGTCTCCGCTCAGGATCCTGTCGCCCCCGCGCGAGATCACGTTCGCCGAGCCGATGATCGCAGCGAAGTCCACATTCTGCAGTTCGATCGTGCTGCCGCTAGCCAGGCCGGCGGTGTCGATCACCAGCGCCACATTCTGGCCCGCTGCCGCCGCCGATCCGCTGAGCGTGAGGACTCCCTCCGGGGCGGCCGGTCCGGAGACTGGCGTGACGGTCTGCACCAGCAAGGGCTGCGACGCCGGCAGCAGCGACAGGAAGCTCTGACCGTTGCCGGTCAAGTGCCCCTGGTCGGCGGGCGCATGTCCAGGCGTGGCGGCCCTGATGGCCGCGATCAACTGCAGTCCGCCGTTACCGGCCGTCACGCTGCTCCCGCCCATTGCAGACAGGCCGAAGCCTGGCGCCACCTGGGCCAACAGCAGGTTGGCGCCGTCCTGGGTAGCCAGCGGGATATCGGCCACATCGCCCTTGCCCTCGGTCTCCTGGCGGGTGGGCGTGACGATCGGGACTTCCACGACGGTGCCCGTCCCCCCGCCCGGCAGCACGACAGGCTTGATCTGGACCGGCATGCCGTCGATCATGCTGCCCGGTGGTGCCGGCGGCGGGTCGATACGCAAGGCAAACACCGCGCTTGCGTCGGACAGGTTGCCGGCCAGGTCGGACTGCCGCGCCGTGATCGTGTGCTCGCCGAGTGCGAGACTGCCGACCTTGATGCTCCACTTGCCGTCGGCGGCGGCCGTGGCGGTCCCGATGACGGTCGCGCCGTCGTACAGCGTCACGCGCGCGTTTGCCAGCGCCAGCCCTTCGAAGGTCGGCGCACTGTCCGTGGTGACGCGGTCGCCCTTCAGGTCCGTGTCGCTGGCATCGGCCAGCGCGGGAGTGGCCGGCGCCGCCGGTGCGGCGGTGTCGACCGTGAGGCTGAACGGATCGCTCGCCGCCGATTCATTGCCCGCGGCGTCGCGCTGGCGCACCGTCAGGGCGTGCACGCCATCGGCCAGCAAGGACGTGGTGATGCTCCAGGCGCCGGCGGCGTCCGCGCGCGCCGTTCCGAGCACGGTGACGCCATCGCTTCCATACAGGCTGACCTGGGCCAGCGCCTCGCCGGTGCCGGTGAAGGTCGGCGTCGCGTCATTGGTCACGCCATCGCCCGCGGCACCGCTGTCGCTCGCAGCGTCCAGTAGAGGCGCCGCCGGTTTGGCGGGCACGGCCGCATCGACCGTGAGCACCAGCGGTGCGCTGGCGGCCGATGCGTTGCCCGCCCGGTCCACCTGCTTCGCGGTCAGGGAATGGACGCCGTTGGACAGGGCGGCGCTGGTGATGCTCCAGTTCCCGGCGCCATCCGCCGTCGCGCTACCCAGCACCGTCGTGCCATCGGTGTCGTACAGGGAGACAGTCGCTCCGGGTTCCGCCGTGCCCCGGATGAGCGGGGTGACGACGTTGGTGATGCCATCGGCAGCGGTCGCGCTGTCGCTGGCGGGGTCGAGCACCAGCGCCAGCGGCGCGGCCACGGTTGTGTCGATCGTGAATGCCAGTCCGGCCGAGGCGGCGCCGGTATTGCCGGCCGCGTCGGTGGCGCGCGTGTTGACCGTATGGTTGCCTTCGGCCAGCGCCGACGAGGTGACCGACCAGTTGCCTGCGCCGTCGGCGGTGGCCGTGCCCAGGACCGTGCTGCCGTCGCTGCCGTACAGCGTCACGGTGGCATTCGCTTGCGCGGTGCCGGCGAAGGTCGGGGTGCTGTCGGCCGTGACGTTGTCGGTCGAGGACGCTCCGGTGTCGCTGGTGTTGTCCAAATCGGGCGTGGACGAGGGGTCGGGTGCCAGGGTATCGAAGCTCAGCGAGGGCGCAGCACCCGCGCTGCCCGCGTTGCCGGCCGTGTCGCCGTAGGCGCCACCGGCCACCGTGATGCTGGCGGTCCCACCGTTGATGCCGGGCGCCGGGGTGAAGGTCGCGGTGCGCGTCAGGCCGGTGCCCGAGATGGCGCTCAGCGTACCGCCGGTGACGGTGATGTCGCCGAAGGCGCCGTCCCAGCTGAAACTCGCGCCCGGGTCCTCGCTGAACGTGAAGGTGACGGCGGCTGTCTCTCCCATCCTGAGCGCAGCCTTGTCGCTGGCGATGGTCAGGGTCGGAACCGTGCGGTCGATGGTGACGACGGTCGCGGCGGAGGCGGGGCCCACGTTGCCGGCCGCATCGGTGGCGATGGCGGTCACGGTGTGCGCGCCGGCGGCCATGCCGGCCACGCCGATCGACCAGTTGCCGCCGGTGGCGACACCGGTGCCGAGCACCGTGGTGCCGTCGGTGCCGTATAGCGTCACGGTCGCACCCGCGTCTGCCGTTCCCGTGAAGTTCAGGGTCGACGCATTGGTCAGGTTGTCGGTGTCCGAGGAACCGGCGTCGCTTGCCGCCGCCAGGTCCGGCGCGGACGGCGCCGCCGGCGCCAGCGTGTCGAACACCAGCGCCGGGCTTGCGCCCGTGCCGCCAGCATTGCCGGCCCGGTCGCTGTAGCTGCCGGCCGCCACCGTGATCGCGGCCGTACCGCCGTTGACACCCGCGTCGGGCGTGAAGGTGGCGGTGCGCGTCGTTCCAGTGCCGTACACGGCACCGAGGGTGCCTCCCGCAACCGTGATGTCGGCGGCCGTGAAGCTCGTGCCGGGGTCCTCGCTGAAGGTGAACGTGATCGTGGCGGCTTCGCCGATCTTCAGCGCGGCCTTGTCGCTCGTGATGGCCAGCGTGGGTGCCACCTGATCCAACACATAGGCCTGCACGTACTCGGCGCCGGCGTTGTCGACCGCGTCCATCACCCGCACCTTCAGCGTGTTCGAGCCGGCCAGGGTGGCGTTGTACGACCACGTATTGCCGCCAACCGCGGCGGTGGCGCTCGCCCAGGTCGCGCCGCCGTCCAGTGACACCTGCACCACCTCGCCCAGACCGAGATTGGCGCTCAGCGTGCCGGAGATCGTCTGGGCAGCGGTGTTGGTGACGAAGTCGCCCGTGGAGAAACCGTTATCGGCGGAGAAGGCGGAAGTGGCGACGGTCGTCGCGGGCGCGGCAAGGTCGAGCGTGAAGCCAAAGCCCGCCGAGGCGGCGCCGGTATTGCCGGCTGCGTCAGTGACGCGCGTGGTGACGGTATGGGTGCCGGCGGCAAGCGGGGACGAGGTGATCGACCAGTTGCCGGTCCCGTCGGCGGTCGCGGTGCCGAGTACCGAAGTGCCGTCCGTCCCGTACAGGGTGACCGTGGCATTCGCCTCGGCGGTGCCCGTGAAGGTAGGCGTGGTGTCCGCCGTGATGTTGTCGGTGTTGCTGGCGCCGGTGTCGCTTGCGGCCGCCAGGTCGGGCGTGGAGGAGGCGGCGGGGGCCAGCGTGTCGAAGCTCAGCGCCGGGGTGCTGCCGGCACCGCCTGCATTGCCGGCCGCGTCGGCATAGGCGCCCCCAGGCACCGTGATACTGGCCGTGCCGCCATTGGTCCCCGCCGCTGGGGTGAAGGTCGCGCTGCGGGTCAGGCCGGTGCCCGAGATCGCGCCCAGCGTGCCGCCGGCGACCGCGACGTCGGCCAGCGAGAAGCTCGCACCCGGATCCTCGCTGAAGGTGAAAGTGATGCTCGCGGTCTCGCCGATCCTGAGCGCAGCCTTGTCGCTGGTGATGGCGAGCGTGGGCGCCGAGCGGTCCACCGTGACCGCCAGGCCGGCCGAGACGGGGCCGGTATTGCCGGCGGCGTCGGTGGCGCGTGCGGAGACGGTGTGCAAGCCCTCGCCCATGCCGGCCACGTTGATGGTCCAGGTGCCGCCGGTCGCCGTGCCGGTACCGAGAACGGTGGTGCCGTCGGCGGCGTACAGCCTTACGGTCGAACCGGCTTCGGCGGTGCCGGTGAAGCTCAGGGTCGTGGCGCCGGTCAGGTTGTCCGTGTCGGCCGTTCCGGTGTCGCTCGCGGCCACGAGGTCGGGTGCCGATGGCGCTGCCGGTGCCGAGGTGTCGAAGGCCAGAGCCGGTGTCGCACCCGCGCCGCCGGCGTTGCCGGCCAGATCGCTGTAGCTGCCGCCCGCCACCGTGATGCTGGCTGTACCGCCGTTGGTGCCGGCATCGGGGGTGAAGGTCGCGGTGCGCGTCGTGCCAGTGCCGGATAGTGCGCCGAGGGTGCCACCGGAGACCGTGATGTCGGCCGCGGTGAAACTCGCGCCGGGGTCTTCGCTGAACGTGAAGGTAAGCGTGGCGGTCTCGCCGATCTTCAATGCCGCCTTGTCGCTGGTGATCGCGACGGTGGGCGCGGCGGTGTCCAGCACGTAGGTTTGCACATGCTCGACGCCGGCATTGTCGACGGCATCCATCACCCGAACCCTCAGCGTGTTGGAGGCGGCCAGCGTGCCGTTGTACGACCAGGTGTTGGCGCCGACCGCAGAAGTGGCTGTGGCCCAGGTGGCGCCGTTGTCGAGCGATACCTGCACGATCTCACCCGCCGCCAGGTTGGCGCTCAGGGTGCCGGAGATCGTCTGCGCCGCCGTGGCGGTGACGAGGTCGCTGGCCGAACTGCCGGTGTCGGCCGAGAAGGCGGCGGTGGCGATCGTGGTCGCCGGCGCCGCCAGGTCGACGGTGATGGCAAGGCCTGCCGAAGCCGGGCCGGTGTTGCCGGCGGCGTCGGTGACCCTGGTGCTGACGGTATGGGTGCCGGCGGCCAGCACGCTGGAGGTGATCGACCAGTTGCCCGCGCCATCCGCGACGGCCGTGCCGAGCACGGTGGTGCCGTCAGTGCCGTAGAGCGTGACCGTCGCATTCGCTTCCGCGGTGCCGGTGAAGGTGGGCGTGGCGTCGGCGGTGATGTTGTCGGTGGGCGAGCTGCCGGTATCGCTGGCTGCCGCCAGATCGGGCGTGGAGGATGCCGTCGGCGCGAGCGTGTCGAAGCTCAGTGCGGGGGTGCCTGCCGCACCGGCGATGTTGCCCGCCGCGTCGGAGTAGGCGCCGCCGGCAACGGTGATGCTCGCGGTGCCGCCATTGGTAGCGGCGGCCGGGGTGAAGGTGGCGGTGCGGGTCAGGCCGGTCCCGGACAGCGCGCCCAGCGTTCCGCCGGCCACCGTGACATCGGCGCCGGTGAAGCTGGCGCCCGGGTCTTCGCTGAAGGTGAAGGTGATGGTCGCCGTCTCGCCGATGCGCAGCGCGGCCTTGTCGCTGGTGATTGCGAGGGTCGGCGCCGTGCGGTCGATGGTGACCGCCAGTGCGCCGGAGGCCGGGCCGGCGTTGCCGGCCGCGTCGACCGCGCGCGCGGTCACCGTGTGCGCCCCTGCGGCCATTCCGGCCACGGCGATCGACCAGTTGCCGCCCGTCGCGACACCGGTGCCCAGCACCGTGGTGCCGTCGGTGCCGTAGAGGGTGACGGTCGAACCCGCCTCGGCCGTGCCGGTGAAGGTGAGCGTGGAGGCAGAGGTCAGGTTGTCGGTGTTCGAGAAGCCGACATCGCTGGCCGCCGCTAGATCCGGCGCGGAGGGCGCCACCGGCGCCAGCGTGTCGAAGGCGAGTGCCGGGGTAGTGCCCGCGCCGCCGGCATTGCCGGCGGTGTCGCTGTAGGCGCCGCCGGCCACCGTGATGCTGGCCGTGCCGCCGTTGGTGCCGGTATTCGGCGTGAAGGTCGCGGTGCGCGTCAGTCCCGCGCCGGACAGGGCGCCAAGTGTGCCGCCCGCGACCGTGATATCGCCTGCGGCGAAGCTCGCGCCCGGGTCCTCGCTGAACGTGAAGGTGATGGTCGCCGTCTCGCCGATCTTCAGCGAGGACTTGTCGCTCGTGATGGCCAGGGTCGGTGCCGCGGTGTCGAGCACGTAAGCCTGCGTGTACTCGACTCCGGCGTTATCGACGGCGTCCCTCACCCGCACTTTCAAGGTGTTCGAGCCCGCCAGGGTCGCGTTGTATGACCACGTATTCGCGCCGGTGGTGGCGGTGGCGGTGGCCCAGGTGGCGCCGTTGTCGAGCGATACCTGCACGGTCTCGCCCGCCGCAAGGTTCGCGCTCAGCGTGCCGGAGATGGTCTGCGCCGCCGTGTTGGTGATGAAGTCGCTGGTTGAACCGCCGGTGTCGGCCGAGAACGCCGCGCTGGCGACCGTGGTGGTCGGCGCGCTGGTATCGATCTGCACCGTGACAGCGCTCGATGCGGCGCTGACATTGCCGGCCGCGTCCCTGACCGTCGCGGTGATCGCGTGCGAGCCCTCCCCCAGCGCCGGGGTCGTGATCGACCACGCGCCGCCGGTGGCGGTCGCCGTTCCCAGCACGGTCGCCCCCTCGTACAGGGTGACGGTGGCGCCATTTTCGGCGGTACCGCTGAAGGTCGGCGTGGTGTCGCCGGTGATGTTGTCGCTGTTCGACGCGCCCGTGTCAGAGGCGGCGTCCAGGTCGGGGGTGCCGGGCGCTGCAGGCGCCGTCGTGTCGATCACGACCGTCACGCCGCCCGAGGCGGCGCTGGTGTTGCCTGCGATATCGACCGCCTTTGCGGTGAGCGTATGGCTTCCTTCGCTCATCGCACTGGTGGTGATCGACCATGTGCCGTCACCGGCCGCTGTCGCCGTGCCGAGGACGGTGGTGCCGTCCGAGTCGAACAGGCTGACCGTCGAACCTGCCTCGGCAGTTCCCGTGAAGGTCGGCGTCAAGGTGGAGGTGATGTTGTCCGTGTTCGACGTGCCGGAGTCGTCGGCCGCCCGCATATCAGGCGTCGAAGGCGCCGCCGGTGCGACGAGGTCGACCGTGACCGCCAGGGCGGAAGAGGCCGCGCTGAGGTTGCCCGCAGAGTCCGCCTGGCGCACCGTCAGATTGTGGGTTCCGCTGCCGAGACTGGACGTGGTGATGCTGTAGGCGCCGCCGCTGGCAAGGGCGCTGCCGAGGGCCGTGACGCCGTCGCTGCCATACAGCGTGACCATCGCACCCGGCTGCGCGCTGCCGGTGAAGGTCAGGGACGCGCCCGAAGTGATGTTGTCGCTGCCCGATGCTCCCGTGTCGGTACTCAGGTCGGGGGCGTTCGGGGCGGCGGGGGCGGTGGTGTCGATGGTGACAGACACGACGGTTGAGGCCGAGCCGGTGTTGCCCGCCGCATCCGTCACCTTGGTGCTGATGTGGTGCTGGCCTTCGGCGAGCGCGGACGAGGTGATCGACCAGTTGCCCGAGCCATCCGCGGTGGCGGTGCCCAATACGATCGTTCCGCCGCTGTACAGGGTGACCGTCGCGTTCGCTTCAGCTGTGCCGGTGAAAGTCGGAGTGGTGTCGGAGGTGACGTTGTCGGTTGTCCAGGTGCCGGTGTCGCTGCTGGTGACCAGGTCGGGCGTCGAGGTTCCAGGCGCGCTCGTGTCGAACGTCAGCGACGGGCTTGCTCCAGCGCCGCCGGCATTGCCCGCGGCATCGGTGTAGGCGCCGCCGGTGACCGTGATGCTGGCCGTGCCGTTGTTGGTGTTGGCGTTCGGCGTGAAGGTCGCGAAACGGGTGAGGCCGGTGCCGGAGATCGCGCTCAGGGTGCCGCCGGATACGACGATGTCGCCACTGGTGCCGTTCCAGATGAAGCTAGAACCCGGGTCCTCGCTGAAGGTGAAGGTGATGGTCGCGGTCTGGCCGATCTTCAGGGTCGAGGCGCTGCTGCTGGTGATGGCGAGGGTGGGCGCTGTGCGGTCCACCGTCACCGCAAGACCGGTGGATGCGGCGCTGGTGTTGCCGGCCGAATCGGTGGCCTTGGCGGTGATGGTGTGGGTGCCGGCGGCAAGGCCGGTGACGTCGATCGACCAGTTCCCGCCTGCCGCCGTCCCCGTTCCCAGCACCGTCGTGCCGTCGTTGCCATATAGTCGGACAGTCGCGTCCGCCTCGGCAGTTCCCGTGAACGTCAGCGTCGATGCACTTGTCAGGTTGTCGACGCTCGACACGCCGGAGTCGCTTACCGCCGACAAGTCGGGCGCCGGGGGCACGGCCGGAGGTGTCGTGTCAGCCGGGCCGATATTGGTGAGTGTTAGCGTGTCTAGCGTAAGGTACTGCAGCTGATTCGAATTGGTCGTCGCGAAAATCTTGAGAGTCTTGATCGGACCGCTGATACCGGCAAGCGAAATCGTGCTGAATGTCCAGGTGCCGCCTTCAATGTTTACACTCACATCGGTGCCAACCTTGGTGTTGATGCTGTCATAACCCCGGAACACGATCGTCTGGTTTTGATAGGTGTAATTGCTCAGCTTAATCGAGTCTGCAGTGAATAGCTGACCACCTTCGAAGGAGAATGTCACCACGTCCTCCGGCCCGTTCGGGGCAAGGAACACATGGCGAGGCGTGCTGTCATAGGTCACCACGCCATTGATCGCTCCATCTATCTTCAAGGAATAGGCAGCATTATCGTTGACTCTATAGACGACGTCTCCGCTCGCGAGCGATTTGTGGCCGGCGCTGGTGAACCTGGCAAAGTTATCGAAGGTGATCGTTGCCGATGAGATCGACAGGACATCTTCATATAAAGTCGTCAGCTGCGGGTCGAACAAGGGTACGCTGTCCACATTCCCCTGCACTACCTCCAGCTCCCAGTCGCCGCCACGCGCACCCGCTCCGGTCAAGTCATCCGACGCTGCAATATCCGCTCCGGTCGTGACGGCGAGGCGCTCCAGGAAGCCCGCCCCGCTGCCTGCGCCAAGTTCACAGCCGTACAACAGGATGTCGCCGCCTACACTCATGCTCTTGCCAATGGCCTGCAACTGGGCATCGTGCTCGGCCAGGTTGCCGGCGTTGAGCGTGAGCGCACCGAGGTTCAGCGAGCCGGCCTTGCCGTGCGAAATGATGTGCAGCGCATCGATCCCGCTGCGCCCGGCCAGCGCCTCGACGATCTGCGCCAGTCCGTCCCGCGTGGAGTCGAGGATGATCACTTCCTTGCCCGCGCCGACCGCCCGTACCAGGGTTTCGTAATCGCCGACATTGTCTTCGATGAAGACGATTTCCTTGCGACTTCCCGCGACCAGCAATTCCTCGCCAACGGTCAAGGCAGGGGACGGTTCTGCAAGGCTCGAGAGGCCGGATGCGATGACGAGTTCGCCGATTTCGGCAGCCTGGTTTTGGACGGACATGTTTTATTTTCCTTGTTGTACGGGCTGGGGGGCGATGACATTGGCGGCGCTGCCGGCAGTGTCATTCCAGAACGACATCTTGCTGAACTTGTCGAACAGGTCGGGGGGGATGGTGCTCTTGCGCGGCGTGAACTTCACCTGCGCCTTCACGCGGTGCAGGCCCGGCGCGCCGAGCTGGGTGTCGAACTCTTCCGCGTCGTATTCCACGTTGTCGAAATCGTGGTCGAAGGCTTGCTCGCCGATGAAGTCGTAAATCAGGGGCATCACCTTGCCCGGCGCGCGGGTCAGCAGTTCGTAGTCGACCAGCAGCAGCCTGGAAGCGTATTCGCCATAGAACGCGTCGCGCAGCGCAGCCCAGGCGTAACCGACCATCTGGTCGTGCTGCGCCAGTCCCTCAAGACGGGTGTACACGGTGCTGCGGGCGGGATTCGCGCCGAACAGGCGGGTGTTCTCGTAGGGGTTGGCGCGGTACATGCGCTCCATGCTGTCCATGATCCAGGCGACGTTGCGCACGCAGGCGATCACCTTCGCCTCGGGGAACAGGTCGAACACCAGCGGCAGCTTGGCGCACCACATGCGGTTGGTGTCGAAAACGAGCTCGCGCTCCACGTCGGCGTAGTACGAATCGAACACCCCGCGCAAGAGCGCCTTGCGCTTCTCGTTGCCGACCACGGCACCGAATTCGCTGCCTGCGCTCACCTGACCGAGCAGGGCCGAGCAGAAGGAACCCACCGGACTGGTCATGCCGGCGTGGATACGGGGATTCTGCAACAGCAGGCCGGACAGGAGGGTCGAACCGGAGCGCGGCAGGCCGGAGATGAAATGAAACCGCCGATTGGAAATAGATGAGTTTGTTACCATGTCAGAAACCACGCAGTCCGAAAAACATGGGCATTTTTGCAACTTGCCGGGAGTTTCTATGATGCAGAAAAAACTTCCCAGCAGCAACCGGCAAGCACATGCAATTTGAAGAAACCAGGGTCGAAACGCGCGTTTGCCGCTGTTTCTGTCGTGGAATGACGACTTCGGGCGGGATGGAAAGGCCCGGCCTTACCCACCGCGCATGAGCGGCCCCGCGCGACCGGCACATGCACGGGGGACGCTGGACGGTATGGCGTGGGCGGCCCTGCCATACCTTTCGCTGTCAGACCGTGAAATCCCAGTCCACCATCGCCCGCTGCTGCCCGACCATCTCGACGGACTGCACCATGTGCCCCGCCACCTGCTCCAGCGTGTACCCCTGGTCGCGCATCAGGCCGGTCCAGAACGCCATCCCGCCGGCATCGCCGGCTCGATTGAACAGCGCCTGGTAAAGGATCTCCACATCATGCTCGGCGTTGCCATCGAAGCTGCCGCGCGAGGCGTTGGCTTCCGCCGAGGCGATCATGTGCAGAGCGATCGTGCCCCAGCTCGAGCCCTGTTCGTGCGCGTCGGCCCAGAACTCGAAGCCGTACAGGTCGGCCTGACGGCCATGCACTGTCCTGTACAGCGCGGCGATCGTGGCCAGGCCGGCGTCGGCCTCCAGGACCACGGTGGTGTCGCTGAACCTGAGCTGTTCCGCATTGACGACCAGGGCTTTCTGCCCCGGCGCTGCCTTGCTGCTGACCACGACATAGCCGTGATGGGTCTCGACATGGAAGCTGTCGCGGGTGCCGTCGAAGTTCGCCACATCGCTGCCCAGGCCGCCATGCAGCAGGGTCACGCCCGCGCCGGGCTTGACCGAGGCTGCCTGTCCGCCGTTCGGCGAGGCGTCCGCTGGCAGGCCGAAGGACAGCGTGTCGCCACCGCCGCCGGCGTAGATCGCGTTGCCGCCAGCGGCGGACACCTGGAAGGCCTGGCCGGCCCCGTCGCCGCTCAGGATCCTGTCGCCCCCGCGGGACGTCACACTGGCCGTACCGATGACCGCGGCGAAGTCCACGTTGTGCAACTCGAGCGTGCTGCCCGTGGCCAGGCCTGCGGTGTCGATCACCAGTGCGACGTTCTGGCCCGCGAGCCCCGTGCCGCCGCTGAGCGTGAGGCTACCGGCGGGCGCGGTCGGGCCGCTGACTGGCTTGACCGTTTGCACCAGCAGCGACTGCGACGGCGGCAGCAGGGACAGGAAGCTCTGTCCGCTGCCGGTGAGGTGGCCCTGGTCGCCGGCGCTATGCAGGGGCGTGGCGGCGTTGATGGCGGCGATCAGTTGAGCCGCGCTCGTGGAGGAAGGAGCGGAGGTTCCGCCGATCGCCGACAGGCCGAAACCGGGCGCCACCTGCGCCAGCAGGAGAGTGCTGCCGTTCGCGCTGGCGAGCGGGATGTCCGCGACACTACCCTTGCCCAGCGTGTCTTCCCGGCTCGCGGTCACGATCGGTATCTCCACCAGCGTACCGGGGCCGCCGTCGGGCAGCACGACCGGCCTGACCTCGACCGGCACGCCATCGAACAGGCTTGCCGGCGGCGCGGGCGGCGGATCGATGCGCAGCGCGTACACCGCGCTTGCGTCGGACAGGTTGCCGGCGGCGTCGGACTGACGGGCGGTGATGGTGTGCGGTCCCACTGCCAACGTGGCGACCTTGATGCTCCACTTTCCGGCCGCGTCTGCCGTGGCCGTGCCGATGACGGTCGCACCGTCGTACAGCGTCACCTTCGCATTGGGCAGCGCGCTACCTTCGAAGCCTGGTGCGGCGTCGGTGGTGACGCGGTCGCCCTTCACCTCCGTGTCGCTGGCATCGGCCAACGCGGGCGCCGCAGGCGCCGCCGGGGCGGCGGTATCGACAGTGAGGCTGAACACCGCGCTGACAGGCGACTCGTTTCCTGCCGCGTCGAACTGGCGCGCAGTGACTCCGTGCACGCCGTCTGCCAGCGCGGCGGCGGTGATGCTCCAGGCGCCGGCCGCATCCGCGCGCGTGGTGCCGAGCACGGTGACGCCGTCACCGGCGTACAGGTTCACCTGGGCCAGTGCCACGGCTGTGCCGGTGAAGGTCGGCGTCGTGTCGCTGGTCACGCCGTCGCCAACGACGGCGCTGTCGCTCGCGGCATCCAGCACTGGCGCGGCAAGCTGCGCCGGAGCCGCCGTATCCACCGTCAGCGCCAGCGCCGCGCTCGCATCCGAGACATTGCCTGCGCGGTCGACCTGCCTGGCGGTGAGCGAGTGGATGCCATCGGCGAGAGCCGCGCTGGTGATGCTCCAGTTGCCCGTGCCATCGGCGCTCGCGGTGCCGAGCACCGTGCTGCCGTCGGTGGCGTACAGGGTGACGCTGGCGCCCGCCTCCGCCGTACCCCTTACAACCGGCGTCGCAATCCTGGTCATGCCATCCCCGGCCGTGGCGCTGTCGCTGGCCGCGTCGAGCACCAGCGCCAGCGGCGCGGCGGCGATCGTATCGATACTGAACGACATGCCCGCCGAGACCGGGCCGAGGTTGCCCGCGGCGTCGGTGACGCGCGTGGTGACGGTGTGGCTTCCCGCGCCGAGAGCGGAAGAAGTGATCGTCCAGTTGCCGGTGCCGTCGGCGCTTGCCGCGCCCAGCACCGTGACCCCGTCCGTGCCGTACAGGGTAACGATGGCGTTGGCCTCCGCCGTGCCGGTGAAGGTCGGCGTGGTGTCCGCGCTGATGCCGTCGCTGTCGCTCGCGCCGGTGTCGCTGGCGGCGGCGAGGTCCGGCATCGATGCGGCCGGCGCCAGCGTGTCGAACACGAGCGACGGTGCCGCGCCGGCGCCGCCCGCGTTGCCGGCCGCGTCGGTGTACGCGCCACCGGCCACCGTGACGACGGCGGTGCCGCCATTGGTTCCGGTGGCCGGGGTGAAGGTCGCGGTGCGGACCAGTCCCGCGCCCGAGATCGCACCCAGCGTGCCGCCGGTGACGACGACATCGCCGCTGTTGCCGTCCCAGGCGAAGCTGGTGCCCGGGTCTTCGCTGAACGTGAAGGTGATGGTCGCGGTCTCGCCGGATTTCAGCGCAGCCCTGTCGCTGGTGATGGCCAGGGCCGGGGCGGTACGATCGATGGTCACCGACAGCGCGCCGGATGCCGGGCCGCTGTTGCCGGCGGCATCGGTCGCCTGCGCGGTGATCGCATGCGTGCCCTCTGTCAGGCCGGCGACGTCGATCGACCAGTTGCCGCCGGCGGCGGTGCCGGTGCCGAGCACCGTGCTGCCGTCGCTGGCGAGAAGCTTGATCGACGCGCCGCTCTCGGCGGTGCCGGTGAATCTAAGCGTCGACGCGCTGGTCAACCTGTCCGTGCCCGAGGCGCCGGTGTCGCTGGCCGGCGCCAACTCCGGTGTCGAGGGCGCCACAGGCGCCAGGGTGTCAATCGCCAGCACCGGACTTGCGCCGGCCCCGCCGGGGTTACCGGCCGGGTCGGCGTAGGCGCCGGCTGCGACCGAGACGCTGGCCGCGCCGCCGTTGGTGGCGGCGTCCGGCGTGAACGTCGCGGTGCGGGTGGCGCCGGTGCCCGACAAGGCACCCAGGACACCACCGGAAACGGTGACGTCGGCACCCGTGAAGCTGGCCCCCGGATCGTCGCTGAAGGTGAAGGTGATCGTCGCCGTTTCACCCGACTTGAGCGCGGACTTGTCGCTCGAGATCGTCAGCGACGGGGCGGACGTGTCGAGCGTATAGGCCTGGCTGAACACGGGGCCGGTGTTGTCGACCGCGTCCATCACGCGCACCTGCAAGGTGCCGGACGCGGCGAGCGTGGCGTTGTAGGACCAGGTGTTGCCGCCCACGGCGGCGGTGGCGGCGTGCCAGGTGCCGCCGTTGTCGAGCGAAACCTGCACGGACTCGCCGCTCGCAAGATTGGCGCCCAGGGTGCCGGAGATCGTCTGCGCCGCCGTGCGCGTGATGAAGTCGCTGTTCGAGGTGCCGGTATCGGCGGAGAAGGCCGCGCCGGTGACGGTCGTGGCGGGTGCGCTCAGGTCGATGGCGATCGTCGTGGCGGCCGAAGCGGCGCTCACATTGCCGGCGGCATCGGTGACCTTGGTCGTGATCGTGTGGTTGCCCTCCGCCAGCGGCACCGATGTGATCAACCAGACGCCAGCGCCGGTGGCCGTGGCCGTGCCGAGGACGGTGGCGCCGTCCGTGCCGATCAGCGTCACGGTGGCGTTCGCCTCAGCCGTGCCAGTGAAGGTGGGGGCGATGCGGGCGGTGATGTTGTCGGTATTGCTCACGCCTGTGTCGCTGGCGCTGTCAAGGTCCGGCGCCGTGCTCGCCGCTGGTGCGGTCCGGTCGACCGTAACATGGGTGGCGGCCGAAGCCGCGCTCAAATTGCCGGCCGCATCGCTGGTCCTCGCAGTGACCGAGTGAACCCCTTCGGCCAAGGTACTCGTCGCGATCGACCAGTTTCCCGCCCCGTCAGCGGTTCCGGTTCCCACGGCCGTCGTGCCGTCTGTGTCATACAGCGTGACGGTGGCGCCGGCGTCCGTGGTGCCAGTGAAGGTCAGCGTCGTGGCGCTTGTCATATTGTCGCTGGAGGACGTGCCGGTGTCGCTGGCGACGGCAAGGTCGGGCGACGAAGGTACGGTCGGGCCCACGTTCTTCAGCGTCAACCCGTCTACGAACATTGTCTGGATCTTGCCGCCGTTCGAGGTCGCGAGTATCTTCAGGGTCTTGATCGGTCCGCCGATTCCCGCGAGCGATATCGTCTGCGGCATGCCGATGGTGCCGTTGATGGTCGCGGGCACGCCCGTACCAACCATTGTGTTACTGCTGTCGTAGCCCCGGATGATCAGGTTCTGGGTCACGTAGTTATAACCGGTCAGGGCAATCGATTCCGCGGTGAACAACTGGCCGCGTTCGAACGACAGTGAAAGCGAGCTCTCTTGCTGGCCGGCCCACGCCGCCATCACGAAGACGTGGGTGGCGTTCAGCTGGCCCGTTCCGACATCGGCGCCGTCGGTCTTCAAGCCGTAGGCGGGATCGCCATTGACGAGGTAAACGGTGTCGCGACTGGCGAGATAAAGATCTCCCATATCCTTGACGCGCGAGAAGTCGTTGAACGTCACCGTGACCGACGGAATGCCCAGGACGTCCTGATACAGCGCCGCCGTCTCCCCGCCGAGCACAGGAGAAGCATCCACTCGCCCCTGCACGACCTCGAGTTCCCAGTCGCCCCTCTTCCCCGCGCTGCCGGTCGCATCGTCCGAGGCCGCCACGTCGGCGCCGGTGACGACGGCCAGGCGTTCAACGAAAGCGGCACCGTCGCCCGCGCCGACATCGCAGCCGTACAGCAGGATATCGCCGCCCGGTTTCATGCTCCGGCCGATCGCCTGCAACTGCGCTTCGTGCTCACCCAGGCTGGAAGCGTCGAGCATCAGCGCGCCAAGGTCCAGCGCACCGGACTTGCCGTGGGAAATGATGTGCAGCGCGTCGATACCGCTTTGTCCGGCCAGGGCCTCGACCATCTGCGCCAGCCCGTCCCGGTTCGAATCGAGGACCACCACTTGCCTGCCGGCTCCGGCGGCCTGTGCCAGGCTGGCGTAGTCGGGGACATTGTCCGCGATAAAGACGACTTCCCTGCGGCTGGCCGCCACCAGCACATCGGGCGCGGTGAACGCGAGCGACGGATCCGGCGCCGGGCTGGCGCTGGCGTGGGACGCGATAACGAGCGTGCCGATCTCGGCATCCTGGTTTGGAACGGACATTTCTATTTTTCCTTGTTATGCCGGCTGGGCGGCGATGGCATTGCCGGCGTTGCCGGTCGCGTCATTCCAGAGCGACGCATGGAAGAAGCTCGCGAAACGATCAGATGAGCGGAATTCGGGCAAGCCGAGATGAAGCGAAGCTGACGATTGGCCGGAAGAAACGGAACCATTTCGGAGATGGTGATTGCGGAAGCGCGGCATCGTTACACAATGCCAAGGCGTTCTATGATGCACAAGAAACTGCACCATAGCAATTAGCCAACGTGGTTTTTAGCGGAAAACCGGCAAAGAAGATTGCCTCGAAGCATTCTTTGTCGTGAATCGGCGACTTTTCCTCGCAAGCGCGCCACGTGGCTCAGGCCGGGAGCAGGCCGCGACGGTCAAGCTCGGCCATGAGCCGGAAGACCTCATCGCCGACGGCCAGGGCGGCGCTGTCCACGACCACGTCCGGATCGAGCGGTTCCTCGTAGGGAGAGCAGACGCCTGTGAACTCTGGCAACTTCCCGGCGCGGGCGCGCCGGTACAGGCCCTTGGGATCGCGCGCCTCGCACACCTCGAGCGGGCAGCGGCAATACACTTCGATGAAATCGGCGGCGCCGATCAGCTCACGGGCGCGGGCGCGGTCGGCGCGCAGGGGGGAGATGGTCGCCACCAGCACGATGTGGCCGGCGTCGCGGAACAGACGCGCCACCTCGCCCATCCGGCGATTGTTTTCGGAACGGTCGTCCAGAGAGAACCCGAGGTCGGCGCACAGGCCGCCGCGCACCTTGTCCCCGTCGAGCACGAAGACATTGCAGCCGCGCTCGAACAGGGCGCGCTCGGCGGCCAGCGCCAGCGTGGTCTTGCCGGCCCCGGACAGGCCGGTGATCCAGACCACCGCGCCGCGGTGGCCGGCGCGGAACTGCCGCTCCTCGGCGCTGACGGGCCCGGTGTCCATCAAGCCCGGGGGCTCAGACGACGACGGTCTGCGCCTGGCCTTCGGCGCGCGCCTGGATTTCGCCGATGCGGTACACGGTCTCGCCCGCGGCCTGCAGTTGCGCCATCGCGGCGTCCGCGTTCTCCTTCGAGACGATCACGGTCATGCCGATGCCGCAGTTGAACACGCGGTGCATCTCGGCGTCGGCAACGCCGCCATGCTGCTGCAGCCACTGGAACAGCGGCGGCATGGTCCACGACTTGCCGTCGAGCACGGCGGTCAGCTTCTCGTCCAGCACGCGCGGAATGTTCTCGACCAGGCCGCCGCCCGTGATGTGCACCAGGCCCTTCACTTCCATCGAGGCCATCAGCGCCAGCAGCGGCTTGACGTAGATCCGGGTCGGGGCCATCAGCACGTCGGCCAGCTTGCGGCCGTGGAAGTCCCCTTCCAGGTCCGGCTTGGCCACTTCGATGATCTTGCGCACCAGGGAGTAACCGTTCGAGTGGATGCCCGACGAGGCCAGGCCCAGCACCACGTCGCCCGGGGTGATCTTGCCGCCGTCGATGATCTGCGATTTTTCCACCGCCCCGACGGCGAAGCCGGCCAGGTCGTATTCGCCGTCCGGGTACATGCCCGGCATTTCGGCGGTTTCGCCGCCCAACAGGGCGCAGCCGGATTGCTCGCAGCCCTGGGCGATGCCCTTGACCACGGCGGTGGCGGTCGGCACGTCCAGCTTGCCGCAGGCGAAGTAGTCGAGGAAGAACAGGGGCTCGGCGCCCTGCACCAGGATGTCGTTCACGCTCATGGCCACCAGGTCGATGCCGACCGTGTCGTGGCGGTTCAGCTCGAACGCCAGCTTGAGCTTGGTGCCGACGCCATCGGTGCCCGATACCAGCACCGGTTCCTTGTACTTCTTGCTGATCTCGAACAGACCGCCGAAGCCGCCGATCCCGCCAAGGACGCCTTCGCGCATGGTGCGCTTGGCAAACGGCTTGATCGCTTCGACCAGGGCGTCGCCCGCATCGATATCGACACCGGCATCGCGGTAGGAGAGAGAAACATTAGATGGTTGGCTCATGGTAATTGGCAGCGGAGGCGGTAAAATAGAAGGCGGTGACCGGCAGTACTGGTCAATCCGATATTTTAGCAAAACGTCCCGTCCCGAACCCGTTTCACGAACAAGCCAACAGAATTAAATGCCGATCAACCTGTCCCACGAGCAGAAACAAACGATCTTCTGGTTCGCGCTCTGGGCGGCTTTGGCACTGTTGCTCTACACGCTGGGCCCGGTCCTGAGCCCTTTCGTCGCCGCCGCCATCCTCGCCTACGCCCTCGGCGGCGGGGTAGACCGGCTGGCCGGCAAGCGCATCGGCGGCTGGCATGTGCCGCGCACCGTGGCCGTGGTGCTGGTCATGGCCGTGTTCCTGGCGTCGGTGTTCGCGCTGGTGCTGATCGTGGTGCCGGTGCTGCGCGCCGAGCTGCCGCTGCTGCAGGCCCAGCTCCCCGCCCTGCTCACCCGGCTCGACGCCCTGGTCTCGCCGCGCCTGGCGCAACTGGGCGTGAACATCAAGCTCGACGGCTCCGGGCTGCGCAGCATCCTGAGCCAGCACATGGCCGCCAGCGGCGACGAGTTCTGGGCCAATGTGGTGGCTTCGGCCCGGGTCGGCGGCAGCGTCCTGCTCGGCTGGCTCGCGACCCTGGTGCTGGTGCCGGTGGTGCTGTTCTACCTGCTGCTGGACTGGCACGGGCTGCTGCACCGGATCGAAGGCGCGATTCCGCGCCGCTGGGTGGGCAAGACCGTGGAAATGGCGAAGGAGACGGATGGCCTGCTGGCCCAGTACCTGCGCGGCCAGTTGCTGGTGATGCTGGTGCTGGCGCTGTACTACTCCGCCGCGCTGGCGCTGGCCGGACTGGACGTGGCGCTGCCGGTGGGCGTGCTGACCGGGCTGCTGGTGTTCGTTCCCTACCTCGGCTTCGGCCTGGGACTGGTGCTGGCCCTGATCGCGGCGTTCCTGCAGTTCCCCGGCTGGGCCGGCGTGGCCGCGGTGGCGGCGATCTATGGCGTGGGCCAGCTGATCGAGAGCTTCTACCTGACCCCGCGCCTGGTGGGCGAGCGCATCGGCCTGCATCCGCTGGCCGTGATCTTCGCCCTGCTCGCATTCGGCCAGCTGTTCGGCTTCGTTGGCGTGCTGCTCGCGCTGCCGGCGTCGGCCGTGCTGCTGGTGGCATTCCGGCACCTGCGCCACCACTATCTGCGCAGCAGCTTCTATAATGCCTGATGCATATGAGATTCCTAGCATGAGACGGACGCCATGAAACAGCTGGTGCTCGATTTAGGCGCCGACCCGGCGCACAGCCTCGATACCTTCCAGGTAGGCGAAAACGCGGAGCTGGCGCACCTGATGCACCTGTTCGCCGAGCGCAGCTCGCGCGAGCATTTCTGCTATCTGTGGGGCGACACCGGGGCCGGCAAGACGCACCTGCTGCAGGCCCTGGCCGCCACGCCCGGCTCGCGCTACATCGCGCACGACGCGCCGGACGAGCAGTTCGCCTTTTCGCCGGACACCACGCTGTACCTGCTGGACGACTGCGACCGCCTCTCGCCGCAGGGCCAGATCGACGCCTTCGCCCTGTTCAACCAGATCCGCGAGCACGGTGCCTACATGGTCAGCACCGGCCCCGTGCCGCCGGGCGTGCTGCACGTGCGCGAGGACCTGCGCACCCGCATGGGCTGGGGCCTGGTGTACCAGATCCACGGCCTGTCCGACGACCAGAAAATCGCCGCGCTGACCCAGGCCGCCGAATCCCGCGGTTTGACGCTGTCGGCCAGCGTGTTACCCTATTTGCTGTCCCATTTCAAGCGCGACATGCGCTCCCTGTCGACGATGCTTGACGCTCTCGATCAGTATTCCCTCGAAACCCAGCGGCCGGTGACCCTGCCGCTGCTGCGCGACCTGCTGTTGCAGGGGAACCCGCAGCCGGAACCAAAAGAATGAAAAACCTTGCGCTGTTCGACCTCGACCACACCCTGCTGCCCATCGATTCGGATTACGAATGGGGCCAGTTCCTGGTGCGGATCGGGGCTGTTGACGCGGCCGGATACCAGCGCCGCAACGAAGAATTCTTCGCCCAGTACCAGGCCGGTGTGCTCGACCCGGTCGAATACCTCGAGTTCGCGCTGGGCACGCTGGCGCGTTTTCCGCGCCATGAACTCGACGCCATGCACGCGCGCTTCATGGACGAGGTGGTGACGCCGGCCATCCGTCCGAAGGCACGCGAACTGCTGCGCCGCCACGTCGAGGCGGGCGACCTGGTGGCGATCATCACCGCCACCAATCACTACATCACCGCCCCGATCGCGCGCGCCTTCGGCGTCGAACACCTGATCGCCGCCATGCCGGCCGAGGACGAGCAGGGCAACCTGACCGGCCGCCTGGCCGGGGCGCCGACCTCGGGCGCGGGCAAGGTGACGCACATGCACGCATGGCTGGAGCGGCTCGGCCACCGCTTCGAGTCCTTCGAGCGCAGCCATTTCTACAGCGATTCGCACAACGACATCCCGCTGCTGTCGGTGGTTTCCCACCCGGTCGCCACCAATCCGAGCGCCGCGCTGGCCTCGCACGCCAGCGCACAGGGCTGGCCTTTACTCCATCTGTTCAATGATTAAAAAATTCATCCGCAAGATCCTTGGCGTGAAAGACCAGCGCGACGCAACCGAACCGGTCGTGCTCGGCCCCGAAGACCATGGCATCGACCCCAAGCTCCTGTCGCCGAACGCGGTACGGGTCACCAATACCCTGCAGGAGGCCGGCTTCAAGGCCTTCGTCGTCGGCGGCGCCGTGCGCGACCTGCTGCTGGGCGTCAAGCCCAAGGACTTCGACATCGCCACCGACGCCACGCCCGAGGAGGTCAAGCGCCTGTTCCGGCGCGCCTTCATCATCGGCCGCCGCTTCCAGATCGTGCACGTGATGTTCGGCCAGGAGCTGCTGGAGGTGACCACCTTCCGCGGCAACGGCAGCAACAACGCGCCGAAGGACGAACACGGCCGCGTCCTGCGCGACAACAACTTCGGCCCCCAGCACGAGGACGCGGCGCGCCGCGACTTCACCATCAACGCGATGTATTACGATCCGGCCACCCGGACGGTGCTGGACTACCACGGCGGGATCGAGGACATCCGCGCCAAGGTGCTGCGCATCATCGGCATGCCCGAGGCGCGCTACCGCGAGGACCCGGTGCGCATGCTGCGCGTGGTGCGCTTCGCGGCCAAGCTCGGTTTCACGATCGAACCGACCACGCGCGAGCCGATCCCCGTGATGGCGCCGCTGATCGACAACGTGCCTGCCGCGCGGGTGTTCGACGAGATGCTCAAGTTGCTGATGAGCGGACAGGCACTGGGCTGCCTGCGCGAACTGCGCGCCGCCGGCCTGCACCACGGCCTGCTGCCGCTGCTCGACGTGGTGCTCGAACAACCGATCGGCATGAAGTTCGTGACCCTGGCGCTGGAATCGACCGACGAGCGTGTACGCGCCGGCAAGGGCGTCTCGCCCGGCTTCCTGTTCGCCTCGCTGCTGTGGCACCAGGTGCTGGAGAAGTGGAACGCCTACCGCGCCGCCGGAGAGCCGCCGATCCCGGCCCTGCACCTGGCCGCCGACGACGTGCTCGAGAGCCAGACCGAGAACCTGGCCCTGCAGCGCCGCATCACCACCGACATGCGCGACATCTGGTCGATGCAGCCGCGCTTCGAACGCCGCGTGGGCCGCGCGCCCTACAAGCTGCTGGAGAACCCGCGCTTCCGCGCCGGCTACGACTTCCTGCTGCTGCGCTGCCAGTCGGGTGAACTCGACCAGGAGATCGGCGACTGGTGGACCGCCTTCTACGACGGCGAGAACAACGAGCGCGAGCAGCTCGTGAGCGCCGCCAACCAGCGCGAGCCGGGCCAGAAGAAACGGCGCGCCCCGCGCCGCGGGCCACGCCAGCGCAACGGCGAGGCCAGCACGGCCGCCGCCCCAAGCAACCAGGAATGATCGCCTACGTCGGAATCGGCGCCAACCTGGGCGACGCGCGCGCGGCCGTGCTCGACGCGCTGGCGCGCCTCGATGCGCTGCCCGGCGTACGCGTGCTCGCCGCGTCAAGCCTGTACCGCACGGCGCCGGTCGACTCGTCGGGCGACGACTACATCAACGCCGTCGCCAGCCTCGACACCGACCTGGCCGCGCCCGAACTGCTCGCGTGTTTGTTCGCGATCGAACAGGCGCACGGGCGCGAGCGCCCCTACCGCAACGCGCCACGCACGCTCGACCTGGACCTGCTGCTGCACGGCGACGAGGCGATCGACACGCCCGAACTGACCGTGCCGCACCCGCGCATGCTCGAACGGGCCTTCGTGCTGGTGCCGCTGCTGGAGATCGCCCCCCAGGTCCGGGTGCCGGGACGCGGCGCGGCCCAGGCGCACCTGGCGGCGGTGTCCGGCCAGGCGATCGCGCGGCTCGGCTGACGGGCTTCGCGACCAGCAGTTTTTCCGCCACGGCATTACACTACGCCGTCGGCTTTTTTTCTTAGCAAAGGATGATTATGAGCGCTTATCTGCAGGGCAAGGACATGGCTGGCGGCGAGACACCCGCACCGGCACAGCCAGTCCCGAAAGCGGTGACCGTTCCCTCGCTGCTCGCCATGCGCGCCGCCGGCAACAAGATCACGATGCTGACCTGCTACGACGCCAGCTTCGCCTCGCTGATGGACCGCTGCGGCGTCGAGATCCTGCTCGTCGGCGACTCGCTGGGCATGGTCTGCGCGGGCCACAGCTCCACCCTGCCGGTGACGGTGGCGGAAGTGGCCTACCACACCGCCTCGGTCGCACGCGGCAACAAGAACGCGCTGATGCTGGCCGACATGCCCTTCGGCAGCTATGGCACGCCGCAGGCGGCCTACGACAACGCGGTGACGCTGATGCGCGCCGGCGCGCACATGGTGAAGATCGAAGGCGGCGCCTGGCTGGCAGAGACCGTGCGCTTCCTGGTCGAGCGCGGCATCCCGGTCTGCGCACACATCGGCCTGACGCCGCAGTTCGTGCACCAGCTTGGCGGCTTCAAGGTCCAGGGCAAGACCAGCGCGGCGGCCGACCAGCTCAAGGTCGATGCGACCACGCTGCAGGCGGCCGGCGCGGCGATGGTGCTGGTCGAAGCCATCCCGGCCGGCCTGGGCAAGGAGGTGACGGAGTTGCTCGACATTCCCACGATCGGCATCGGCGCCGGCCCCGACTGCTCCGGCCAGGTGCTGGTCATGCACGACCTGCTGGGCGTGTTCCCGGGGCACAAGGCGCGCTTCGTGAAGAACTTCATGGAAGGCCAGGGCAGCATCGATGGCGCCGTGTGCGCCTACGTCCAGGCGGTCAAGGACGGCAGCTTCCCCGCCCCCGAGCACTGCTTCTGACCGGGGTAGCCTGGATGGACGCGCGCCCGGACGAGCAGGCAGGGGACGGCGGGAAGCAGGTCCGCCTGTTCCTCGCGCTGTGGCCCGACGAGGCCGTGCGCGGGCAACTGCTCGCCTGGCGCGACGCCTGGAGCTGGCCGCGCGGCGCCAGTCCCGTCCACCCCGCCAAGCTGCACCTCACCCTGCACTTCCTCGGCGACCAGCCTGCCGCCCGCCTGCCCGGGTTGGCGGACGGCTTCGCCGTCCCGTTCGAGCCGTTCTCCCTCGCGCTCGGCCACCCTGAACTGTGGCCGCATGGAATCGCGGTGCTGGAGCCGCACGAGACCCCACCGGAACTGCTGGCACTGCATGGCCGCCTGGACGGGGCGCTGCGCGGCCTCGGCCTGCGACCCGAGGCGCGCGCCTATCGACCGCACGTGACGCTCGCACGCCGCGCCGCCGGTGCCGGCGCGCCCGCCGGCGGCCCCCGGATCGACTGGCAGGTGTCCGGCTACGCGCTGGTCGAATCGAAGCTGGGCAGGGATGGCGGCTACCGCGTCCTGCGCCACTACCCTTGATCGGCCTCCCAACGTGGCGCGCGCGCCGCACCGGCTGTCACCTTTCTGGTCGGCCTCGCGAATAATTGTTACACTCCGTCAATAGAACGGAATCACACATATGGACAAGTCCGCCGCCATCCTGATCGTCGACGATTACCTGCTCATCCGTACCCATGTGCGCCAGGTGCTGGCCGAACTCGGCTACCTGAACGTGTTCCAGGCCGATAACGGCAAGACCGCGCAGGACCTGATGCGCAAGCAGCCGATCGACATCGTGGTCGGCGACTGGGGCATGCCGGTGATGAGCGGAATCGACCTGCTCAAGTGGATGCGCGGCGACAGCCGCTACGCCAAGACGCCGTTCATGATGCTGACGGCCGAAGCCAACCCCGCATCGGTACGCACGGCGCTGCAGGCCGGCGTGAACGCCTACATGATCAAGCCGTTCACGGTGCACAGCTTCGCCAGCAAGTTCATGTCGATGCTCGGCGTGACGCTGGAAGCGCCGGCCCCGGCGCTGCCCATGGCGCGCGCCGTTTCCGCGCCGGCCCGGCCGGCGGCGGCGACGCCGCCA
>FWWL01000938.1_pt1 | contig 74336 bp, 73 predicted proteins | sample 2228331 | NCBI WGS metagenome assembly FWWL01 (sample SAMEA103939775, study PRJEB20133) | metagenome
TCGCTGATCCCGAGATCACGCGCGGTCTGCGCGACGGGACTTCCCTGGGCGACCAGATCCAGGGCTCGACGTCGGAACTCCGGCGGGTGGGTAGCAGGCATCTCACGGACTCCTTCCGAGACGATCATCGCCTCAACTCAGGTGTCCGGAAAAGCGGGTCAGGCTCCAACTCCACCTTGGGCGCGACTGCGGAAGTCGCCATATGTCGCCAGGGCAAGGCTGTGGAGGATTTCGTCTCTGCGCGCAACCAACTGCTCGGTCGTCAACTCGATCACAGGCGGCATGTCCGTTCCTTCCGCTTGTCTGTCACACTATTCCACCCGCCGCCGACGTGGCCGAGACTCGCGCTGAGGGCGGCCGCCGCTGGATGCGACGACCGCCCCACCGCATCCCGTCAGTACCCGACGGCCGCGAGGGCGTGGTTCGCCTCATCGGCAGTGAACTGGCCCCCGTACGCGCTGGTGAGCTGGTCGAACAATCCCTGCCGCGAGAACGACGTGAGGTTCAGGTACGACTGCGCCGACTCGACCGCTTCGGCGTTCCAATCGGCACCGACGGTGTCGGCGGCCCATGTCGCCACGTCCATGGGGTACCCGGACCCGTACTCGCTCGACATCTGATCGATCAGCCCCTGGCGGGAGAACCCGGTGAGGTCAAGGTACGACTGTGCCTGGGTCAGCGCGTTCTGCTGCTCCAGCGAGTACACCGGCTTCGGAGCTTCGGCGGTCACCGACACCGCCGTGCCGGGCTCGGCCTTCAGCCCGCCCGTCGGGCCCTGCGAGGTGATGATCCAGTCCTCACCCACGCCGGCATCGGCGGTCAGAGTGAAGCCGGCGCCTTCGATGAGCGCTCGTGCTTCACCGATCGTCTTGCCACCGACCTCCGGCACCGCGACGGTCGTGTCGGGTTCTTCCTCAACGGGCTCGGCCGTCGGCGTCGACACGGCGGCGACGGGTGCATCCGCGCCCGCGAGGTCGTCGGCGTCGCTCCCACCGCTGATCGCCCCACCGATCGCGGCGACCAGCAGCAGCGCGCCGAGCGCGATCAGCGCCCACTGCCACCATCTCAGGGCGCGCAGGCCGGGCTTCGCGGTTGCGAGCACAGCGCCGGTCGGCATCATGGTGGTGCTCGTGCGCTGCGAGGGGCGGGCGGACCCGTGCGGTGCCGTCGGTGCGGGGCTACCGGAAGCTGCGGTTACCTGCTCTGTCCAGCGGGCGCCGTCCCAATAGCGCTGCGCGGACGAGTTCTGCGGGTCGGGGTACCAGCCGGCGGGCGGGAGGGACGAGGACGGGGTGACGTTGTCAGACATGACAGAGCCTTCTGTTCGTGCGAGGCGCATCCCCCAGGGATCGCGCCACCGGCCGTTGGCCAGTAGAGCAGTACACAGGAGACCTCCGACATTGCGCCCCGTCAGGTCTGCAGCACGGCGTTCAGGAGGCGGGTGGGGGACGTCGTCGCAGGCCGCCATCGTTGGAGCGGATCGATCCACGCGGGTGCGAGAAGTTCGGGGACACCGCGGTTCATTCGGATGCGCCAACCGCAATGATCGAAGAACCGATGATGAGGCCAACACAAGAGTCCGCCGTTGTCGGTATCGGTCGGCCCGCCTTCGGAATATTCGGTCACGTGGTGGATTTCGCACCATGCCGGCGGTACTCCGCATCCGGGGATGAGGCAGCCGCCGTCGCGAGCCGCGATCGCCCGCCGCTGGTGCCGGTTGAACACGCGGTCCTCGGTGCTGATCGACTGGATGCGGCCGGTCTCGCTCAGCACCACCCGTTGGATGACCCCCGCGCACCCGGCGTGGCTCGCGGCGGTGAGCGAGACCGGGTAGTCCATGCCGTCGAGATAGGCGCTCCCGCGGCCGGCGAGCAGATCTTCTTCGCGCGCGGTGACGACGAGCGTGGGAGCCGCGCCGCCGATCGTCGGCAACGACTCGGATGCCGCCGCCACACCGAGCACCATCGCCAGCACATCGTGCATCTTCTGCGCACGGGTGCGGGTGTCGACGACGGTCAACGACTCGAGATCGCCGTTGTCGGTGCCGGAGGAGGGAGTAGGCGCCTCCTCGACGAACCGCACACCGCCGGGGAGCCCGGCCGGATCGACGCGCGGATGCAGGGTCGCATCGGCGATGCGCCGGAACTGTGCGGCAACCTCGGGCATGAGCATGCCGCGCACCGGGACGCCGACATCGGTGGCGACACCGAACGTGAGGCCGCGCTTGCGCATCGATGTCGACTCAAGCGGCTCACTGCCGTCGGGGTCGAGTGCGACGGCCCATACCTGCGCTTGCACGCGCAGCAGGTCGGCGCAGGCAGGAGGCGCAGCATCCGGACCCTCGCCACGCGCCTCGGCAGCGAGCACGGCGTCGGCGACGAGGAGAGCGTCACGCGAGACGCGGGACCCCAGGGTGATCAGGGGCGCGGCGACCGCGAGCGCACCGTCGAGACCCACGACCCCGTCACCCAGGGCAGCGCGCAGTGCCGGCAGCGTCGGCTCGAGCAGCTCACCGGAAACCAGCGATGTGTCCTGGTGCACGGCCTTCGCCGCCTTGAGGTAGCGGCCGGCGGTGACCGGCGAGAGGAGAGTGGCGCGTTGGACGAGTTCGGACATGCTGTGGCACCCGAGCCGGTACGTCATCCGCACCTCGCCCATGGGTGTCTCGTTGCGCTCGACGATCTCACCGACGGCCTCGACGGTCACGGCGTCGATGAGGCGTTGCACCCGGCTGGCGGCGGAGAGCACCGCGACCAGTTCGTCTTCATCGGCCAGCCGCAAAGCATGGTTGGAAACCACGGCAGCCGCGACGGAACCGGCGAGCTCATCGAGCTTCGCGAGTGTCGCAGCTAGTTCGTTCATACGTTCGATTTTACGAGAGGCCTCCGACATTGTGACGGAGTTATCCCCAGATAAACGTAGAAAAATGACGAAACTGCCAGAAGTGTCAGTTCGTGCCGCATCCGCCGCGAAATCAGCCGCTTGCACCCCGCGTCCGGCACCGTCGGCAGGGTTCGCTAGCATCGGGACAACGGGCAGGGGCCGGCCTTGCCGATGGGTGGAAAGACGGCGTCAGGCGTGGGGAACTTCGACTTCGCGAAGGAGCGGTGGCCGCAGCTGTGGGATGCGGCACGTCGCGCCGAGGAATACATCAAGGCCGATCCGCGAACGGCGGCCGCGCAGACACGTCGCGCGGCAGAGCTCTTCACCCAGTACATCTACGACGTGGAGAGGTTGACCCGTCCCTACGACGCGAACTTCGCCCGACTGATCGAGGACCACGACTTCATCGAGGTCGTGGGCAAGGCGCTCAGTGCCAGGCTCGAGGTCATCCGCCGCATCGGCAATCGCGCGGTCCACCGCGACGAGGACGTCCCGCACGCGACCGCACGCACTGCGCTCGAGGGTCTGCACGTTGTCTTCCTCTGGATGGACTTCACCTACGGAGACCCGCAGGCGACCGAGCCGTCGGCGTTCGACTGGAACGCCGTCCCTCCCGCCCCCGCACTGGTCATCACCCGCACCCGGGAGCAACTGGCTCAGGCCCAGGACCAACTCGAACAGCGCGATGCCGAGCTCATCGAGGCGCGCGAGCAGGATGCCGTGCTCCGCGCCGAGCTCGAGGCTCTGCGCGCCGAGCTTGCCGCGAACAAGGCGGCGAACACGATCACCCACGCGGGCACGATCGACCCGGCGACCGCGACCGAAGCCGAGACCCGCGCGGAGTTGATCGACATCTTGCTCGCTGAGGCGGGCTGGCCGCTCACCGAGGCGCGCGACCGGGAGTGGCCGGTCTCCGGCATCCCCAGTGCGTCCGGCTCGGGACGTATCGATTACGTCCTGTGGGGCGATGACGGCAAGGCGCTCGCCGTCGTCGAAGCCAAACGCACCCGCGCGAGCGCGAAGGAAGGTCGCACCCAGGCGAGCCTCTACGCCGATGCGCTCGAGGCCGACACCGGGCAGCGACCGATCCTCTTCTACACCAACGGCTACGAGCACTGGATCTGGGATGACCGGCGCTCCGCACCGCGCCGCATCTCGGGGTTCTTGACGAAGGACCAGCTCGTCCTCGCCATTCAGCGCCGCACCTCGGTGAAGCCGTTCTCTGCGGTGCAGATCGACCGCGACATCGCCGCGCGCCCCTACCAACTCGCGGCGATCCGCGCCGTGACCGATGCCTTCACCGACGGACGCCGTCGCGCACTGCTCGTCATGGCCACCGGCACCGGCAAGACCCGCACGGTCATCTCGCTCGTCGACGTGCTGCAGCGGGCGAACTGGGTCAAACGCGTCCTGTTCCTCGCCGACCGCACGGCACTGGTCACGCAGGCCGTCGGCGCGTTCAAGACGCACTTGCCGGACAGCGCCCCGGTGAACCTCGTCGAGGACAAGACCACGGACGGTCGCGTGTACGTCTCGACCTACCAAACGATCATGGGCGTCATCGATGCGGGGGAAGACGACCTCCGCCGGTTCGGGCCCGGCTATTTCGACCTCATCATCGTCGATGAAGCGCACCGGTCGATCTATCACCGCTACGGCGAGATCTTCGACTACTTCGACGCGCATCTCGTCGGTCTCACCGCGACACCGCGAGCCGAGGTGGACCACAACACGTATCGCCTCTTCGAGCTGGAGGACGGTGTGCCGACCGAGGCGTTCGAGCTCGATGACGCGATCGCCGGCGGGTACCTGGTGCCGCCGGTCGCGCGGCCGATCGACCTCGGATTCATCCGTCGCGGCATCCGCTACGAGCAACTCAGTCCCGCCGAGCAAGAAGAATGGGATGCCCTCGAATGGGAGGGTGGCGAGATCCCCGACGAAGTGGATGCCGCGGCCATGAACCGCTGGCTCTTCAACGCCGACACCGTCGACAAGGTGCTCGAGGTGCTGATGGAGCACGGCATCCGCGTCGCCGGTGGTGACCGCCTCGGCAAGACGATCCTGTTCGCGAAGAGCCAAGCCCACGCCGAGTTCATCGAGGAGCGGTTCAACCACAACTACCCCCACCTTCGCGGGCACTTCGCGAGAATCATCACCCATCACTCGGGTCCCTACGCACAGCACCTGATCGGCGAGTTCTCGACCCCTGACAAGGCCCCGCACCTCGCGATCTCGGTCGACATGCTCGACACCGGCATCGACGTGCCCGACGTCGTCAACCTCGTCTTCTTCAAGCCCGTCCACTCGCAGACCAAGTACTGGCAGATGATCGGCCGCGGCACGCGTCTGCGCCCCGACCTGTTCGGCCCCGGGCGTGACAAGTCCGAGTTCATCGTCTTCGATGTCTGCGGCAACATCGAGTACTTCAACCAAGAGTTGCCCGAGGCATCCACGACCCGTCCGCGCGGCGTGAGCGAACGACTGGTGTCGGAACGGTTCGCACTCCTGGGCCGCCTCGGCGAGCCCGACGCGGATCTGCGCGAGTCGCTCATCACCTGGCTGAGTGCACGCGTTGCGGGGATGAACCGCGACAACTTCCTCGTGCGTCGTCATCTGCGCGCCGTTGATCGGTTCGCCGATGCGGAAGCGTGGCGGCGACCGTTCACCCCTGACGATGATGCGGCCGTCGATGAGCTTTCGGCTCTGCCGTCGGCAGCAGACACCGACACCGATGAAGCCGCCAAGCGGTTCGACCTGCTCATCATCGCGGCGCAGCAATCGCGCGCCGCGGGTGAGAGCGTGCCACCCGCGCTCGTCTCGCGGCTACGTCAACTTGCCGGCCTCATCGGAGAGCAGCGCGGCGTGCCCGTTGTCGAGACGCAGCGGTGGTTGCTCGACGCTCTCGCCGACCCGGAGTGGTGGACAGCGGCATCCGTCGCTCAGCTCGAAGACGTGCGGGTGCGCTTGCGCGGACTTCTCGTCCTCATCGATATCCGTCACCAAGCGCCGGTGTACACCGATTTCGAAGACACCCTCGGGGAACAGCGCGAGCTCGATTTCGCCCGCGTGTCGGTCGGGCTCGACCGGCGTGCGATCCGCGCGCAGCTGCTCGCGTTCCTGCGCGAGCACGACCAGGTCGTCGCGCTGCACAAACTCCGCACGGGTCGCGCGCTGACCGAGTCCGACCTCGCCGAACTCCACCGCATTCTGGTGGAGACCGGCGGAGTGGATGCCGCGACGCTCACCGCGAGCGCACACGAAGCCCAGGGCCTCGGACGGTTCATCCGGTCGATCGTCGGGTTGGAGCGCTCAGCCGTCGAAGCGCTCGTGGGTGACTTCATCGCAGGCCCCGGCTTCACGCGCAGTCAACAGGCATTCGTCGACCTCGTCGTGAGCGAACTCACCGTCGAAGGGCACCTCGATACGAGGCGCCTCTACGAAGACCCCTTCAACGGGATCGCACCGCAGGGGCCGGAAACGATCTTCACCGAGGCGCAGATCACCGATCTGATCGAGCGGATTCAGCTGCTCGACCGCTCCGCCGATCCCGTTCCCGCGACGGCGTGACACTCGCCAAACGATCGGGGCGCATCCGCGGCTCTGCTGCCTCGCTTGTGATCTTGACGTTGGAGAATCTATGAACGAGAAACCTCCGCAGACGTATGCGAGGAAAAGAGTGCAGGAACTCCCGGGTGCAGCACTCGAGCGCCCCTTCGGCCCGGAGTGGGACGTCTTCAAGGTTCGCGGCAAAGTTTTCATGCTGTTGACCGAGGTCACGGGGGAACCGATCGTGATCCTCAAGACGGCACCGGAGGACGGTAAGGCGCTCCGTGAAGAGCATGATGACATCACGCCGGGTTATCACATGAACAAGCAGCACTGGATCACGCTGCACCCGGGCGGAAATCTGTCACAGTCTCTCGTCGACGAGCTGGTGACCGAGTCGTACCGGCTCGTCGTGGAGAACCTGCCGAGGGCCAAGCGCCCCGTCGATCCGGCGACCTTCGGTCGGTGGTGAGTCCAGCTGTGCAACCGGGCCTGCGGGGATCACCCGATCGGTCGGAGCGCCGACGTGACGACGACGACGTCCTCGCCGAATTCGGCGTCCGCGGCATCCTGCCACGTGCCGTCGTCCCAGACGACCGAGATCCAGAGCCGACCGTCGCGGGGACCCGATACGAGGTAGTCCGCACCGAGTCGATCCGGGAGCGTATCTTGAATCGCGACGAGGTCGGCCTCGCTGCCGCGGCCGGGGCGACCTCCCGTCGGGTCTTCGCTCTGCATCGGGTCGTACAGCGCGAGCAGAATGGGCGGCTGGGTCACGGTGATCGCCGAGCCGTCGTACGTGCCCTGCACGGCGTAGGCGCCCCAGGTGACGTCGCCCGAGTTCTCCTCTCCGTCGACCGCGTCCCAGCTCCAGTTTTCGAGCGGAACTCCGCTGCACTGCGGGGGATACGACTCGGCGACACCGCCGAGACACAGCTCCGCACTGCCGGCTCGATCCATCACGGTTCCCTGCCCGATCACCTCGCCCTCCGGGAGAGCGGGGGCGAGAGCTCCCAGTGCCGCGGTGCGATCCGAGCCGGGAGATCCGGCATCCGCCACCGTCGCGCACGCGGACAGGACCGCGCCGGCAACCACGATCACGACGAGGGAAGCGAGACGAGGAAGGGTCATACCTCCACAGTGTCGGCACTGCAGGTATCGTCTCGCCCGGCGCGCGGGAGGACGCCCACCGGGTGTACGCTTTTTTCATGCGCTTCAGCGGCACCCTCCTTAGCCGCCGCGACGAGACCTCGGTTTAGGGCCTCCCTCGTCGCGGAGCTTCGTCGTTGGCCCCTACGACCAGACGAAAGATAGAAGCGACACATCATGGACAATCACCAGAAGCCTTCGGCCATGCCGATCCACAAGTACCGTCCGTTCCACGAGCAGATCACGGTTGATCTGCCGGATCGCACCTGGCCGGACAAGCGCATCACGCAGGCACCCCGCTGGTGCGCCGTCGACCTGCGCGACGGAAACCAGGCACTCATCGACCCGATGAGCCCCGAACGCAAGCGCATCATGTTCGACCTGCTCGTGGGTATGGGCTACAAGGAGATCGAGGTCGGGTTCCCGAGCGCGAGCCAGACCGACTTCGATTTCGTCCGCCACCTGATCGAAGACGGCGCGATCCCCGACGACGTGACGATCCAGGTGCTGACGCAGGCGCGCGAGCACCTGATCGAGCGGACATACGAGTCGATCACCGGGGCGAAGCAGGCGATCGTGCACCTCTACAACTCGACGAGCGTGCTGCAGCGTGAGGTCGTCTTCCGCACCGACCGCCAGGGCATCATCGACATCGCGCTCGAGGGAGCGCGCCTCTGCCGCGAGTTCGAGAAGCGCATCCCCGAGACGAAGGTCTTCTACGAGTACTCGCCCGAGTCCTATACCGGCACCGAGCTCGAGTTCGCGCTCGACGTCTGCAACCAGGTGATCGAGGTGTTCGAGCCGACGCCCGAGCGCAAGGTGATCATCAATCTGCCCGCGACGGTCGAAATGGCCACGCCGAACGTCTACGCCGACTCGATCGAGTGGATGAGCCGTCGCCTCGCGCACCGCGAGAACGTCATCCTGTCGCTGCACCCGCACAACGACCGTGGCACGGCGATCGCTGCGGCGGAGCTCGGATACCTGGCCGGCGCCGACCGCATCGAGGGATGCCTGTTCGGCAACGGGGAACGCACCGGAAACGTCGACATCGTCGCGCTGGGGATCAACCTGCTGACGCAGGGCATCGACCCGCAGATCGACTTCGGCGACGTCGATCACGTCAAGCGCACCGCAGAGTACTGCAACCAGCTGCCGGTGCATGAGCGCAGCCCGTGGGCGGGCGACCTGGTCTTCACCGCGTTCAGCGGCTCGCATCAGGACGCGATCAAGAAGGGCTTCGAAGCGATGGCCGCCACCGCCGACGAGCGTGGCGTCACGGTCGACGACATCCACTGGGCGGTTCCGTACCTGCCGATCGACCCGAAAGACCTGGGCCGGTCGTACGAAGCGGTCATCCGCGTCAACTCCCAGTCGGGCAAGGGCGGCGTCGCCTATCTGCTCAAGAGCGACCACGCGCTGGATCTGCCGCGCAGGCTCCAGATCGAGTTCTCCGGTGTCGTGCAGGCCAAGACCGACGCCGAGGGTGGCGAGGTCTCGAGCGACCAGATCTGGGCGATCTTCACCGACGAGTATCTGCCGGCATCCGCCGCGGACGAGAAGTGGGGCCGGTTCGAGCTGCTCTCCACGCGCACGCAGAGCGACATGTCGGGGGATGTCTCCCTCGACGTCACACTGCGCGACGGGGACGAGCAGGTCCCGGCTACCGGACACGGCAACGGCCCGGTTGCGGCATTCCTGAGCGTGTTGCAGGACCGCGGTTTCGACATCTCGCTCTACGACTACGTCGAGCACACGCTCAGCGCCGGCGGCGACGCGCAGGCCGCCGCGTACGTCGAGTTGCAGGTCGACGGCGAGCGCCTCTGGGGCGTCGGGATCGACGGCGACATCTCGACGGCATCCCTCAAGGCGATCGTGTCGTGCGTCAACCGCGCGATCCGCACGCGCGAGCACTCCACCCTCGCCACCGTCTGACCCGGCCTCGCGGCCCCCGCTCCGGCGCCGAAACACCGGCTGTGCACCGAGACCTCTGATTGCAGCGGGTGTCTCGGTGCACACTCGGTGTCTCGTGGATGGTCGACGCGCCGGGGCGGGCCGCGGTCAGGGGCGGATGATGGGGATCGCCGACGTCTCCACCGCGACCTTGCGGCGGTAGAGCGCGCGCTGTTCGGGCAGGGAGATGTCGAAGATCACGGCCAGCAGGCGGATGACGGTGGTCACCACGATGCAGGCGATCGCGGCGGCGGCCAGCGGCGCGCCGAGAGCGTGGGCGCCGACGAGGACAACGCAGCCGGCAGCGGCGGCGACCGCGTAGAGCGAACCGACGTGCATGATCGCGACGGGCAGCCCCATGAAGACGTCGCGCAGGATGCCGCCGCCCACCGCCGCGCACACCCCGACGAACACGGCCGGCACCTCCGGCAGCCCGATGGCGAGCGCCTTGGCCGTTCCGAACGCGCCGAAGAGGCCGATCACGAGGGCGTCGAGCGCGACGATCACCTGGTTGAGCTTCTGGAACACGTTGGCCAGCAGCATGCCGACCAGGGCCGCCGCCACCGCCGTCAGCAGATACCAGTTGCTCTGCAGGGTCGCCGGTGTGACGTTCAGCAGCAGGTCACGGATGAGTCCGCCGCCCATCCCCATCACGATCCCGATGATCGTCACGCCGAGGAGATCGAGCCGGCGCTGGCCGACGAATCCCGACGCGAACAGGGCACCCTGCACGCCGCCGAGTCCGACGGCGACGAGGTCTGCCCACAGGGGGATCATGAAAAGCGGCTCTGTCACGCCTCTCATTGTCCCCGGTGGCGGCGATAATCGTTACGTGCCCACTTACCGCGACGAAGTCGTGGTCCTGCGTACCCACAAACTCGGGGAAGCGGATCGCATCGTGACGATGCTCAGCCGCCGTCACGGCAAGATCCGCGCCGTTGCCAAGGGTGTCCGCCGGACCTCGTCGCGGTTCGGTGCGCGCCTGGAGCCCTTCATGGTCGCCGATGTGCAGCTCTACGAAGGCCGCTCGCTCGATGTCATCCAACAGGCCGAGTCGCTCGGGTCCTACGGGGCCGAGATCGCGGTGCACTACGACCGGTACACGGCCGCGCACGCGATGGTCGAAACCGCTGACCGACTCAACGAAGCAGAGTCCACGCCGCAGCAGTATCTGCTGCTCGTCGGGGGCCTGCGCGCTCTCGCGCAGGGAGCGCACGCGTCGCGTTCGGTCCTCGACTCGTATCTGCTCCGCGCGATGGCGCTCTCGGGCTGGGCGCCGGGGCTCGGCGACTGCGCTCGCTGCGGCCAGGTCGGTCCTCATGACTTCTTCGTCGCACAGCTCGGTGGCACGGTCTGCCGAAACTGCGCCCCGGCGGGCTCGGCGCGCCTCCGCCCCGAGACGGGCGACCTTCTGCGGTCGCTGATCGCGGGGGAGTGGGATGCCGTGGATGCCGCCTCGGATCCCACCACCGCGTCGGCCTCCGGACTCATCGCCGCTTACGCGCAGTTCCACTTGGAACGCGGCATCCGCTCGCTGTCGCACCTGGAGGGTGCTCGATGATCTTCCCCGGCCGCACGCCGAAGCCCTACACGCACCGCGACGCCGTGCCCTACCGCGCGCTCGACTGGACCGGCATCCACCCGCCTGCCTTCCCGAACGGCGGTGTACCCGAACACGTCGCGATCGTCATGGACGGCAACGGCCGCTGGGCCAATCGGCGCGGTCTCACCCGCATCGAGGGTCACCGCGCCGGCGAAGAAGTGCTGCTGGATGTCGTCGCGGGTGCGATCCAAGCGGGTGTGAAGCACCTCAGCGTCTATGCCTTTTCGACCGAGAACTGGAGCCGTTCCCCGGAGGAAGTCCGCTTCCTGATGGGCTACAACCGCGATGTGCTCCACCGGCGCCGTGATCAGCTCAACGAGTGGGGCGTGCGGATCCGCTGGGCGGGCCGCAAGCCCCGGCTCTGGGGATCGGTCATCAAGGAACTGCAGTTCGCGCAGCAGCTGACGGCGGGCAACGACACGCTGACCCTCACGATGTGCATCAACTACGGCGGCCGTATCGAGCTCGTCGACGCGATGCGGCGGATCGGCGAGGACATCGCCGCCGGTCGCCTCAAGCCCTCGGCGATCACCGAGAAGACCATCCGTCGCCATCTCTACATTCCCGACATGCCCGACGTCGACCTGTTCCTCCGATCCTCCGGAGAGCAGCGCACCTCGAATTTCCTGCTGTGGGAGTCGGCCTACGCCGAGATGGTCTTCCTCGACACGCTCTGGCCGGACTTCTCGCGCACCGACCTGTGGGGCGCGATCGAGACCTACCTGCGCCGCGACCGTCGCTTCGGCGGCGCGGTGGACACCCCCACCGGGGAATAGATCCGGCACCCGCGCTCGTTACGTCTGTCGTGACGGATGCCATCAAGATCGACGTGTGGAGTGACATCGCCTGCCCCTGGTGCTACATCGGGAAGCGCAACCTGGAGAACGGGCTGGCCGTCGTGGCCGAAGATGCCGATGCGCCGCAGGTGGAGGTGACCTTCCACTCGTACGAGCTGTCGCCGGATACCCCGGTCGACTTCGACGGCGATGAACTCGACTTCCTTGCGGGACACAAAGGCATGCCGCGCGAAAAGGTGCAGGAGATGCTCAACAACGTCACCGGCGTCGCCGCGGGGTCCGGCTTGGAATACCGGTTCGACCTCCTGCAGCACACGAACACGGTCAAGGCGCACGAACTGTTGCACTTCGCGAAGGCGCAGGGCGCCCAGCACGCGATGGCGGAGCGACTCATGTCCGCCTACTTCACCGAGGGTCGACATGTCGGACGCATCGACGACCTCGTCGCATTGGCGGCCGAGGCCGGCCTCGATGCGGATGCCGCACGCGACGCGCTCGAATCGGGGCGCCACCTCTCCGACGTCCGCGCCGATCAGGCGCAGGCGCAGGCCTACGGCATCCAGGGCGTGCCGTTCTTCGTGATCGACGGGAAGTACGGCGTCAGCGGTGCGCAGCCCGCCGATGCCTTCGCGCAGATCACCCGCCAGGTGTGGTCGGAGCGCCAGCAGGCCTGATCAGGCGGGCAGGCTCGCTTCGATCGCCGCGACGACCTCGGGCGCGTCGGGTTTGGTCTGCGGACGGAACCGGTGCACGTCACCGGACGGTGTGATGAGGAACTTCTCGAAGTTCCACATGATCGGTCCCCGCGAGCCTTCGGCGTTCTTCGCCTTCTTCAACGCCTTGTAGAGCGGCGCGGCGCTTGAGCCGTTGACGCGGACCTTGTCCATCACCGGGAAACTGACACCCCACGTCATCGAGCAGTACTCGAGGATCTCCTCCATCGAGCCCGGCTCCTGCCCCATGAACTGATTGCAGGGGAATCCGACGACCTGGAGACCACGGTCACCATACGTCCGCTGCAGCTGCTCGAGCTGCTCGTACTGCGGCGCGAGGCCGCACTTCGAGGCGACGTTGACGACGAGAATCGCCTTCTCGCCGAAGTCCGCGAGGGTCTTCTCGCCCCCCTCCGCAGTCTGGAACGCGATATCACGGATATCCACGGTCGGTGTCTCAGCCATGTTCTCCACGATATGCCTGTGACGGCGCGACGGGCCCGATCTTCTCTGGGAGAATGGACAGGATGTCCACCACTCTCGCTCCTGCTCCGGCCGCTCCTCTGAGGATCGGCCCGATCACGCTCGACGCGCCCGTCGTGCTGGCGCCGATGGCCGGGATCACGAACACGGCGTTCCGGCGGCTGTGCCGTGAATACGGTGCGGGTCTGTACGTCAGCGAGATGATCACGACCCGTGCGCTCGTCGAGGGCAATGCCACGACCCGCCGCCTCATCCGGCATCACGAGTCCGAGACGCCGCGCTCGATCCAGCTGTACGGGGTGGACCCTGCCACGACCGAGGCTGCGGTGCGCATCCTCGTCGAGGAAGACCACGCCGACCACATCGATCTGAACTTCGGCTGCCCGGTCCCGAAAGTGACCCGCAAGGGCGGCGGCGCAGCCCTCCCGTGGAAGCTCGGCCTGTTCCGCGAGATCGTCACGCGCGCCGCGCGCGCAGCCGAGCACATTCCGCTGACGGTCAAGATGCGCAAGGGCATCGACGCCGATCACCTGACCTATCTCGACGCCGGGCGCATCGCGGAAGATGCCGGGGTCGCCGCCGTCGCCCTCCACGCGCGGACCGCGTCGGAGTTCTATTCCGGAACGGCGGACTGGGAGGCGATCGCCACGCTCAAGCGTGCGGTGACCGGCATTCCGGTGCTCGGCAACGGCGACATCTGGTCGGCGGCGGATGCGCAGCGCATGATGGCCGAGACCGGCTGCGACGGCGTCGTCGTCGGGCGTGGATGCCTCGGCCGCCCGTGGTTGTTCGGCGACCTCGCGCGCGGCCTCGGCGGGCCGGATGCCGCACACGGACAGCCGGTGGATGCGACCCTCGGGTTCGTTGCGGACGCGTTCCGCCGTCACGCCGAACTTCTCGTCGAGTTCTTCGAAGACGAAGGCCGCGGATGCCGCGACATCCGCAAGCACGTCGCCTGGTATTTCAAGGGGTATCCCGTCGGCGGCGAGACGCGGGCAGAGTTGGCGACGGCGTCGACCCTCGCCGAGATCGACGACCTGCTCGCGACCCTCGATCTCGGCGCGCCCTACCCCGGTGCCGCAGCCGAAGGTCAGCGCGGGCGCGCCGGTACCCCCAAGCGGCCGGCGCTACCGGATCGTTGGTTGGAGTCGCGTGAACTGAATTCCGCCGAGTCCTCCGCGATCGCCGACGCCGAGTTGGATTCCAGTGGCGGCTGACGCGGGCGGCGTGGGGATCTCGGCGGGCCGGCCCTCCGGTTACGACGAGCGAGACGCCGCGCGCTTCCATCCCGAACAGCACCGCTCGCGCCGCGATGGGTTCGCGCGGGATCGTGCCCGTGTGCTCCACTCCGCGGCGCTGCGACGGCTGGCGGCCAAGACGCAGGTGCTCAGCCCCGCGAGTCCCGCCGATTTCGCGCGCAACCGTCTGACCCATTCGCTCGAGGTCGCGCAGGTGGGACGCGAGCTCGCGATCGCGCTCGAACTCTCGCCCGACGTCGTCGACACGGCATGCCTGAGTCATGATCTGGGTCACCCGCCGTTCGGTCACAACGGCGAGCGTGCGCTCAACGATTGGGCCGAAGACATCGGAGGTTTCGAGGGGAACGCGCAGTCGCTGCGGATCCTCTCGCGCCTGGAGCCCAAAGTCGTCGACGCCGAGGGGCACAGCGTCGGGCTCAACCTCACGCGCGCGAGCCTCGACGCGACGTGCAAATACCCCTGGACGGTCGAGCACGCCATTCCCGACCCCGGGGGGCGGCAGAAGTTCGGCGTGTACCCGGAGGACGAAGCGGTGTTCCGCTGGATGCGCGAGGGTGCGCCCGGGCGACTCCGCTGCATCGAGGCCGAGGTCATGGATCTCTCCGACGACATCGCCTACTCGGTGCACGACTTCGAGGATGCGATCCTCAACGGGTATCTCGATCCCCGCCGCCTGTCCGACGCACGCGAGCGGGAGGCGCTGCTGACGGCGATCCAGTCGTGGGTCGGATACGGATTCTCCCGGGATGAGCTGGGCGATGCGCTGTACCGCCTGACCCGCCTCCCGGAGTGGATCGCCGAGTTCGACGGCTCGCGCGCGGCCGTCGCGCGCCTGAAGAACCTGACGAGCGATCTCATCGGTCGATTCGCGCGCGCCGCGACGACCGCGACCCGCGAGCACTACGCCACTCCGGTGCTCACCCGCTTCGGTGGTCGCATGATCATCCCGCGCGTCATCGAGGTCGAGATGGCGGTCCTCAAAGGCGTCATCGGGGCGTTCGTCGTCTCGATCGAAGGACGCAAGGGTCTCTACAAAGAGCAACGACGCGTGCTCAAACGGCTCGCCACGGCTCTCTGGGAGCGTCCGGACGAGCTCGACGGTCTCCACGCCGAGGATTTCGTGGCTGCCCCGACGGATTCGGCGCGCCGCCGCGTCGTCGTCGACCAGGTCGCGAGCCTCACGGATCGTTTCGCGATCGAATGGCACGCGCGCCTCGTGGGGCCCGTCGACCTGCGTGAGCTCGGACTGTGGTCCTCGGATGCCCGGGTCACCGCGTCGCACGCCTACGCGCTCCCCGAGCCGATCGAAGGCTTGGGCCACGACATGGTCACCGGCGCGGGCGAGTCGCCCTCGGCAGCGGGGCACTGATGGCCCGCATCCGTCAGGCCGACGTCGACGAAGTCAAGGCTCGCACGAACATCGCTGACATCGTGGGCGAACGGGTTGCCCTGAAATCGGCCGGCGTGGGCTCGATGAAGGGCCTGTGCCCGTTCCACGATGAGCGAAGCCCCAGCTTCCACGTGCGTCCGCAGGTCGGCTACTACCACTGCTTCGGATGCGGCGAATCCGGCGATGTCTATTCCTTCCTCCGCGCGATGGACCACGTCTCGTTCACCGAGGCCGTCGAGCGCCTCGCGGGGCGGATCGGGTTCGCGCTCCATTACGAAGACGGGGGAGCGGCGCCGGAGACCAGCGGGCGGACGCGGCTCTACCAGGCCAATTCCGCGGCGGCGGAATGGTTCCGCGGACAGTTGTCCTCACCGGAGGCCGACGCCGCGCGCCGATTCCTCGGGGAGCGGGGTTTCGATGCGGACGCGGCCGCGCACTTCGGTGTCGGCTACGCCCCGAAGGGCTGGAACGGCGTCCGCGACGCCATGAAGGCGCAGGGGTTCACCGACGACGAACTGACGACGGCGGGGCTCCTGTCGCAGGGCCAACGCGGCGTGTACGACCGCTTCCGCGGTCGGCTCGTCTGGCCGATCCGCGATGTCACGGGTCAGACGATCGGGTTCGGCGCGCGCAAGCTCTACGACGACGATCAGGGCCCGAAATACCTCAACACCCCCGAGACGCCGATCTACAAGAAGGCGCAGGTGCTGTACGGGCTCGACCTCGCCAAGAAGGACATCTCACGCTCGCATCGCGTCGTCGTCGTCGAGGGGTACACCGATGTGATGGCGTGCCATCTGGCCGGAATCACCACCGCGATCGCGAGCTGCGGTACGGCGTTCGGCTCCGATCACATCACGGTGCTGCGACGCGTCATGGGCGATGACACGGCATCCGGTGAAGTGATCTTCACGTTCGATCCGGATGCCGCCGGCCAGAAGGCGGCGCTGCGCGCCTTCGGCGACGAGAAGCGGTTCGCGGCGCAGACCTATGTCGCCGTCGGCCCGGATGGCTTGGATCCGTGCGACCTGCGTCTGCATCGTGGCGATGCCGCGGTCCGCGCGATCATGGACGACAAGACCCCGATGTTCGAGTTCGTGATGGACCAGCGTCTCGCCGGCTACGACCTCTCCACGGTGGAAGGGCGCGTGGGAGCCCTGCGCGCCGCCGCACCGATCGTCGCCGAGATCCGTGACCCTGCGCTGCGACCCGGCTACACGCGAGTGCTCGCTCGCAAGCTCGGCATGGACCTCAGCGAAGTCCGTCCCGCCGTCGAACGCGCCACCCGGGCCCCACGTGCGGCATCCGAGGCTCCCACGACGCCCCTCGCCCCTACGGCGGGCGAGGAGACACCCGTCGCTCGCGTCACGATTGCGTCGCTTCCGCGGACGGCCGACGTCGCGCTGGAGCGCGACGCGCTCATGGGCGTGCTCCAGTACGGGCACTTGCTCGATGCAGCCGAGACGGATGCCGCCCTCGCCGTCCCGATGTCGCACCCCGCATTGGATGCCGTGCGGCTCTCGATCGCCGCACAGTCCGACCGCACACGTATCGGCTGGGCTTCCACCGCCGTCGAAGCCACCCGGGAACCGTTCCGCTCGCTCGCCGTCGAACTGCTCACGGCGACCTTCCCCGCGCTGACCGAAACCGAGGCGGAAGCCTCGGCGCGCTCGCTCTGCCTGCGGCTGCGGGTCCGCGCCGTCGACCGCGAGAAACTCGATCTTCTCGGCGCCATCCAGCGCGTGCCGCCCGACTCGGAAGAGGGGCGACGCGTCCGTGTCGCTCTTCGCGAACTCGACCAGCGGCGCCGTGGTCTCAGCGAGGAGAAGTAGCGCGCGGGGAGCGAACCGGGCAGGATGAAGCGCATGCCCCGCCTCGCCGATGACGCACCCGTGATCCGCGCGACCGACCTGTCTCTCGCCCGCGGGGGAGTGCGTGTCGTCGACGGCGCGACGTTCACGCTCCCGCGCGCCGGGGCGCTGGCGCTCATGGGCCCGACCGGAGCCGGCAAATCGAGCCTGGCCGCGATCCTCTCCGGCATCCGGCAAGATTCGCTCACCGTCGCCGGCGGCGATGCCACGGTCGAAGGAATCTCGGTGCGCCGCGGTGGTCGCAAACTCCGCGTGCGGGGCTATGTCACGGGTTATCTCGCCCAGGGCGCCGGGTCGAACCTTCCCGCGCGCTTGACCGTCTCGGAAGTCATCGGCGAGCCCATCACGGCTCGTGATCGCCGGGTCAACTCCCGCGCGCTCGCGATCCGTGTCGCCGGTCTCCTCGACGAACTGGAACTGCCGCTCGGTGCGGCCGCCAAATACCCCTACGAGCTCAGCTCCGGAATGCGGCAGCGTGTCGCCCTCGCCCGGGCCCTCGTCTTGCAGCCGCGGTTGTTCGTCGGCGACGACCCGTACGCCAACCTCGATCTCGAAGTGCGCCGCGCCGCACGTGACGCGCTGCTGCGTCGTCGCGATGCCGACGGGATGGCGCTGCTCATCGTCACCAACGATCCCGAAGCGGTACGAGAACTCGACGGCGATGTCCTGGTTCTGCACGGCGGGAACACGGTCGGCTACGGACACGGCGCGGGAGAGCTGCTGTGGACGCCGGATGGTCGGGATCGTCTCGCCTCGTGACACGCGCGACGTGCGCCTCGCGTCGCGCGGACCTCTCGAGCTTTGCTAGGATGATCTGGTTGCCCGCTCGCGGGTGACTGATCCTCGGTAGCTCAATTGGCAGAGCAGCCGGCTGTTAACCGGCAGGTTCTTGGTTCGAGTCCAAGCCGGGGAGCGAAGGGCCCTGGACTCCACTCCGGGGCCCTTCTTCATTTCCTGGGCACCGCTTCACGCGTCGAGGTCGTCGATGCCCGGAGTCCAGGCTTGGCCCGGCTTACCCCACCCGCGTTTGCGCGCGAGCTTCTGCACGGTCTTCCAATCGCTGTCGTCGAGCCGGTCGAGATAAAGGATGCCGTCGAGGTGATCGAACTCGTGCTGCATGATCCGCGCACGCCAGCCGTCCACCTCAATGCGCACCGGATTGCCGTCGAGGTCGGTCCCGGTCACGAGAACTTCATCGGAGCGGCGCAACGCAAATCGCTCACCGGGGAAAGACAAGCATCCTTCCGATTCTTCATCGGGATCGGGAGCACCCGGCTCGAGAGGCCGCATCCACAGTTCGGGGTTGATGATCACGCCACGCCACGGAGCGCCGTCGTCGTCCGCGTAGGTGTAGGTGAAGATCCGCAGCGATACGCCGACCTGGGGGGCCGCCAGGCCCACACCGGGTGCGGCATCCATCGTGTCGAACATGTCGGCGACGAGCTCGCGCACCTCGTCGGTGATCGCCTCGACGGGTGCAGCGGGGGAGTGAAGGGCGGGGTCGCCCATGATGCGAATCGGAAGAACAGCCACGTCCTGAGCCTACCGATCGCCTTCGGCCGTTAGTGTCGAGGGGTGATGGATGCCGCCTCGACAATCGGAGATGTCACCGATCAACTGGTCGGCGTCTTCGACGATCCCAAGATCCTCATCGGCATCCCGCTGGCTCTTCTCGGTGCCGTTTTCATGTCGTTCGGTGCGCAGTATCAGCATCGCGGAGTGCAGAAAGTCGAACGCCTCACGCAGGTCAACGGTGGCAACGGGCTGACCGGCGCGCAACTCGTCAACCTGTTGCGGCGACCGTCCTGGGTGGCCGGGACCGTCATGCTGGGCCTCGCGATCGTGTGCCAGTTGGCCGCGCTGTCGTTCGCTCCGCTTATCCTCGTCCAGCCGCTCGGGGCGATCTCGCTCGTGATCACGACGTTGCTGAATGCACGCATCAGCGGTCATACGCCCACGAAGCGTTCGATCAGCGCGATTGCGCTGTGCGTGGGCGGCATTTTCCTGTTCGTGACGATCGCCGCGATCTATGCCACGGAGACGCCGGTCAGCGACGCGCAACTCGTGACGATTCTCGTGATCCTCGCCGTTGTCGTGGTCGCTTTGGGTTCGCTGTGGTTCTGGCTGCGTCGCCGCGCGAACGCCCTGTTCTACATCGTCGGCGCCGGCATCATCTACGGCTTCGTCGCGACGCTCGCGAAGGTCGTGATCAGCCGCATCCAATCGGGTGACTTCGAGTGGCTCACCGTGGTGTGTGTCGTCGCCCTCATCGCCGGCACTGCGGTCGGCGCCTACTTCGTTCAGACCGCCTATGCGTCCGGCCCGCCCGACCTCGTCATCGCGGGGCTCACCGTGGTCGATCCGATCGTGGCGATCATCATCGGGCTCGCCGTTCTGCAGGAGGCCGCCACGGCTCCGTGGGGAGCTTTCGTCGGGTTCGGGTTCGCTGGGCTTCTCGCGATCGCGGGCGTCTTTCAGCTCGCGCGCTATCACCCGCAGATCGTCAGCGACAGCCAGGAGATCCCGATTCAGCGCGGTAGCGACGGGCAGCCCTCCACCGGATCGATCCGCATCACCGAAGCGGTATCGAGGGTCTGGCCCGATCCGCCGACGCGCGATCGTGACGGTCGTTCACCCCGGTAAAGTCGAAGGACAGGGGGCGGTGGCCAAGCTGGTCAAGGCAGCGGGCTCATAACCCGACGATCGTGGGTTCAAGTCCCACCCGCCCTACGAGGATCGCGCTGCTGGTCACTCCTGACCGCGTTGCGCGAGAAGTCGGCGCAAGCCATCGCCGATGTGTGCCGAATCCGCGGTGACAAGAGCGCCATCGCGCACCACGGCTGTGCCGGCCACGAACACGTCACGGGGGCGGCGCCCGGGCGAGGCCCACAGCAGGCCCGCAACCGGGTCGGCGACGCCCGCGTCGGCGACGCCCGAGACATCCCAGATGCACACGTCAGCGGCCGCACCGGGGCGCAGGTGTCCGAGTTCGCTGCGGCCGAGGCCTCGGGCAGATTCTTCCGTCGCCATCGCGAGTACCGAGCGCGCCGACAGAGCGGGGCCGATGAGGCCCGACACCTGCATCGCCAGGCGCGCGTCTGCCCACAGGTGTCCGGCATCGTTGGAGCCGCCTCCGCTCGTGCCGAGCCCGACAGCGACGCCCGCTGCCTGCAGATCGGCGACGGGCGCGACTCCCCAGCCCATCGGCACATCGCAGCCGGGCGCGTGCGTTGCCGAGGCGCCGCGAGCCGCAATCCGTGCGATCTCGTCTGCGGTGACCCCGCACAGATGGGCGAGTGTGACGTCGGGGGCAAGCCAACCCCATTCGTCGAGCAGGTCCAAGGGGCGGCGGCCGAAGCGCTCTTGGGCGACCGTGACATCCACCTGTTCGTTGGCTTGAGTGCGGCGCCGAAGGCCGTGCTGTGCGGCGACCTCGCCGAGCAGAGCGAACGTCTCGGGCGGATCGGAATGCACGCCAGCGGGGCCAACGGCCAGCTGCAGCATCCCGCCACGGGTCACGCCGCTGACATCCGAATCAGACAACCATGCGCTCGCGATCGCCTCGGCGCTGGCCGCCGCTTCCTGCGGATCGTCGCGCGCGGCGCCGCGCACGAACACCAGGCGCCCGCCGAGCTGTTCCGCGGCATCCGCGGTCGCGGTCGCGAGTGCGAGGCTGTCGGCTCCGGCCGGCCACGTGAGGTGATGATCGGCGACGGTCGTCACGCCCGCGAGCAGGCCCTCGGCTACGCCGACGGATGCCGCGGCCCGCGTGAGCTCTGCGTCGACTCCGATACGCGAATATGCCGCGGCCATTGTCGGCAGCCAGGTGGCCATGGGGACGCTCCGCGTGCCGGGGAGTGTCCGGAACGCGCTTTGCAGCAAGTGATGGTGCGCGTTGATCAGCCCCGGGGTGAGGACGCAGCCGGTGGCGTCGATCTCGATCTCGTCGCCGCGTGCGTGCTCGTGGACGACTCCGTCGCGAATAATCAGCTCGGCGCCGGCTGCGAGCTCAACACCCCCGCCGATCACGATGGCGACGGCACCCGTGAATCGATAGCCGGTCGAGCTCACAGTTCCTCCTTCAGACGGTGCGCGATCTCGGCGAGACTCTGCGCATGTTCGGTCTCACGCCCGGGGGCCGCGCCGCCGGACAGATCGACCCCGACGACCCCCTCGATCTGAAGCAGGGCCAGGGAGAGTGAGACGGCGGCGGCGATACCTGCTTCGCGGGGATCCGCCGCGCTGAGAATGCTCTCGAGATAGCCGGGTGGCAACACGAGGGTCGTGAAAGTGCGGAGCAGGTGCGCAGACCCCTCGTCGAGCACGACCGGCACGCACGGGAGGAAGCCGGAGGTGCTCCCCAGCATCCGCGCCTGTGCAATGAAGCGCGCCACGGGTTCGGCGCCGCCGCAGTGATTGACAAAGCACAACTCTGCGCCCGCCTTCTCCTTTTCGCGGAGGCGAGCAGCCCGTCGATCGACCGGCGGAGTGGTGGGCGATTCCGCAACAGACACAAGATGCCCTGCGGCACGGGCCAGAGCGGTGAGCTCGGTCGCGTCGAGATCGAACACCGGCATGGCATCGGGACGTGAACCGGTATGGGTGTGGTCGCCCGTGATGCAATGAACGACACCGGCTCCGGCATGCGCGAGCCCGGCAAGCTCGCCTTCGAGCGCCACCCGGTTGCGGTCTCGACAGTTCAGCCCGATGAAGGGCAGCATGTCCGCGTCGGCGATCAAGCGGGCGCGATAGCTCGGTGCGAACTGCACGCGCGCGGGCCCCGCATCGCCGGAGAGGACGGCGTCGACTGGGCCAGCCATGGCCGCGACGCACTCCTCGAGCGAGCGCGCGTCGACCGCACGCGCCGGAAAGTCCGCGACGACGAGAGGCCGCTCACCGAGCAGTGCGCGGACGCGCTCGGACCCGGCTGACGGTGACTGAACGACCGTGGGGGCGGGTGGCCTGCGCCACCGCACCGTGTCGATATCGACGAAGGCGCAGCGCGTCGCAGCGTCGATCTCACACGATCCGTCGAACCCGACGCCGCCGCATGGCCCATAGGTCATGTGCTTCGGGCACGACGAGCTGCTGTCAACCGGCAAGGAAGCGCCTCTCCCAACCATCGGCGCGACGGGTGTATTCGACGCGCCTGCTCGCGGTGTCGTCACTGCCGAACCAGAAGGTCAGCCGGTCGGGGCGCACGAGGTAGCCGACCCACGAGGGTGGGGGAACGAAGCTTGCCTCCTGGGCGCTTGCAAAGTCGGCCCACGCGGCGACCCGCTCGGGCTGGGGAAGGGCCGCGAACTCGGGTGTGTTCTGCCACGCAAGCTGTTGCAGATAGGGCGGGCGTGCCGCGTAGGCCCGCCGCTGTTCGTCTGCGGATGCCGGTTCAGCGCGCCCTTGCACGACGAGCTGGTGGCGCGAGTCGGGGGTCGGCGTACCGAGAAGCGGAATGCACAGCGCGACGAGAGCAGACCGCGTGACCTGGGCGACCTTGCGCGATCGTGCGTCGGTGTGCCAGTAGAAGCCCTCGGCATCCCACTCCGACAGCAGCAGCGACCGGGCATCGGGCGCCCCGTTCTCATCGAGCGTCGCGAGCGTCATGAGTGGGCGCGCGGGGTCGTCGTTCGCGGGTAGCCAGACGGACAGGAGCCGCGACGGGTCGTCCGGGAGGTCGGCCCATTCGTCGGCAGAGAGTTCACCGTGCATGGTCATACCGCCCTGGGGCCGATCGGCCATCTCGAGATCTCGTCGATTGTGGCGACGCCGTCCTCGACCAGCCGCGCCGCCAACGCGGCACCTTCCGCTGCGGTCGCCGTCGTCGGGTCGCCGATCACTCCACCCGACGCGAAGTCGTCCGAGCACCAGCCGAACTGCACGGGGCTCGCGGCGAAGCCGATGCGCTCGAAGCCCGCGAGTGCGTCGGGGGCGGCACGAGTCGCAGCGGTCGTATCGACCAGGTCGGGCCGCAGGTGCATGAGCAGCGACGTCTCACCGTGCCCGCCGTGAATCCCGAAGCCGCGCTCATCGGGGCCAGCCGGGACTCGCACGCCGTCGAGGAAGGTGTTCAAGCCGAACTGGCGCCGCAACTCACGCAGCGCCACGTTGAGCGGGGCGATATTGCCCCCGTGCCCGTTGTAGAAGAGCACGGTGCGTGCCGGAGTCGCAGCGATCGAGCGGCCGAGGTCGACGAGGACTCGTGCGAACGTCTCTCCGGAGAGCCACAGGGTCCCGGGCGCCCACGCGTGTTCGTCCGACTTCGTCACGCCGAGCGCTGGCAGAAGCCACGCGTCGTGACCGGCCTGGGTCGCGGCATCCACGATGCGCGCGGCGATCTCTTCCGCCATCACGAGATCCGTCGAGAGCGGGAGATGCCCGCCGTGGTGTTCGATTGCGCCGACCGGCAACACCAGGATCGACGAGGACGTCAGCGCCTCCGTGAGGGCGGGACCCGAGAGGTCACCCCAACGTCGCGAGCGCAGGACGCTCACAGCTGGCTTCCCGTGCGGAAGGTGCCCGGCGGCACAAGCTTGCCCGGGTTCAAGAGCCCGTGCGGATCGGTTTCGCTGGCGAGGGTGATCGTCTCGGCCGGCTCGTAGTCGACGTACCACTGGTGCGGATTGTGCCAGCCGACCCCGAGCTGCTCGATCTTGGGGAGCCCCGCATACACCGCCTCGGCACCGCGATACACGCCCGCGAGCATGCCGATCGGTCGTCCCTGCTGCGCCTCGATGTGCAGCATCCCGCCTTCATACACATCGTGCAAGTCGTCGATGCGGTCGACGATTGCGTCGCCCCAGACCTCGACGTGGAAGTACGTGTCGGGGTAGGCCTTCTGCAGCCATTCGATCGGGTGGTTGTAGCTGGTCATCGAGAGCTTGATGCACGCCTGGGTGCCCTCGCGCACATCTTCCACGCGTCCGCCTGCCTCTTCGACGAGTGCCCTGGCGGCGTCGATCGTCGCGGCGTCGAGGATCGCCCGCAGGCTCGCGCGCCCGGCCGGGATGGCGGCATCGCGGGGGAGCGCTTCGGCGAGGGTCGGCAGATCGCCCGAGACCAGACGCGGAGTCGGAGAGAGCTCGGGGAAGCTGCGGATGACGGCCAGCAGGTCGTGGAAGTCATCGAAGCTGGCGAAGAACGCCCGCCACTCCTGCAGCGGCTCGAGCCGAACGGTCACCGTCGCGATGACGCCCACCGTGCCGTATTTGTGCAGATAAGGCTCGGTTGCCGCGTCCTCCAGATGCACGAGCTGCGCGTCGGGGACGGCGTGGACGACGTCGAGCGCCGTCACGAAGCCGGTGTGGATCATGCCGTGCGCGATCGATCCGGTGCCGCCGGAACCGCCCGAGACGAAGCCGCCGACGGTCGATTGCGCCGTCGACGGATACTGCAGCACTTGCTGGCCCGCACGGTTCGCCGCTTGCTCGATCGCGATCATCGTGGCGCCGGCTTCGGCACGCAGCCAGCCATCACCCACGTCCAGAATGCGTCGCGCCTTCGTCGTGTCGAGCACGAGTCCACCGGCCATCGGCAGGGTCTGGCCATAGTTGGCAGTCCCTTTGCCTCGAGGGGTGATCGGCACACCGTGGCGCACGGCCGCCGCGACCGCCGTCGCGATGTCTTCGGCGTTCCTGGGCATCACCACGAGCTGCGCGCGGCCCAAGGGAAGCTGCTCGGCGATGACGGGGGACAAGTGCGATCCATCGATCGATGCGCGATCCAGCGCCTCTGGCTCATCACTGACGGCGTCGGGGCCGAGCAGGTCGCGCAGTTCGGCCGCCAGAGCGCCGATCGCCTGGGGGTCGATGACCTCGTTGGGCATGGGGGTGTTCCTCTCGTGAGTGGTGACTGCGGCCTGCGGTGCTAGTGCATGACCATTCCGCCGGTCACGTTCAGCGCTTGTCCGGTGATGTAGCCGCCATCGGTGGCGAGGTAGGCCACGAGGCCCGCGACATCGTCCGGTTCGCCGAGCCGACCGAGCGGGGAGCGCTGCGTCCACTGCGCGATCTGCTCCTCGGTGCGCGTTCCCGCGCCCATCTCGGTGAGCACATATCCGGGGCAGATCGCGTTGACCGTCACGCCCCGGGGGCCCCATTCGATCGCGGCCGCCCGTGTGAGCGCGACGACGGCCGACTTGGATGCCGCATAGTGGGCTTCCATCGCCCCACCGGACTTGGCGGCCATGCTGGCGAGGTTGACGATGCGGCCGTGGTCCTGCGCCATCATGCTGGGGGCGACGGCTTGCATTGTGGTCAGTGTCGCTCGCGCGTTGATGTTCAGGACGCGATCCCACTCCGCGTCATTGATGTCGAGCAGCGCAAGAGCGCGAAAGACACCCGCGGCGTTGACGAGCAGATCGACGCCGCCGAGTGCCTCGATCGCCGCCTGGACGACACTCCGTGTCTGCGCGGGGTCGGCGAGGTCGACCGGGAGATAGGCCGCCCCGATGCTCGCCGCCCGGGTGGCGGCGGCATCCGTGTGGAGGTCGAGAACGATCACGTCCGCGCCCTCCTCGAGCAAGCGGCGCACGATCGCGGCACCGATCCCGCCGACCCCTCCGGTGACGATGGCCTTGGCGCCGTGAAGGCGGGTGCGGGGAGTCGTCATCGGAGGGGCCTGTCTAGGGTGCGGGTGGTGGCGTGCGGATCAGAAGCTGATCGACGAGTCGAGGAACTGGTCGGTCCAGATGTCGTCGACGGTCACGCCTTCCTTCACCGGCAGGCTCTGCTCGGTGTAGATCGGAGTGACGAGGTCGAACAGCTCGGTCATGCGCTCGGGGTCAACCGTGCCCATCTCACCGTTCGCGTCGTTGCCGGCGATGCCGTCGTTCAGCATCGTCTCCACCGAGAAGTCGGCCACGCCCTGGCTGTACACCCAGCCGGTGTCGTACGCCTCGACGAGCTCAAGGACCAGATCGATCGTCGACTGCGGGTCGGCGAAGAAGTCGACCGTTGCCTGCTGGAGGACCGGCACGAGGGCCGTGAGGCACTCGCTGTACGTGTCGATGTTCTCGGGGATCACGCTGAGGACGGCGGCGTACTTCGGGTAGCCCGCGTCGTTGATCAGCTGGTAGGCGACCGGCTTGCCCCACTGCTCGACCTCGTTCTCGTAGATGTACGGCTCAGCGGAGGCGAAGCCCTGCTGCGCGATCGCGCCACCCTCGGAGACGAACACGGCGGGAGCGCCGTCGTAAGTCGAGTCGATCTGGTCGGCGGACAGGATGCCCTGGCCGACGAACGCGTCGATGTAGGTGCCGCCCGGGAAGACGCGAATCGTGACGCCCTCGGCGCCGAGATCGGCGATGCCCTCAACATCGGGGTAGGTCTCGGGGTCCCACATGAGCATCTGCGGGTCCTTCTGGAGCGGGGCGAAGACGCCGACGGTCGGCAGGTCGCCCGAGTGCGCGATCGCCTCGTCCGTGCCGACGTACGCCAGGAAGATCGACGGGTCGTTGTACATCTGGGCGTTGGGCTGCGTGAAGCCGGTGGCCGGACCGCCGGAGAGGATCGTCACATCGACCCCGGTGTATTCGCCGGAAGTCACGAGAGGGCCGGTCACCGACTTCTCGTCGCTGTCGACCGTGTAGTCGTCGCCGACGAGCTCGTAGAGGTGTCCGTGCTCGGACTCGGGGTTCCAGTCGGTCTGGATGCGGATGTCGGCGGGACATCCGGCGGCGGCCAGGTCCACGGCGCCGATCTCGAGGTCGCCGGACGGGGACGACGCGGCGGGCTCGGGCGACGAGGACGAGCAGCCGGCGAGCGTCAGCGCGCTCACGACGACCAGGCCTGCCGCGGCGTAGCCGCTCTTGCGTGCAATTCGCATGATTCTCCTAGTGATGTGGATGGTGCCCTGTGGTGCGTTGACGGACGAGCTCAGCGGGTCAGCCGAAGTCGTACCACTTGCCGACGGCGCGACGAGCGAGCCAGCCGAAGAACAGGAAGATGACCACGCCGAACAGCGAAGCCACCAGGATCGAGGCGAACAGTTCCGGGCTCTGCAGGCGCGACTGGTACTTCGCGATCAGTGCGCCGATGCCGGGTGTGCCGCGCTGGAAGAAGAAGTCGCCGACGATGGCACCGACGATCGACAGGCCCGCCGAGATCCGCATTCCCGCGAACATCGCCGGCAGTGCCGTCGGAAGCTCGAGCTTCTTCAGGACAATCCATCGGCTGGCCTTCTGCAGCTGGAAGAGCTCCCGCGCGGCGCGATCGACCGATTGGAGGCCGAACAGCGTGTTCGACACGATCGGGAACAGCGCGATCAGGACGCACACGATCGTTCTGGCGATGAAGTCGTAGCCGAACCAGAACCCGATCAGCGGGACGACAGCGAGGATCGGAATCGACTGGAGGATGACCGCGTAGGGGAAAGTCGTTCGCTCGACCCACTTCGCGAGGTTCATCGCGATCGCCCAGACAACGCCGATCACGATCGCGATGATGAGGCCCACGAGCGCGACCTGCGCCGTGTTCCACAACGCCTCGAAGATCTCCGGTCCGCTGTTCGGATCCGTGTAGACGGCGAAGATCACGTGTGGCTGCGGCATGAGGTACCCGCGCGTGCCGAGTAGGACATTGACGAGGTAGACAACCCCGATGATCAGCGCGAGCAGAACGATCGGCGGCACCCAGCGGCTGGGAGCGGCGCGGCGCGGCGTGCGGCGGCGCGGCGTGGAACGGTCGACGTCAGACATCAGTGGTGCCCCTCTCGGAGTGCGTGCGAGACCTTGCCGACCAGCTCGGCGAACGCGCCGGTGTAGCGGATCTCGGGATCGCGCGGCATGTCGAAGGGCACGTCGAATGTGTCGACGATGCGCCCGGGGCGCCCGGACATGACGACGACCTTCGTGGACAGGTAGACGGCTTCCGACACGGAGTGCGTGATGAACAGCGCGGCGAACTGCGTCTGCACGAACAGGCGCAGCAGCTCGTCGTTCAAGTGCTCTCGGGTGATCTCGTCGAGCGCACCGAACGGTTCATCGAAGAGGAACAGCTCGGGATCGAGCGTCAGCGACCTCGCGAGCGACGTGCGCATGCGCATGCCACCGGAGAGCTGTCGCGGCAAGTGCTTTTCGAATCCCTTCAGCCCGACGAGATCGATCGTCTCGGCGGCCTTCTTCGACCGCACGGCCTTGGTCTGCCAGTTCAGTTCGGCGAGCAGTTCGACGTTGGTCTGAACGTCCCGCCAGGGCAGGAGCGTCGCGTCTTGGAAGACGTAGCCGATGCGGCTCGTGTCGACCGTCGCGGTGCCGTCGCTGGCGTGTTCGAGGCCCGAAGCGATGCGCAGCAGCGTCGACTTTCCGCAGCCCGAGGGTCCGACGACGGTGACGAACTCGCCCCGGTTGACGGTGAGGTCGACCCCGCGAAGTGCGACGGTGCCGTTGGGGAAGGTCATCTCGACGTTCGCGAAGTCGAGGAGTGTGTCGGTCACGCGGACACCTGCCTTTCGGTTGCGCGGGACCAGGCCGCGGTGGTCACGGTCGCAACGGTGGACGACACGAGCCGCCCACGGTGCAACACGTGTCGATTGGGGTCGGCGGACGCGGCGACTTCCGCGAGGCTCCCGCCCTTGACGGCGACGAAGTCGGCCTGTGCGCCGGGCACGGCACCCGCCGCGGGGAGACGCATGACCGAGCGTGAACCGTCGGAGACGACCGAGACGGCTTCGTCGATCGTCAGGTGCGCCGCGGTGACGAGAAGCGCGACCGTCTCCAGCGGGTCGCACCGCCCGAGCGGATTGAACGGATCGCGCACGTTGTCTGCGCCGGCACCGAGTCGCACGCCCGCGTCGAGCAGCGCCCGCACGGCCGTGATCCCGCGCGGTGTCGAGACCGGCGTGTCCCAGCCCTGCAAGTAGAGGTTCGTGATCGGGAGGGCGATGACACCGAGGTCGGCCGCGCGGATGGCCTCGACGATGGGGGCGAGCTCGTTGGGGGGCAGCGTGCCGAGTCGTGAGCAATGACCCGCGGATGCCGAAGCGTGCGTCCAGGCCCCCGTGCGCCGGGCGAGCGCCACGATCGTCAGGGGGCCGTCGAGCGACTCGTCGGTGTGCATGTCGACTCCGCACCCGAGCCGCTCGGCCAGGCTCAGCAGCCGGTCGAGCTCGGCATCCGGGTCGGCCGCCAGATGCGGCGCCCCGCCGATGAGGTCGACGCCTCGAGCGATGGCTTCTTCATGCTGGGCTTCGCTGACTCGATCGTCGCCGAGCGTGCACAGTTCGATGTCCATGAGTCCGCGCAGGTCCTCGCGCACGTCGAGGAGGGCGTCCACGCCGCGCAGGGGCTCGTCGCCGGAGAGGATGTTGACGTGCGACCGCACAGCGGTGACCCCGTGAGCCAGCATGTCGAGGGCCGTCGCTCGAGCACGCTCGCGGATCGATTCGCGCGTGACGGCGTGTGCATAGGCGTCGTACTGGGCGACGGCCGTCGGCAGATCGCCGAACGGCGGTGAGATCTGCTCCCAGGTCCGCGACTTGTCCAAGTGGGCATGCGGATCGGCGGCGGCCGTGAGGAGGACGAAGCCCTCGAGGTCCAGTTCCTGCGCATCGTCTGCCGCAGGCGCCGTCCCGGCGGCCCACACGCGTTCCACGATCCCGCCGTCGAGCACGACGTCCGCACGCGTACCGTCCGGCAGCGTGGCGTGCCGAAGGGTGCGCAGAGGACGGGGAAGGTGCACGATGCTCCTGAGTTGTGTCGCGGTCAGTCGGGTGTGCTGACTCGGGATGATTGTTGATACCCTCAACATCGGCGAAGCTACGGGTCGCGTGTTTCGAGCGGATGACATGATCGTGTCGGTCTGTTTCTCACGGCCTCGCGCGAGTGCACAGCGGTGACGAAAGACGTAATCGAGCGAGGAGAGGCGGCGATCATGCCCACGGCATCCCCCCTGCCCGATGCGGGTCCCCTTGGACCGCGCGTGCGCTCGCTGCGGACGCAACGCGGACTCACGCTGGTCCAGTTGGCCGCGCTCTCAGGGCTCTCGCACCCGTTCCTCAGCCAGCTGGAGCGCGGACTCGCTCGTCCGTCGATGGTCTCGCTCGACAAGATCGCCATCGCGTTGGCCACGAGTGTCGTTGAGTTGTTGGCCGACGAGCGCGCCACCGATGAGGCGGCCGCCGTCAGCATCGTCCGGGCCGAGGACGGCGTGGTCGGCGGGTTCGGCAGCGGCACGGGTCGCGTGCTCGTCGGCGGCGGGCGGCGGCCGTTCCGTCCGATCGAGTACACCGGCGCGAACGCCGAATGGGGCGAGATCGTCGTGCACGCGGAGGACGAGTTTCTGCACGTGATCGAGGGGCGCATCGAGCTCGAACTAGGCGGAGTCGTTCATCGCCTCGGCCCGCGGGATTCGGCCTATACGCCCGGCGGAACGAGTCATCGCTGGCGCTCCGCCGACGCCCACCCCTACCGTCTGATCGTTGTGAAGGAGGCGGGTGCATGAGTGTGCCCCGTGGAGACCGGGAGGTCGAGGTCGTCGCGCTGCGCACGGCCGCCGCCGATATCGTCGAGATCGAACTTGCCGCGCGCGGTGATGCCGCGCTTCCGGCGTGGGAGCCGGGTGCGCACATCGACCTGATCCTGCCGACCGGTCTGGTTCGGCAATACTCACTCGCGGGCGATCCGGCCAGCCCGACGTGGCGGATCGGAGTTCTCCGCGAAGAATCCGGACGTGGCGGCTCACGCTGGATCGCCGATCGCCTGAAACCGGGTGCGCTCTTGCGTATCGCGGGTCCCCGCAACCACTTCACGCTGCCGGGCCACGCTGTCGGCGCTGCGGCCCCGCTCGTGTTCATCGCGGGCGGCATCGGCATCACACCGATGCTGCCGTTGGCCGCTCAAGCGCGCGCCGCCGGCCGTGACGTCACGGTGCACTACTGTGGCCATGCGGGTCGGATGCCGTTCGTCGAGGAGCTGCGGGGCCTGCACGGGAGCAGCCTCGTGCTGCACATCAGCGAAGAACGCGCGCGGCTCGACGTCGACGCGGTCACGGCAGAGGCGGCATCCCGCGGCGCGGAAATCATCGTCTGCGGCCCAGTGCGCCTGCACGACGCCGTCGCGCAGGCGGCCGAGGAGCGGGGCGTGGTCGTGCACGGCGAGCGGTTCGAGGCCGAGCCGCTGTCGGCGCCGATGTGGTCGGGGCCTTTCGAGGTCGAGCTCGCGCTGACCGGGGTGACGGTCACCGTGCCCACCGACCGCTCAATCCTCGAGGTCGCGGAGGAAGCCGGGGCGCTCGTGCTCTCCAGCTGCACGGAAGGCACGTGCGGCACGTGCGAGACGCCTGTCATGGACGGAGTCGTCGATCACCGAGACTCGATCCTCACGCCCGCACAACGACAGCGCAACGACACGATGTACGTGTGCGTGTCGCGGGCGGCGTGCCCGCGGCTCATCCTGGAGTTGTAGTCGGCCCAGCGGGGCCCGCGGAATCACACGGTTGTCATTCCGTGGCCGGATCGGTCATAATGGGCGCACAACCGCATAACATCGCCGCACATCGGCATTCGCACCGTCCAGGTCGTAGGGGAAGACGTACCTGAAGAAACGGAGAAGCAGATGGCGACAGCAGCCGCGCGTGGAGTGATCTACATTCACTCTGCGCCACGAGCGTTGTGCCCCCACCTCGAGTGGGCGGTGGGGCGTGCCCTCGGGCGCGCCGTGAATTTCGATTGGGCTGACCAGCCGGTCCTCGCCGGCAGTCGCCGGGCCGAGTTCTACTGGGAGGGACCCGCCGGCACGGGGGCGGCTCTGGCGACCGCGATCCGCGGGTGGGAGCACTTGCGGTTCGAGGTCAGCGAGGACCCCACCCCGCGGAGCGACGGCGGTCGTTGGCTGCATACGCCCGGCCTCGGCATCCACTTCGCCCAGACCGACACCGCCGGCAACATCGTCATCGGTGAAGACCGCATCCGCTACGCGATGGAGATCGCGGCGGGCGACGCGTTCGAGTTGCAGCGCGAACTCGGTGTCGCGCTGGGGTCGGCGTGGGATGAAGAACTCGAGAGCTTCCGTCACGCGAGCGATGACGCAGCGGTCGTCTGGCTGCACAAGGTCGGCTGAGACCGGCACCCCTCCACAGACCAGGCGGCGCAGGAGCGCCCGTACCGAGCCTCGGATGGCTTCCCGGGGATCGGGAGCACGTACCGGCCGCCTGACCCGAGAAAGAACCCCCTCCGCATGGCTTCGCGGAGGGGGTTCTTCCTGTGCGGATCGTGGTCGGTTCAGACCGACGCGAAGGCCGCGACGGCGTTGTGGCCGCCGAAGCCGAAGGAGTTGCTGATCGCGAGCTGATCGCCCCCGCCGAGCGGCGTCGGTTCGCCCGAGAGCCGGAACGGCACGGCCGGGTCCTGCTCGGTGATGTTGATCGTGGGCGGCGCCACCCGGTTCTGGATCGCCAGGATCGTGAAGATCGCCTCCAGAGCGCCGGTGCCGCCGAGCAGGTGACCGGTCGAGGCCTTCGTGGCGGAGACCGGGATCTCGTCGATCCGGTCGCCGAACACGCTCTTCAAAGCGACATACTCGTTCGGGTCGCCGACGGGAGTGGAGGTCGCGTGCGCGTTGATGTGCGTGACCTCATCGACAGATCGGCCCGCGGCCTCGAGGGCCATCCGCACGGCACGAGCGGCGCCGGTGCCCTCCGGGTCGTTCGCGGTGATGTGGTACGAATCGGCTGTCACGCCGCCGCCGACGACCTCGGCATAGATCTTGGCCCCGCGTGCCTTGGCGTGCTCTTCGGTCTCGAGGATCAGGACAGCTGCGCCTTCGCCCATGACGAAGCCGTCACGGTCGATGCTGCCCGGTCGTGAGGCCGTTTCGGGGGAATCGTTGCGCTTGGAGAGGGCCTGCATCGACGCGAAGGAGGCGATCGTCACCGGGTGGATGACCGACTCGGTTCCGCCGGCGATCACGACGTCGGCGAGCCCGTCGCGCAGGTGCTCGACCGCGTTGACGATCGACTCCGTGCTCGAAGCGCACGCGCTCGCGACCGTCCGCGCGTAGGCGCGGGCGCCGAAGTGCAGCGAGAGATTGCCCGCGGCCGAGTTCGGCATGAGCATCGGGACGGTCATCGGAAGAACCCGCCGGGGGCCCTTCTCGCGGAGGGTGTCCCACGCATCCAACAGCGTCCACAGGCCGCCGATGCCGGTGGCGAAATCCACGCCGAGACGCTCGGGATCGGCTTCGGGCTCGCCCGCATCCTTCCAGGCCTCGAGAGCGGCCACGAGAGCGAACTGCGAAGACGGGTCGAGGCGCTTGGCGATCGGCCGTTCGAGCACGGTGTCGGGACGCACTGCGGCCTGGGCCGCGAAGGTCACCGGCAGCTGGTACTGCTCGACCCAGTCGTACTCGAGGGTGCGGGTGCCGGATGCGCCGGACAGCAGTGCCTGCCAGCTCTCCGGTGCCGTGCCGCCGATCGGGGACGACGCGCCGATGCCGGTCACGACGATGCGCGGTGTGCTCATGGGTGTTCCTCTGGGGTCCTCAGCGTGCGAACGGGGCGCGCCGGTGGGGGAGCAAGCCCCCCCACCGGATCGCTGATCACGCCTGGTGGGAGGTGATGAAGGTGACGGCGTCGCCGACGGTCTTGAGGTTCTTGACCTCTTCGTCGGGGATGGTGACGCCGAACTTCTCCTCGGCGTTGACGACGATCGTCATCATCGAGATCGAGTCGATGTCGAGGTCATCCGTGAAGGACTTCTCGAGGGCGACCTCGTCGGCCGAGATACCGGTCTCGTCGGTGACCAGTTCGGCGAGTCCTGCGAGGACCTCGTCGTTGCTGAATGCCATGGGATTCTCCTTGTTTCTTCTTCGGTTCACCGGCCCGTGCGGGCCGAAATCAGTTTAGGTGTGGGGGTCGCTCGGTCAGGGGAGGACGACGACCTGCGCGCCGAACACGAGACCCGCGCCGAATCCGATCTGCAGGGCGAGACCGCCGCTGAGTTCGGGGTGTTCCTTGAGCAGGCGGTGCGTCGCGAGCGGGATGGATGCCGCAGACGTGTTGCCGGTCGTCTCGATGTCGCGCCCGATCACGACGCTCTCCGGCAGCTTCAGCTGCTTCGCGAACTCGTCGATGATGCGCATGTTCGCCTGGTGGGGAACGAATGCGGCGAGGTCCGATGCCTCGATCCCGGCGGCGTCGAGAGCCTGGCGGGCGACCTTGACCATTTCCCAGACCGCCCAGCGGAAGACGGTCGGGCCTTCCTGGCGGAGGGTGGGCCAGGGCGCTACGCCGTCACGGAACTCCACGAGAGTGTGGTTCATGCCGACGGCGTCGGCCTTGGAGCCGTCCGAGCCCCAGACCGTCGGGCCGATGCCGGGGAAGTCGCTCGGGCCGATGACGACGGCGCCGGCGCCATCGCCGAGGAGGAAGGAGATCGAGCGGTCCGTCGGATCGACGACATCGCTGAGCTTTTCGGTGCCGATGACGACGGCGTACGTTGCCGCACCCGCGCGGATCAGGGCGTCGGCCTGTGCGACACCGTAGGCGAATCCTGCGCAAGCGGCGTTGAGATCGTAGGCCGCGGCCGGGTTCGCCCCGACCCGGTCGGCGACGATCGCCGAGACCGACGGCGTCTGCTTGGGGTTCGAGATCGTCGCGACGATGACCGCATCGACGGCCGACGGGTCGATACCCGCGGCGGCGATCGCTTCGGCGGCGGCGTCTGTGGCCAAATCGATCGCGGTCGTCTCGGCGTTCGCGCGAGCGCGGGTGATGATGCCCGTGCGCTGGCGGATCCACTCGTCGCTCGAGTCGATCGGCCCGACCAGGTCGTCGTTGGGCACCGCGTTCTCGCCGCGTGCCGCACCGTAGGCAAGGATGCGGGTATGTGCGGGTCCCGTGGGCTGGATGAGGGTGCGGGTCATGCGTCGGCTCCTGTCAGCAGGGCGGTGGCGGCCGCCAGATCATCCGGCGTCTTGACGGCGACGCCGGGGACGCCACGCAGCGCGCGCTTGGCGAGACCCACGAGCGTTCCCGCCGGGGCCAGTTCGATGATGCCCGTGACGCCGTTGTCGGCGAACGAGGTCATGCACAGGTCCCAGCGCACGGGCGAGGCGACCTGGTCGACGACGAGGTTCAGGGCGGTCCGGCCGTCCGAGACGGGAGTGCCGTCGTGGTTGGTCCAGAGCGTCGAGTGAGGATCAGTGACCGCAACATCCGCCGCGGCGGCGCGGAGCGTGTCGACGGCGGGTGCCATGAAGCGGGTGTGGAACGCGCCGGCGACCTGCAGCGGGATGACCCGTGTGGCCTTCGGAGCCTCGGCGCCAAGCTCTGCGAGAGCCGATAGTGAGCCGGCCGCGACGATCTGGCCGCCACCGTTGTAGTTGGCCGGTGTGAGGTCGAGTTCGGCGAGGCGGGCGAGGACCGCATCCTGATCGCCGCCGAGGACGGCGCTCATTCCGGTCGGTTCGATCGCCGCGGCCTCGGCCATGGCACGGCCGCGCAGCCCCACGAGGGACATGCCGTCGGTGTCGGACAGCACGCCCGCCGCGACGAGCGCGGCGATCTCGCCGACGGAGTGGCCGGCGACACCGCTCGGCCGCGCTCCGGCGGCGGTGAGCGCCGTGAAAGAGACGAGCGACGCCGCGACGATGAGCGGCTGCGCGACGCGTGTGTCGCGGATGCGATCGGCATCCCACTCGGTGCCGGCGGCGATGAGGTCGACGTGCGCATCGTCAGAGTATCGCTCCAGCGCCGCACGTACACCGGGGACATCGAGCCACGGCGACAGGAACCCGGGGGTCTGGGAGCCCTGTCCGGGGAAGACAGTGATGATCACGTCCCTATCCTCCCAACATCGCCGCGCCGCCCGCTGGCGATAGCCACACAAGAAAGTGCGGATGCCTTGTGTGTGTCATACAGGACGGGTGATCCGTCACGCGCGGCGCGCGACGGGGGAGCGACGCCGCGTGACGTCGGTTCCGATCGAGCCGATGATGAGCGCGGTCTGGAGGATCAGGGCTTCGCGGGGGCCGGTGGCATCCCACCCGATGACGTCCGACACGCGTTTCAATCGATAGCGGACGGTGTTCGGATGCACGAACAACTCCCGTGCCGTCGCCTCGAGCGACCGACCGTTGTCGAGGTAACTCCACAACGTTGTCACGAGATCCGACGAATGAGCCTGCAGGGGCCGGCAGATCCGTTCGACCAACGTCGCCTTCGCCATCGCGTCGCCGGCGAGCGCGCGCTCGGGGAGCAACTCGTCCGCTTCGACGGGACGGGGCGCATTGCGCCACGCCTTGGCCACCGCGAAACCCGCCAACGCGGCACGGGCGCTCTGGCCGGCGTCGACGAGAGCCGGCACAGTCGGACCGAGCACCAGGTGTCCCACACCGAACCCGGGCTCGAGTCGCCGGGCGATCTCGGGGAACGGGAGTTCGACGTCGGAATCTTCGCGTGCCGGCAGTTCCGCGCGGCCGATCACGAGGACCAGACGCGAGCCCTGGACGCCGATGAGGACGTCCACTCCGAGCTTGCGCGCCATCCGCCGGAGCTGATCCACGTCCAATTGCGGCGGAGTCGTCCCGACGAGGACCGCGACTTCGCCGTGCCCGTGCCAGCCGAGCGCTGCAATGCGACTCGGCAGCTCCTCATCGGCTTCGCCGGTGAGGATCGAGTCGACGACGAGCGCTTCCAACCGCGCGTCCCAGAGGCCACGCGCTTCGGCGGCGCGAGCGTAGACGTCGGCAGACGCGAAGGCGACTTCGCGGGAGAACAGGAGGATGCTTTCACGCAGGTCTTCCGCACGCCCCGCAACCCGCTCCTCTGTGACAGCCACTGTCACGCGGATGAGTTGCAACGTCTGGGTCAGGCTGACGCTGCGCAACAGCTCCCGGGGAGCCGCCGCGAAAATGTCAGCCGCGATCCACGGTGTGGAGCCGGGATCGTCGTACCACTGGATGAACGACGCAATGCCCGCCTGCGCCACCAGCCCCACCGCCGATCGTCGCGCCGGAGGCATCTCTGCATACCAGGGCAGCGAGTCGTCGAGACGTTGGATCGTCGCGGTGGCCAGATCGCCGGAGATCCGGCGGAGCCACGCGAGTGTCTCCGCCTTCTCCTGGGCGGTGGGGCGGGCGGGCATGGACAGGCGTCAGCTCTCTCCGCCGGCGTTTCCGGTCGTTCCGGCCGTCACGTCGTGCAGGCGGTACTTCTCGATCGCCTGCGCCGAGAGTGCCCGGTCCACGAGGCCGTCATCCGCGAGCGCCTGGAGCGTGCGGACGACGATCGAGGGCCCGTCGATCTTGAAGAACCGGCGAGCCGCCGCACGCGTGTCGGAGAAGCCGAATCCGTCCGCGCCGAGCGTCGAGAAGCGGCGCGGCATCCAGGGGCGGATCTGATCCTGGACAGCGTGCATCGAGTCGCTGACCGCGATGATCGGGCCGTCCGTTCCCTGCAGCTTCTCGGTGACATACGCGGTCTGCGGGTCCTCGAGCGGGTGGAGGAAGTTGTGCTCGTCGGCGCGGAGCCCGTCGCGGCGCAGCTCGGTCCAGCTCGTGACCGACCAGACGTCGGACACGATGCCCCAGTCGTCCTTCAGCAGCTGCTGTGCCTCGAGCGCCCACGGCACCCCGACACCAGATGCGAGCAGCTGAGCACGGTGGCCCTCGCCCTCGCCCGCGGCGACACGGTGCAGACCCCGCACGATGCCTTCGGCATCCACATTCTCCGGCTCGGCCGGCTGCACGATCGGCTCGTTGTAGAGCGTGATGTAGTACATGACGTTCGGGTCGGGGTGATTGCCGCCGTACATCCGCTCGATACCCGCGCGGACGATGTGGGCGATCTCGTAGCCGTAGGCCGGGTCATACGACACCGTGGCGGGGTTGGTCGAGGCCAGCAGGTGCGAGTGACCATCGGCGTGCTGCAGGCCTTCGCCGGTCAGCGTCGTGCGACCCGCCGTGGCGCCCATGATGAACCCACGGGCCATTTGGTCACCGGCAGCCCACTGGGCGTCGCCGGTGCGCTGGAAGCCGAACATCGAATAGAAGATGTAGACCGGGATCAGCGGCTCGCCGTGCGTCGAATACGACGTGCCGATGTTGGTGAACGCCGCGACGGCGCCCGCCTCGTTGATGCCGACGTGGATGATCTGGCCCTGCGGGCTCTCCTTGTAGGCCAGGAGCAGTTCGCGGTCGACGGACGTGTAGTTCTGTCCGTTCGGGTTGTAGATCTTGGCGGTGGGGAAGAACGCATCCAGGCCGAACGTCCGCGCCTCGTCCGGAATGATCGGAACGATCCGGTGACCGAAGTCCTTCGCGCGCAGCAGGTCCTTCAGGAGGCGGACGAACGCCATCGTCGTGGCGATCTCCTGCGTGCCCGAGCCCTTCTTCGGCATCGCGTAGGCGCTGTCATCGGGCAGGGTGATCGGCACGTGGTGCGTACGACGTTCGGGCAGGAAACCGCCGAGCGCACGCCGCTTCTCGAGCATGTACTGGATCGTCTCGTCCTCCATGCCCGGGTGGTAATACGGCGGGGCGTAGGGGTTCTCTTCGAGCTGCGCATCGGTGATCGGGATGCGCATCGAGTCGCGGAAGTGCTTGAGGTCCTCGAGGGTCATCTTCTTCATCTGGTGAGTCGCATTGCGACCCTCGAAGTGGTGACCGAGGCCGTAGCCCTTGATCGTCTTGGCGAGGATGACCGTGGGCTGACCCTTGTGCTCCGACGCTGCCTTGTAGGCGGCGTAAAGCTTCTGGTAGTCCAGTCCGCCGCGGCGGAGCTTGCCCCAGATGTCCTCGTCCGACCAGTCGGAGACCATCGCCGCGGTCCGCTCGTCCCGCGCGAAGAAGTGATCGCGGATGAACTTGCCGTCCTCGGCGCGATACGTCTGGAAATCGCCGTCCGGCGTCGTGTTCATGAGGTGCACGAGCGCGCCGGAGGGGTCCGCCTGGAGCAGCTCGTCCCAGCCACGTCCCCAGACGACCTTGATGACATTCCATCCGGCTCCGCGGAAGTAGCTCTCGAGCTCCTGGATGATCTTGCCGTTACCGCGCACCGGACCGTCGAGTCGCTGCAGGTTCGCGTTGACGACGAAAGTCAGGTTGTCGAGGCCCTCGTTGGCGGCGACCTGCAACTGTCCGCGGCTCTCGACCTCGTCCATCTCGCCGTCGCCCAAGAACGCCCACACGTGGGAGTCGGACGCATCTTTGATGCCGCGGTTCGTGAGGTACTTGTTCGTCATCGCCTGGTAGATGGCGTTGATCGGGCCGAGTCCCATCGACACCGTCGGGAACTGCCAGTACTCCGGCATGAGCCGCGGGTGCGGGTAGGAGGGGATGCCGAAGGCACCCTTGGACTTCTCCTGGCGGAATCCGTCGAGCTGGTCCGCCGAGAGGCGCCCTTCCAGGAACGAGCGGGCGTAGATGCCGGGGGAGGCGTGACCCTGGATGAAGATCTGGTCGCCGCCGCCGGGCGCGTCCAGACCACGGAAGAAGTGGTTGAAGCCGACTTCGTACAGCGATGCCGACGACGCGTAGGTCGAGATGTGTCCACCGACGCCGATACCGGGCCGCTGCGCACGGTGCACGGTCAGGGCCGCATTCCACCGGATCCACCGGCGGTACCGGCGCTCGAGCTCTTCATCGCCGGGGAACTCAGGCTCATTCTCGGGCGCGATCGTGTTGATGTAGTCGGTCGTGGGGACCTGGGGCACGTTCAGCTGAAGCTCGCGCGAGGTCTGCAGGAGGCTGAGCATGATCTCGCGTCCGCGGCCGGCGCCCTTGTTGTCGACCAGCTGATGCAGGGATTCCTGCCACTCGGAGGTCTCATCGGGATCGCTGTCCTGCGGGCCCTGCGAGTACGGATCCTGATCGTTGACAGTCACGGGAGACCTTTCGTCGTCTGGCAGATCGTGCCAGGAATGGGCTTCGGATGCGTGGGCGCTTTGTTCAGCGGACACAACACATCCTGGATCAGCCTAGTCATATCCGGTTGTCGCCAGGCGACTCCTCCGGCTCTCGTAGAATGATCGTGTCGGGCCTATAGCTCAGTTGGTTAGAGCACCTCGTTTACACCGAGGGGGTCGGGAGTTCGAGTCTCTCTGGGCCCACCCTTCAGAACGTGCGCGCGGTGATCGAGAGTCGCGCTGCGAGCGCCGTGATCTCGTCGACGTCGCTCCTCGCGACCACGACGAGCGGACAGGCGTCCGATCCCTCGTCGAGATAGAGGGTGCACAGGCCATGCCCCGACAGGATGCCGTCCGCTTCCGCGATCGCGTCGGAGAGAGCGCCATCGACATCTCCGACCTCGTCGAGGTCGGCCCCCGTGCGAAAGACCCGCGGCAGCTGGGCGAGCGCGTCCGCGAGTTCGACGCCCGAGTCGGACCACTCCATATAGGCGAGTGCTCCGGCATCATCCAGCGCGTCGAACAGTGCAGCGCGCACGTCCTCTCCGGCGCCTCCCGACCGCCGGATTGAATCGGCGACCTCGGAGTCATCCTCGAGCAGCGCGCCGAGGCGCAGCCAGTCCTCGATCACGTCAGTCCTCGCGCCCGACGACGCGGGGTTCGGCTGGGTTGAGATAGAGCCCGGCATCCTTCCCCAGGCGCGAATTCCTGTGCGAGTAGGCGAAGTAGATCGCGAACCCGATCGCGAGCCAGATGAGGAAGCGCAGCCAGGTCTCCACCGTGAGGTTGAGCATCAAGTACGTGCAGATGATGGCCGAGATTCCGGGCAGCCAGGGGTTCAGCGGCACACGGAACCCGCGTGGTAGGTCCGGACGTGTGCGGCGCAGCACGATCACGCCGACCGAGACCAGGACGAATGCCGACAGCGTTCCGATGTTGACCATTTCTTCGAGGACGCCGATCGGGGTGAACCCGGCGACGACGGCGACGATCAGCGTCACGATGATCGAGATGACCCACGGCGTGCGCCAGGTGGGGTGCACCTTCGCCAAACGCTGCGGGAGCAAGCCATCGCGCGACATCGCGAAGATGATGCGGGTGGCTCCGATCAGGAGAGTGAGCACGACGGTCGTCAGACCCGCGACCGCGCCCGCCGCGATGACCGTGGCCATCCAGGTCTGGCCGTGATACGCGAATGCGTTCGCGAGCGCCGCTGCCGGGTCGAGATCGGCGTACGAAACCATCCCCGTCACGACCAGTGCAACCGCGCAGTACAGGATCGTGCAGATCACGAGCGAGGCGATGATCCCGATCGGGAGGTCCCGCTGGGGGTTCTTCGTCTCTTCTGCGGTCGTCGCGACGACGTCGAACCCGATGTAGGCGAAGAAGACGAGTGCCGCGCCCGCGAAGATCCCGCCGAAACCGAACGCCATGGGCTCCGCGCCGGACAGGAACTGCAGGAGGGGCTGGGTGAGTCCCGTCGCCGTTTCGCGCGGTGCCACGTCCGGAACGAACGGGACGTAGTTGGCCGGGTTGATGAACTGGATGCCGGCGACGATGACGAACAACACGATGAAGAGCTTGACGGCCACGAGGACGAGGTTGACGCGCATCGATTCGCGGATGCCGAACGTCATGAGCCCTCCGAGCAGCAACACCAGCACCACGGCCGGCAGATCGACGATGCCGCCGTAGCTGATTTCCGGCGGAAGCTCCACCCCCAGCTGGCCGAGGAAGACCCCGAGGTAGGCGCTCCACCCCTGCGCGACGACGCTCGCACCCAGGAACATCTCAAGGATGAGATCCCAGCCGATGATCCAGGCGAACAGCTCACCGAGCGACGCATAGGAGAACGTGTAGGCCGAGCCCGATACCGGCACCGTCGAGGCGAACTCGGCGTAACACATCGCCGCGAGCGCACACGCGATGGCGGCGACGATGAAGCTGATGACGATCGCGGGACCGGCGACTTCGTGTGCGGCGCGACCGGTGAGCGTGAAGATGCCCGCGCCGATCACGACGCCGACACCGAAAACCGTGAGGTCGAGAGCGGAGAGCGACTTCTTCAGCCGGAACTCCGGCTCTTCCGTGTCGGCGATCGACCGCTCGACGGATTTCGTGCGCATGACGTTCATGAAGGACCTCTCTGGGGTGCAGGGACGCATGTCGCGACAGATCCCACATGGTAACGGCATGCGTCCGCCCAGGGGAGTGGCCCCGTCTGGTGTCTGCCGCACACGGTAGGTTGGAGGTGTGAAAGCCAGCCCTTCAGATCAGGCCCGTCTCCTCGAGCTCGCCGCTCTGGACGCGGGCATCCGGAACGCGGAGCACGCCCGCCGCAACCCCGCGCAGACCGCCCGGGTCAAGGAGTTGCTGGCGCTGCGGCAGGAGCAGTCGACCGCACTGACCGGGATGCTGGGTGCGCGGGACGACGCGAGAGCGGAACTCGCGCGGATCGAGTCCGATGTCGTTCTCGTGGATGCGCGCACCGCGCGCGACGCGGGGCGACTGGCCGCGACGTCGAGCGCGAAGGATGCACAGGGCCTCGAACACGAGATCGCGTCGCTCACCAAGCGCAAGAGCGACCTCGAAGACGCCGAACTCGAGATCATGGAGCGGCTGGAGGCGGCGGACGCCGCCATCGCTGCGCAGGAGGAACTCATCGCGGCGACGAACGCCGAGGGTGCGCGCCTGAGCGCCGAGGGCAAAACGGCCGTGGCCGACGCATCCGCTCGCATCGAGACGGCCACGCGCGATCGGTCCGCCGTTGCCGCCCAGGTGCCGAGCGAGCTCGTCGCGCTCTATGACCGTCTCGCCGAGCGTGGTGTGGGCGCCGGCGAGTTGCGGCAACGGACCTGTGAAGGATGCCGCATGGTGCTTGCGGGGACGGACCTGCAGGTGCTCCGGCGGGCAGCGGACGACGATGTGGTGATGTGTCCCGAGTGCGGATGCATCCTCGTGCGCACCGGTGAATCCGGTCTCTGACCGTTACCCGGCCAAGGCCGGACTCCACGCGAACGAGGCCGGGCGATGACCACGGCCGTGCGTGGGATCCTCGTCGCGCGCGATGGTGACGCCATCCTCGTTGCCGACGGCGACGAAGGCCCGGTCACCCGCCTGACGACCGCAGAGTGGCACCGCACGGTGCGCGACGCCGCGCCCGGCACCCGGTGGGTCTGGGACGATTCGCGGCGCTGGTACCCCGACCTGCTCGCGGCCAGCATCGAGGTGGCCCGGTGCCGCGACCTGCGCCTCTGTCACGTGATTCTGCAAGCGAGCACCCGGGTCGCCGATCCTCGCCCGCTCCGGGCGGCAACCGACTGGAATGTCGCGGAAGCGGGCGAGCTCGTTCCGATGCCGGATGCGACCGCGACTCTGTTCGATGTCGATGTCGACGTCGATGAGGGTTCTGCTTTTGCCCGCGGAGTGCCGTCCGATCTGGCATCGGTGCGGGCCGAATATGCCCGGCAACAGCGGGCGGTCGCCGAATCTGCCGAACCCGACCGGCTGAGGCTGCTGTTGGCAGCCGAGTCCGTCGGTGCGCTCCTCGCGATCGAACTCCACGCCGCCGGTGTGCCGTGGAGTCGCGACGTGCACGAAAGAATCCTCGCCGAGCGACTCGGGACGCGGCCGGCGCACGGCGGATTGCCGTCGCGGGTCGAGGCTCTGGCAGCCGAGGTCCGTGCGGCTCTCGACGATCCCTCTGCGAGCCTCGATTCGCAGCCGAAGCTCTTGCGGGCGCTCCACCGGGTCGGCGTGATGGCGACCTCGACGAGCAAGTGGGAGCTCGAGAAGGTCGACCACCCCGTGATCGCGCCGTTGCTGGCGTACAAGAAGCTGACACGCTTGCTCAGCGCCAACGGATGGGGATGGCTGGAGGAGTGGGCGCCCGATGGGCGGTTTCGTCCGGTCTACGTGCCGGGCGGCGTGATCACCGGCCGGTGGGCGTCCTCCGGCGGCGGAGCACTTCAGCTCCCCCGGGAACTGCGACCGGCTGTGCACGCCGACCCGGGGTGGGTGCTGATCGTCGCCGATGTCGCGCAACTCGAACCGCGGGTGCTGGCGGCGATGGCCCGCGACGAGTCGCTGGCCGCAGCCGCGCGGGGGACAGATCTCTACGAGGGGATCGTCACCGGTGGGGTCGTGACCTCGCGCCCGGAGGCGAAGATCGCGGTCCTCGGTGCGATGTACGGTGCGACCACCGGTGACAGCGGCCGGCTTGTGCCCGCTTTGCGGCGCGCGTATCCGCGGGCGATGGGGCTCGTCGATGATGCCGCCCGCATCGGCGAGGACGGTGGCATCGTGACGACCTGGCTCGGCCGTTCGACGCCGCCGCCCACGCCGGAGTGGCACGAAGTGCAGTCGGCGGCCGGCGCACCCGAAGCGACCGAGGCCGATCGGACCCGCGCGCGCCGGTCGGCGCGAGACCGGGGTCGCTTCACCCGCAATTTCGTCGTCCAGGGCACCGCGGCCGAATGGGCCGCGGCGTGGCTCGCAGATCTGCGCGCACAGCTCGCCGCGTTGCCGGCGGTGGCCGATGCCGACGCGGCACCGGCATCCGGGAGTGTCTTCGGCGTTCGCGCCCATCTCGCCTTCTTTCTGCACGACGAGATCATCGTGCACGTGCCGCGTGCACACGCCGAGGCCGCCGCCGATGCGGTGCGTTCCGCCGCCGATCGTGCGACGACTCTGCTGTTCGGCACCTTCCCGATCGACTTTCCGCTGGATCTGCGGATCACGGACGACGCGGCGAAGAGCTGATCAGGCGCACGGCGTCAGTACCGCCGGTGAGATCTCCGGGGCATTCAACAGGGGCGTCGTCAGAATCTGCGGCAGAGGCGCTCGCGCGTCGGCGGAGACGAATCGGAAATCGACGACGTTGACCTCGCCGGGGGAAAGATTCACCCGCACGAGACTCGTGGGGAATCCGTTGTCGTCGACGTCGACCGATACTTCCGGTACGCCGTCCTTCTGCACGCCGCCGAAGAACGTCCCTGGCGGGGCCGCGACCGAGATGCTCGTCCCGATGTCGTTGATCCCGGTGCCGTAGCGACCGTCACCCGTCATGGAGCCGGGCAGATCCGCATCCGCCGGAAGCGAGCTGCTCATCGTCACCCGGATGAGAGTGTCGGACCGTCCGTCCGTGCGGCAGGCCGAGACCTCTGACTCGATCGCCAGATGAAGGAAGGTGTCGAGCTTCCCCCCGGTCGCATCGTTGACGTAGACCGCGAAGCCACCCGGGCCGACCGCTGCGTGGCGGGCAGCGGGACCGGCCAGAGACGTGTCCGCGATCGCCGAGCGGATGCCCGCATCCGCACTCCACACCGACACGCTTCCGTCGGCGAGCGGTTCGACCAGGGCGCGCGCCCAGGTCAGGGGGTCGGCCTGCACGGTCGGCAGAGCCGCGATGACGGCCGACGTCACCGACTGGAGGAACGCCGTCTGTCCGTCCGAATCAAGCGTCATGTACGGATCGACCAGCAGTCGCTGGATGAGATTGTCGGCGTCGAGAGCAGATCCATCCGCGAGCGTGACCGGCCCGGTCACGCTCAGCAACGCCCGCATGACGAGCGGGTCGACCGAGACGATCGCATCGGGAGCGGGGTGCCCGAGAGCGGCCCACCACGCCGAGGCGAGACGCGCCGTGAGGTCGAAGTCGGTCGTCAGGGACGCATTCTGGACATACCTCCCGAGGATGTCGCCGTAGAGAGCCGCCGACGACGGTGCCGTCTCGACGTTCGGCATCGGGACGCCGTCGAAACTCGATGAGTCGGCTTGCGTCACCAGGCTCACCGAGCCGGCATCGACAGACAGCAGCGCGAACGATCCGGTGATCCCCCCGCCGGTGCGCGCTTCGGCCGAGTTTTGCATCATGACCAGGACGGAGCGCTCGCCTTCCCACCCCCACAGTTCGGGCAACACGGCCGTTGCGCCGGCCAGTGTCCGCAGGGTCGGCGCCGCGGCGGCGAGCTGAGTGTGAACCTGCCCCACCGCGTCGGCGATCTTCGGCTCGAGATCACTCGTCTGCACTCCGCCCATCGCGGCCTCGGCGTCGGCGAGTACGTGCGCGGTCGTGGCGAGCTTTGTGTGCAGGTCGGGGAGCTCGGAGGCGATGTCGGCCCCCGCCGACGTCGCGTCGACGAGGGGGAGAAGCGCCTGGCCGACGGCGGCAGCGTGCACGGCCAGGGTGCGGACGGCCGCGACGTCGTCGCCGATCCAGGGCAGCGCTTCGGCGACCGGCCACAGGGGATCCGATGCCGCAGCTCCCGCGGCATCGGCGTGTGCGACCAGGTCGCGTGCTCCCGCCACGACGGCGGCCGTGTCGCCGGCAGAAGCCCCGTCCACGAGGGCGTGGACCGATCCTTCGAGCCGCGCGAGCTCCACCGCCGAGACGACAACCCGCGAGGCGACCCAGCCGAACGCGACGGCGAGTCCCACGAGGAGCACGACGCAGGCCGTGATGACGGCGCGCGGCGCCCTGGATCGTGCGCGAGCCTCAGACACGGCCGCGGCGGCGCAGCGCGACGGCTGTGATGCCGAGAGCCAGCCCGGCGACACCGATCGCGCCGGCCACCAGCAGCGTCTGCGGGGTGCCACCCGTCGCAGGTAGCCCCGCGGCGCTCAGCTGCGTTCGCGGCCCCGTGGCGCACTGGGGTGTGGCCGGCGGATAGGACACGGCGACGACGAGCGACGGGTTGACCTCGATGGTCGCCGTGATGTTGCCTCGCGTCCAGGCATAGTTTCCGGTCGTCTCGACCAGTTCGCCACCGCGAGTTTCCCACCCGGGCCAGCCGGTACCGCGGCCGTCGGCGCCGATCGTCGCGCCGGGCCACAGAATCCGGCCGGAGAGCGTGCCATCGGGTCGGAGTGTGCCGAGCGCGAGGGTGACGGTGTTGGACCCATCAGTCAGCACAAGACTGGCCGTGTTCCCGGTCGACCGCGCCTGCGGATCGAGCATCTGCACCCGATACGTCAGCCAGGGCACGTCCTGCGCGCATGCCGGGACGACCGTCGAACCGGACAGTGACGGCTCGATCGGCTTGTCGGGCGTGTAGTCGGGCGGCGCGGTCGGCGTGGGCTGCGCGCCCGTCACCTGCTCATCGCTCGCGTACGTCGCCGCCGCTCCACCGAACACCATCGCCCCGACGATGACCGTCACTGCAATCCATCGACCGTTCATCAGACCCCCCAAAAGTCCGACGCAGAACACTCCCGTGTTCTACGGTGCGAGCACCCCCGTGCTCTTCTACGAGAACACCCCCGTGTTCTCGCCCATGGACACCCCCGTGTCCACATCTGATGCTGACAGTAGTGCATGTACCCGCCCGGGACAATCACCTGGGTCGACGAGCACCGTAGACTCGACCTGCGAATGGGTCGGCTGGACGGTCGCGTTGCGGGTGAACCGCACCGAGGAACGTCCGGGCTCCACAGGGCAGGATGGTGGGTAACACCCACCCGGAGTGATCCGCGAGACAGTGCCACAGAGAGCAGACCGCCGGGGGAGACCCCGGTAAGGGTGAAAGGGTGGTGTAAGAGACCACCGGGACCGTGGTGACACGGTCCGCACGGTAAACCTCGTCCGGAGCAAGGTCAGACAGAGGATGTTGACGCGGCCCGCCGAGTCCTCGGGTAGACCGCTAGAGCGGCACGGCAACGTGTCGCCGAGAGAGATGACCGTCCACGGGGCTTCGGCCCCCGGACAGAACCCGGCGTACAGGCCGGCCCATTCGCCCTCTCAGACGGCGGCGCGGTTCACGCGTCGGCGGCCGGAACGGCTTCTGCGACGCGCACCGAGAGTGCTGCCGCGCCGATGATCCCCGCGTTGTTGCGGTGCACGGCGGGCACGATCGGGGTCTTGAGGTCCAAGAGCGGGAGGAACTGGTCGGCGTGCTTGGACACTCCGCCGCCGACGATGAACAGGTCCGGGCTCAACAGGAATTCGAGGTAGCTGTAGTACCACTGCAGGCGCTTCGCCCACTTCTCCCAGCTCAAACTCTCCCGCTCGACCGCGGAGTAGGCCGCCCACACCTCGGCATCGGACTCTTTGTTGGCGCGCTGGAGGTGGCCGAGTTCGGAGTTCGGAATGAGGATGCCGTTGTGCAGCATCGCGGTTCCGATCCCGGTGCCGAGGGTCGTGAGGATCGCCAGCCCGTCAACTCCACGCGCCGCGCCGTAGCGGACCTCCGCGACGCCGGCGACATCCGCGTCGTTCGCGAAGTGGATCTCACGTCCGAGTCCGTCCTCGAAGAATTTCTCAGCCTCGAACCCGATCCAGGTCTCGGCGACGTTCGCCGCCGAGAGCGTGCGTCCGTTCTTCACGATCGCCGGAAAGGCCACGCCGAGGGGAATGTCGGCATCCGTCACACCGAGCGTGTCCAGCACGATCCGGACCGCGGCGAGCACATCGTCCGGCTCCGCGCCTGCCGGGGTCGGCACCTTCACACGGTCGCTCAGGAGCGTCCCCGCGTTCAAGTCGACCAAGGCGCCCTTGATGCCGGTTCCACCGATGTCCACACCGACAGCCCGTGTCGCATTCGTCGTCATGCGTCCACCCTATCGAGGAGCGTGCGGACGCTTCGCAAGCCTAGGATCGAGCCAGAGCATGCTGACGCCAGGCGTGTGTTGCGAGAAAGGGCCGGAAATGTCCGACGAGAAGTACTGGTACAACCTCACGACGCACGCCGTCGAGCGCGGATTCGAGTCGCCGGCCATCGACCGCGCCGGCCCGTTCGACACGGAGGAAGAAGCCGCGAACGCGCCTGCCCTCCTCGCTGCCCGCTCCCGCGCCTGGTCCGAAGACGACGCTCGCGATGACGCATGGCGCGCCGACACCGACGCGGACGTGTCGGGCGAGACGTCGGGCGACACGGCCCGATAGTCTGGCATTCGGACCGGCTCCGCCTTCCGACCGGTTTCTGAGAGGACGCGATGGACAAGCAGAGGGACTTCGTACTGCGCACGATCGAGGAGCGCGGGGTGAAGTTCGTCCGTCTCTGGTTCACCGACGTGATCGGCACCCTGAAGTCGGTGGCGATCGCCCCGGCAGAAGTCGAGGGCGCGTTCACCGAGGGGATCGGCTTCGACGGCTCCGCGATCGAGGGATTGACCCGCTCGCACGAGTCGGATCTGCTGGCGCACCCGGACCCGACCACGTTCCAGACGTTGCCCTGGCGGGGCGAGATCGACCCGACCGCGCGGATGTTCTGCGATCTGACGACACCGGACGGGCAGCCTGCCGTCGCAGACCCGCGGCACGTCCTCAAGCGAACGCTGGCCAAGGCCGCCGACGCCGGGTTCACGTTCTACACGCACCCCGAGATCGAGTTCTACCTCTTGAAGTCCTCGGCCTACGGGCCGGACGGGCCCGAGCCGGTGGACTCGGCGGGCTACTTCGACAACGTGCCCGGTGGGACCGCGCACGACTTCCGTCGTCGCAGCGTGCGGATGCTCGAGGACCTCGGCATCTCGGTCGAATACAGCCACCATGAGGGCGGTCCCGGGCAGAACGAGATCGATCTGCGCTACGCGGACGCCCTCGCGACGGCCGACAACCTCATGACCTTCCGCACGGTGGTCAAGGAAGTGGCGATCGAGCAGGGCGTCTACGCGACGTTCATGCCGAAGCCGCTCAGCGGGAAGCCGGGCAGTGGCATGCACACGCACATGTCGCTGTTCGAAGGTGACCAGAACGCGTTCTATGAGGCGGGTGCGCAGTACCAGCTCTCCAAGACCGGGCGCCAGTTCATCGCGGGACTCCTCACCCACGCCAACGAGATCGCCGCGGTGACGAACCAGTTCGTCAACTCGTATAAGCGACTCTGGGGCGGTGACGAGGCTCCGAGCTTCATCACCTGGGGCCACAACAACCGTTCGGCTCTCGTGCGCGTCCCGATGTACAAGCCCACCAAGGGTCAATCCACGCGGGTCGAATACCGCGCGTTGGATTCTGCGGCCAACCCGTATCTGTCGTTCGCGCTCATGCTGGCCGCTGGCCTCAAGGGCATCGAAAAGGGCTACGAACTCCCGCCCGAGGCAGAGGACAACGTCTGGTCGCTGACGGACGCGGAGCGTCGTGCGCTCGGTTACGCCTCGTTGCCGGCGAGCTTGGACCACGCGCTGGAGTACATGGAAGAGTCCGAGCTCGTCGCCGAGACCCTCGGCGAGCAGGTCTTCAACTATGTGCTGCTCAACAAGCGTCGGGAATGGCAGGAGTACCGCGCACAGGTCACGCCGTTCGAGCTGAAGAGCAACCTGGAGATGCTCTAGAGCCCATGTCGACCGGCGCGCGTTCCTCGGCCCTGACCGGACTCGCCCGACTCGGCTTCGGTAACCTCGGCGACGCCGATCGGTTGCTGAGCGAGCTCGCCGAACTCACCGGTCGGCAACGGCCGGAGTTGTTGCTCTCGGCAGAGCTGGCGGCCGATCCGGACGGTGCGTTGGGGGCACTCGTGCGGATCGCGCGGCGAGACGCCGACGCGGTGCGTGACGCGCTCGCGAACGCAGCGGCAACGGTCTGGCGGCTGTTGGGCGCGTCGAGTGGATTCGCCGAGTTCTATCTGCGGCATCCACGCGAACTCGACGACCTCACGGGCGCCGGGGGAGGACTCCCGTCGACGCAGGAACTTCGCTCCGAACTTCTCGACGCTGTCGGTGCGGATGCAGAAGGATTCGCACAGACCGGCGACGAGAGCGCCTGGGTCGCGCTGCGCGTCCGTTACCGCCGGATGCTGGCGCGCATCGCCGCGTTCGACCTTTCCGTCCCGGATGCGGTGGATGTCCTCGCCCCGGTCGCTGCCGCACTGGCCGACGCGGCCGGCGCCGCGCTGGAGGCGTCGTTGTGCGTCGCCCGTACGCGGGTCGCCGGCGGGAGCGTGGGGGCCGGTCTTTTCCCGCACGCGCACGTGATGGGCACACAGCTCGCGATCATCGGAATGGGCAAGACCGGAGCGCGCGAGCTCAATTACGTCAGCGACGTCGACGTCATCTTCGTCGGGGGTGCGGACCAGAGCATCATCGAGGATGTCGGTGAGAGCCGGGCCATCGACATCGCCACTCGCCTCGCCGTCCAGACGATGCGGGGGATCTCGGGGATCGAGATCGAGCCGCCCCTGTGGGAAGTCGATGCGAATCTGCGGCCGGAAGGCAAACAGGGCGCCCTCGTGCGGAGCCTCGAGTCGCATTTGTCCTACTACGACCGATGGGCCAAGAGCTGGGAGTTCCAGGCCCTGTTGAAGGCCCGCCCGATCGCGGGTGATCGGGCGCTCGGCGACGCGTACGTGGCCGCGGTTCAGCCGAAGATCTGGATGAGCGCCGCCCGCGAGAACTTCGTCGACAGCGTCCAACGGATGCGTGAGCGTGTCACCGAGCACATCCCGCCGGCCGATGTGCCCTACCAGCTCAAGCTCGGACCGGGCGGAATCCGTGACATCGAGTTCACCGTGCAGCTCTTGCAACTCGTGCACGGCCTCGGAGACTCCAGCATCCATCAGCGCGGAACGCTCGACGCACTCGAAGCCCTGGTCGACGCGGGCTACATCGGACGCGCCGACGCCGCCGTGTTCGCCCGTGACTACCGGGTGCTCCGAGTGCTGGAACATCGGATGCAGCTTCGCGGGCTGCAGCGCACACACCTCATGCCCACGACGCCGGACGGCCTGCGCGTCCTCGCACGCGCGTCGGGACTCGCAGAGACCGGACCGGCCGTGTGGGAACTGTGGGAAGCGGTCAAGCGCGAGGTGCGTGAAGTCCACGTGCGGCTCTTCTACCGGCCGCTGTTGTCGGCGGTCGCGGCACTGCCCGCGGATGAACAGCAACTCTCGCAAGGACAGGCGGCCGATCGCCTTGCGGCCATCGGCTTCCGTGATCCGGCCGGTGCGCTCCGGCACATCGGCGCCATCACGGGGGGCCTGAGTCGCAAAGCCACCATCCAACGACACCTCATGCCGGTGATGATCCGCTGGTTCGCGGACGGCGTCGATCCGGACTACGGGCTGCTCGCGTACCGCCGCATCAGTGAACGCTTGGGCAACACCCCCTGGTTCCTGCGGATGCTGCGTGACTCCTCCGGGGCCGCAGAACGATTGACGCGCGTGCTCTCGGGCTCCCGCTATGTCGGGGAGCTGATGGAGTGGATTCCCGAGTCGGTCGCGTGGCTGGATTCCGATGAGCAGCTCCGCCCGCGGCGCGGAGTCCTGCTGCAGGAAGAGGCCCGCGCGATCCAGGCCCGCCATGAGACCGTGACCGATGCCATGCGGTCCGTGCGCGTGCTGCGGCGACGGGAGCTCCTCCGCCTGGGTCTTGCCGGGCTGCTCGGTACCGCAACGATTGAAGAGATCGCGGAGGGATTGACGACCGTGAGCGAGGTCACGATCCAGGCGACGCTGCGTGCCGTGCGCCGCGAGATCGTGCCTCCGGAGGACGCCGCGCTGGACTTCTCCGTCATCGCGATGGGGCGGTTCGGCGGCCGTGAACTCGGCTTCGGCTCCGATGCCGACATCCTTTACGTGTATGACGCCAACGGGATCGACCCACAGCGGGCGAACGCTCTCGCCCTGCAGATCGTCGCCGGATTACGCACTCATTCGGAAGACCACCGCGTTCCGTTCGATCTCGACGCTGATCTGCGTCCGGAGGGACGCACGGGCCCGATGGTGCGCTCGCTCGAATCGTATGCCGCGTACTACCGCCGCTGGTCTCTGTCGTGGGAAGCGCAAGCGCTCTTGCGCGCCCGCGGCGTCGCCGGCAGCGTCACACTCAATCGCGCGTTCATGGCCCTCGCCGACGAGGTGCGGTATCCCGCGAACGTCGATCCGAACGGACTCCGCGAGATCAAGCGGATCAAAGCGCGCGTCGAAAATGAGCGCCTGCCGCAGGGGGCCGATCGTGCGCGCCATCTGAAGCTCGGCCCGGGTGGGCTGAGTGATGTCGAATGGCTGGTCCAGCTGCTCCAGCATGCCCACGCGCATGACATTCCGACGCTGCGGACGACCTCGACCATCGGCGCGCTGAATGCGGCGCGGGATGCGGGGCTCGTGCCCGACGCGGCGGCGGACTACTTGGCTGAAGCCTGGCGCCTCGCCAGTCGGCTCCGTTCGGCCAACACGCTTCTGTCGGGCCAGACGAGCGATATCCTGCCGACCGACCGGGGCAAGCTCGACGGCATCGGCCGTCTCCTGGAGTACCCACCGCGCTCGGCGACTCGGGTCGAAGAGGAATGGATGCGGACCGCGCGCCGTGCGCGCCGCGCGTTCGAGAAGCTCTTCTACGGCTAAGCCCCGGCATCCCCCACCCTCTTTGTGGCGCGGGGTCGCCCCGCACGATCTCCGCAGAATGTCCGCTTCTCCGCACGTATACGGCGGATCTCTGCGGAGATCGCGACAATCTGCGCGCTTCGCTGCGCCCGCGCACGCGAAAAGCCCCGACATCCGAAAGTGGATGCCGGGGCTTCTCGGAGGCGTCAGACGCCGAAGTACAGCTCGTAGTCTCATCGGCGTATTGAGGGTGTGTGTGGGCGGTGTCTCCCGCGTGATTCCGCGGGTTTTGCCGGTGTGGCCGGTGGCCGCTAGTGGCTCTCTGTGGGACTTCTGCGGACTTTTTGCGGACTAGAACCCGATGTGGGTGTACAGCATAAAGTGATCGTCATGAGACGTACCCTCACGTTGGCACTCGTTCTCCTCGCCGCGGGCGGAATGGCTGGGTGCGCCGCATCCGACAACCCTTGGACGCAGAGGGCTCGAGCGTATGCAGACACGCTTGAGGTCGCCGACCCGGGCAAGGTCGCGGCCTACCTTGAGACTGCTTGCGCGAATCCGAATCTCTCCGCCCCTGAGATATCCGAGCGTGCGGGAGGGACGTGGGAGGATCTCGGCGGTGGGCGGTTCTCTGACTTCGGAGATGCGGTGCGCGTGATCTGTCCCGAACAGTTCCCATCCTCGAACTGACCCTACGGTTGACCCATCGGTTGACCCTAGAGATCTTCGGGGACGCCGGCGGGGATCTCGCGGTTGCACATGATCCCGATCACTAGCCCGTCGTCGCTCGGGATCAGTTGGTAACTGACGGGCACCCATCCCTCACCCTGTTGCGCGAGGAAGCCACTGTCGTGAAACCATGCCGGTGCCCAGAAACGCTGGTGGCCGATCACGGCGGGATCAATGTTGAAGAAGAAGATGCGTGTGTCGATCATGCGGCCGAGTTTAGGATCGGCCCCCGACATTAGGCGGCGAACTCGATCGCTTGGTTCTTCGCGGCTGCGCCGTTCATGGGGGCGTCGATGCCGTGGCGACGTCGCCACGCGGAGAGCGCGGCCGTTGATCGGGGCGCTCCCCACCCTGTGCGCTGTTGCACGTCTGCGCGGCTCACTGGCCGAGGGTCGAGGGTGTCGAGATGGTCAACGTCAGCGCTGTAGTCGATGCGGGGGGTGTAGACCTGCAGCTTGTGGCCGTTCGCGACGTCAAGCATGTCGAGGATGAACGACACGTCGACTCGATAGGCAAGCTGGATCCATCCCAGCCAGGAGGACACGTCGACCCCGTACTTCTTCTGCACGTAGGTTTCGGTGGATTCCTCGAGCAGTGCGGCGTAGTCGGAATCGACCGTGGGAACCTTCACCTCGGTCGTGGCGGGTGCCGCGAGGACCATGCGCCTCGCCTGGTCGAGCAGGTGGTCGCACGTCCCTCTCACCCAACGCGTGGGAACCCTCTTCGTCGCGCCCATCCGTGCGGCGATCGAGTCGAGTTGGTGGCCCTCGAAGAACCTCAGTGCGAGAGCGATCTTCAGGGGCCGCGGGACGCGCGCGATCGTGTCGGCGAGGTCGTGGAGCATCAGCTGGTCGCCGTCGCGAACGCGTAGAGACGTGTGCACCTCTGCGGGGTCCACGATCGTGCCGTCGTCGTTCTCCCACGTGACGGTGATGGTCCCGACCTTGTCGGGATCGTTCGCCCACTTCTTGAACTTCTCGCTCATGATGTGGCTGTCGATGCGGAGCTTCAGCAGACCCCACCACGTTTCCGGGATGCCAGCGTCTACACGATCGTCGTTCGCGACCTCGCAGAGGGTGAGGAGGGCCATGGATGCGACGTCTTGAGGTGCGAAGTAGAGCTTGTTGTACGAGCTCCACTTGCGGACTGCGTACGCCCGAGCGCGGCCCTCGAACTGCATGTAGTCGACGCGAGGATCCCAACTCATCCGCCGGCCACCTTCCATGTCCCCGACTCTTTGACGTGGGGGAGTGCGATCTTCCACGTGCCGCCGTCGTTGACGTAGGCGACGGTGTGCCGCCATACGGCCCCGACCTTCACGCGGGGTCCGCGGGGGATGCGCGGGAGGATGAGCGACCCGGGTGCGGTCGCTGACCCTCCGGGCGGGGTGTCCATCGCGGCGGTCCCGGAGTACGCGACGGTGCGGGTGCCGTCGGCGTTGTGGGTGTGGGTGATCGTGTCTTGCCAGAGGATCAGTTCGGTGTAGTCGCGGAAGTCGTAGGTGAACACTCCCGACGCGAGATGCCCGCCGAAGTCCACCGACCAGGGTTGATCGTCGAGCGTCCAGAATCCGGTACCGGACAGTTTCCGGACGATGAGGCGCGCGTAAACCTGGCTGGTGTTCGCGGCGATGTCTTGCGAGACGAGCGCCGCATCCATGTCGACCTGGTACTGCGCGTTGATCGGTGCGGTGGGCATGGTCAGACGATCTTGAAGTAGACGTCACCGTTCTGCCCACCGGACGGGTCACCGGTGCCGTACGAGAAGCGGCGCTGCAGTCGGGCGGTGTAGTCGCGGGACTTATTGATCTCGTCGTAACCGACGCGGCGGTCGTCGGTGGGCAGGACCACGTCCATGCCCTGCGCGATCGCGTCATCTCCGTAGGCCATCAGGCGATCTCCTCTGTCCAGGACTCCCCAGGCAGGGAGTCGTTCCATGCTTCGTCTGCGTCGAGCAGCACCCATGCGGTGTCGGGGGTGTCGATCGTGCGGGCCGTGATCGTCATCTCGTCACGAGATAGGTCGTACTCGACGGTCTGGACCGCGCCGAACTGGATCGGCGTCTCCGGGAACGTGAACACGGCCGGCTGTTCGGCGTGCATGTCCCAGTTCGCGATCGTCGTGGCTGACAGTTCTCGGCCGCGTTGCTGCGCCCGCCTGACGGCGTACTGAGACCGACCGTCGCCCGGGTATGGTGCGTTGACTTCCAGAAGCGTGGCGCGCGTGTATGGGTTGGTGAGTGCGTACGCGTCGACGCGTTCCTGCCGGGTGCCGGCGGAGTCGGTCCACGAGTACCGGGTGACGCGCGCGTCGAACCACAGGTCTGCGTCCCGATCGATCTCGTCGTCGCCGGCGATGAGGTTCTCGCCGTGGCTGATCGTGTGGATCTCGCCGTGCCCGGTGTAGTTCTCGTTGCGGAGAGTCCAGACACGTTTCTCATCGCACACCAGGCGGAGCCCGAGTGCTTGCACGAGCGGCTGAAGGAACTGCAGTGCGGAGTCTCCCGCTTTCCACAGCAACGCATCCGAGTCCGCACCCGAGCCGACAGCGGGCGCATCGCCCGACGGGGCGAGGACCGCGCCGGGGATAGCCCGGTTGAGCACGTAGGCGACGACCTGGCGGATGGTTGTCATGCTGACGGTGGCGGTCACGTCGCCGAGTGGTCGGTAGTCCTCGAGCAGGCGCTCATCGGATGCGAGCGTGACGGAGATCATCGCGTCCCCGAGCGAGGTGGGTCGGCGCCTCACTCCGAGGTCGAAGACGCGCGTCTGCCGGGTGAAGGTCGCTCCGGTGAAGAACACGGCGGTGGCGGTGATCACCACACGAGGGCTCTCGCGCGGGTCGAGTAGCTCGAGGTACCCGATCGGCAGGCTGATCGTGGCCTCAACGTGCGGCGCGCGGCCCGCGTTGAGGGTGATCATCCCCTCACGGACTTCGACGTCCTCCGCGGCGATCTGAGCCTTGTAGCGGTGCGCGGAGTCGACCATCACCAGATCCTGTTCATGAGAGGCCCACGGACCTCCTGGAAGTCGACGGTGACGATCCATGAGCGCGTGCCGGAGCGGGTGCGGGCGATGGTCCCGTCGACGACGTAGAACATGTTGATCGATTCGGGCAGGCTCCACTCGTCGGCGTCGATCTGCAGTGAGAGGACTTGACCGTAGATGTGGACCTGCTCGGCCCGCATCGCCTCCCTGGTGTCGGTGAAGTGGAGTGTCAGCTTCCCGGTGCGAAGTCCAGCCGGTCGGAACGTGACGGAGGGTTCACGAGCGCCGAGGATCTGATGGACGACGTTGTTCGACTGGACTGCTGCGTCGTACCCTTCGACGACCAACGGGTGCACGACGGGCAGGTTCGAGTAGTGCGGCCACGCGGGGTCGGAGAACACGCCGCCGACGCTCACTTCACGGATCAGGTGCATCGGTCACTCCCATGCCGTCTGAGCGGCCTTGTAGTTCACGTAGCCGACCTTCTGCGGCGACCGCCACGCCTGGACCGCGGAGTCGTCGACAAGGAACTTCACGCCGACGGTCTTCGGGGTGATCTTCCGCTGCTCCATCGCGTCGAGATCCTCATACGCGGTCTTCGTGTCCGCGTTGATGACGACCTCTTTACCGTCGGGAAGTTTGACGATCGCGTTACCGAGATCATCGGTCTTGCCTGTCGCTTCGCCGACCGTGATCGCATAGTCGTAGTTCAGCTTCGCGGCGAGCTTCGCGGCTTCCCCACCGTTCAGGTATCCCTCACGGGTGCCCTTCAAAGCACCCTCGAGTTCGAGGGCTCGGCCTGTCGCGACGTCGGTCGTGTTCGCGCCCTCTTGGAACGCATCCCACACGCCGTCGAGCTTGTCGCCACCGGACGCGAGAGCATCGATCACGTCGGTCACTTCCATGCTGGCGACCTTCGCGATGTCCTGCGCTTGCTTCAGCTTCTCCGTGTCGCCGGTCCACGCGGCCATGCGTTCCGAGTAACCCGCCGAAGCGAGAGCACCCTGCACGTCGTACGCGAAGGAGAAGGCCGCATCTCGGGCGTCGTTCGCGGCTTCCTCCGCCGTCGAGAACGCTTCCGTGATGACACCGACACCCGCCGCCGCCGCTGCCGCCGCGCCGCCGAGAGCGGGGCCGAGGCTCGACGCGAGTCCACCGAACGTTCCCTGGACGAGATCACCGACGGATTCCATCGACCCGTCGAACGATGACGTCACCTCTGAGAGGTTCGACAGTGCCTCGTCTTTGAACTCTTTCGACGCTTCCGCAGACTTCGACATGCCGTCTTTCGCGGCATCCTTCTGCTCCCGATACGCCCGCTTGTAATCCTTCTCGATCGCGTCGGCGGTCTTCTCGGTCTCCTTCGCGAGCTTCTTCGTCTCGTCCTGCGCGTCCTTCATGGCCCGTTCGAGCTCTTCCGGCCCGCGAGACTTCCCCAGCTTCAACAGTTCGTCTTGCGCATCCTCGAGCGGGGCGATGATCCCCGAGTCGATGCCCTGCTTGAACGCCTTCGTCTCGGAGTTGATCCCGACGGTGTAGCCGGCCATCAGCGACTCGCCTTCTCGAACGTCTCCGCCACAGTCCGGTATGCGGTCTGCAACCACAGCGACGCGACGCGGGGGATCGATTCGTGCGCGGCGGGGAAGAACACTTTGCCCTTACGGATCGGGTGGCCGAACGCGTTACCCATCCGCCGCGTGTAGGTGTTGTTCGGGCCGCGACCGGAGCGTTGCCTGATCTGCTTCCCCTCGAACCCGCCGAACTCCGCCGGCCCCGCCAGCTTCGACACCGGCACACCGGAAGACAGCTTCCCGACCTGAGCGGACTTGAGCATGATGTTCTGATCGGTGACGGACACGCGCGCCGAGTCGACGAGGACACGGTTCTGCAACCGGGTGCCGGTGTGCTGCGCGATCTCCGACTTCCAGAGGGGTGCCGCCTGCTGACGGGTGTGGGTGCGGATCTGCTTCCTGACGTCCGCGTCCATGCCGCGCACCGCCTCCACGAGCACGCGCATGTCGTGGGAGACGAGAAGCGAGATCCGCCCCGCCATGAGAGTTACGCCCCAGCGCTGAAGTCGGGCTGACCGTTGACGCCGAGGTTCAGGGTCGCCGTGTTGACCTGCTTCGATGCGCCACCGATCTGCGACGGCTGGAATACGACCTCGACGGTGATGACCTCAGCGCCCGTCTGCGGCGTGAACTCGATCTCCTTGGTCTGCCCTGCCCACTCGATCGACTTCTTCGACAGGGAGCCCTCAGATGCCCAATCCTGGTCGAACGTGATCTGCACCATCCACGTCGTGTCGCCGACGAGGGACTGGACACCGCCGCCGATGTCGACTCGCTGCTCGGTCTGCGTGGTCGGGACGAGCGCGAAGCTCGACACTCCCTTGGTGAAGTTGTCCGCGCCGATCTTGATGACACCGGACTTGTTGTAGGTTGCGACGTTGGGCGCATCGGCCATGGTCAAGCCTCCTCGGGCTCAGGGTTGGTGATGACGGAGAGGGAGATGTCCCATCCGAAGTACTGCTGATTGGGGGAGACGACCTTCTCCGCCGACTGGAACAGGATCTGATCGTGCGCGTCGATCTCGGTGAGGAGGACGGTCACCGCGTCGTCGAGGGAGTCCTCAGCGGTCGCGATCGCCTGCAACGGTGAGAACACGGACAGGACGACCGTGTGCCGCAACTGGCCGACACTGCCCTCCTCGAGCGGTTCGATCCGGGAATGCTTCGTGATGACGGTGATCTTGCCGATCACGTCGGGCACCCGCTGCTCGCTGATCCACTCCCACCCGGGAGGGGTCGTGAGAGTCTCCTTCATCCATGACCTAACGGACACTGATGCGCCCCCGCTTCGGTCGGATCAGGTTCTTCACGTGCCAGTCGAGGGGGTACGTGGTGATCGCGTACCCTTCCCCGTCGCCGATCTGCCCGCCCCCGTCGACCGTGATCGCACGGTGAATGTTCTGCGCCTGACGGAGTTGAGCGAGCGCGAGACGCTCAGGGATGACACCCTCAACCGGAGTGCCGGCGGGGGCGTAGATGATGACCTGCTCCTTGGCGACCTCGAGGAGGGTCGTCAGGACTGCTTCGTCGAGCGTGCCCGCATCGGGCCACACGTCGAACAGTCCTTCCGACCCTTGAAGCCACCAGGTAGCCATCGTCTACGCCCCTACCGGTCAGGCCGCGACGGTGACGGAACGGATCGCCGCGGCGTTCGCGGTGATCTGCGCCCAGTACGCGAACACGGCCGGGTCGAACGCGCCGTGGTGAGGGTCGATGCCCTCGACGCGGATGGGTGCGCCGGGAAGCTGGAAGAACTGGATGGCTTCCTTCGCGCCGACCATGACCTTGCCGGTGCCGATCGTGGCGGGCAGGATCTTGAACCCGGAGGCGCTGCCCTCCTCGAGACCGAACCCGGCGGACAGGTATGCGAGGACGTCATCCTTCGGGCTGAGGATGATGTCACGCCACAGTTCGGGGGACACCAGCGCGAACGCCGGAGTGTTCTCCGTGCCGATGACTCCGAGCGCACCGTCGACGACAGCGGCGAGACCCTTGGCGATCCCGGTGGGGACGGTGCCGGGGGCGGTCGTGGTCGCGGCGGCGATGATCGCGGCGAGGGCCTTGGCGTCGAGCTTGCGGGCGGTGTCCTCGGTCATGTGGTCGAAGTACGAAGCGATCACGCCGTTGTCGTTGAAGTCGAGGTACTTCCGGTCGATCTTGTGACCGCCGGCGATGCGCGCGGCATCCGCGGTCAGCGGCTTCGTGTCGACCGCGTTCGACGGGATCTCGGCCGTGTTGCCGGCGTAGTCGCCGACCTCGGGCTCGACGTCCCACTGCCAGCCGAGAACCTTGTAGCTGGTGAGGGTGCCGGGGGTGAGGAGCGGGATGAACCGCTGCGCGTACTTCCGGCGCTTCCACAGTTCACCGACGTAGGCGGGAATCTGCGTGTCCTCACCGATGGTCTTCGTCGTCGGGCCGGAGTGCTGGACCGTCGAGATCGCGAACAGTGCGTCTCCGCCCGTGTACGCCTTCACAGCGTCGGGGTTGCCGGACTTCACGGCGGCGACCGCTGCGAACAGTCCGTCTGCGGTCGTGGTGTCCTTCTTGATCGCCGGGGGCACGAGACCCGCCGGGACCGTGGCTGCCTGAGCAGTCATGTCTTCCTCCTTCTCGGGCTCGTCGCCCTCGGGGTTGTCCGTCGCGGCGGGCGCCTCGTCGGGGGTATCGGTGACCACGTCGGCCACAGCTTCGATGAGGTCGTCGACGGCCTCTTCGATCGGGTCGAGAGCGGCGAACAGTGCAGCGGATTGGAACGCGCCCTGAGGGACCACAGCAGCGCCCCGCAGAGCGGATGAGACGGCGTCAGCGCCCCGGCGTACCAGGCCGCGAAGTTCGGCGCTCAGGCGGGGGCGTGGCGTCTTCTGAGCCTCGGCGAGCAGCTGGTCACCCTCGGGGGTCTTCGCGATCTCGAACTCCGCGACAACACCCTCCGCGGTCTCCTCGAGCTCGACGGCGCGGCCGCGGGGCTCAAGCTGATCGTGCGCCTCATTGAGCGTCACGATCGACGGGTCTGTGGGGAGCGTGACCGTCCCGGCGGAGAACATGACCGGCTCGGTCCCCGACACGTTCGGTGCGGACAGTTCGCCGTAGGGGATCAGTAGGCCGCGGATGCGTCGAGTCTCAACGTTCACGGAGAAGAATGCGTCGGTCATGGTCAGTCTTCCTTCGGTGATCGGACGGGCTCAGCGACCACGTCGACGAGCGACGACATGTCGTAGCGGATGACTTCACCGGCGGGCGCGACGTCATCCATCGACAGGCGCGCTTCGATCGGTGACGTCCATGCGGGGATCGACAGGGCCGCGAACTCGCTGCGCTTTCCCTCGGTTGTGACATACGTGAGCGAGGCCTGAGTCTGCGCGCCGTCGATGAGGCTCGCGGGAATGTTCAACAGGCGGGCGACGTCGAGAACAGCAGCGTTCCGACCCTCGACGAACAGGTCCGTGGACGACTGCCCGTGAGTCTTGACCTCGATGTTGTGGGGCGTGTAGCCGACGGCACCGTTCGGCGACAGGCGGGCCGCTGACCACTCGTCGACGAGGCGACCGATCTCGTCTTCCTCGTCCTGCTCATCCCCATCCGTGAGGGGGTCATCGGACGTCTGGTGAAGTTCGACGAGGGGGATCGGGTTCTGCGCCCGACCGATCCACGAACGCTCGAGCGCCCGGTAGCCCTTGATCGTCTGCGCGCCCGACATGAGGATGCCGCCGGACCCGTTGCCCGGGAAGATGATGATCTGTGAGGCGTCGACCTGTTCACGGTCGACGTGGACGACACCGGTGAAGTCGTCGACCGCCCACCGCTCGAACGGGATGCGGAGAGCGTCGGTGATCGGGTCTGTCGGGTCGGACCCTGCTCGGGAGACAGCCCACGCGGACCAGTCGTAGAAGATCAGATCATCGATGGTGCCGGCCATGCGATGCCACGGTGAGATCCCGCTGCCCGCGCTGTTCAGTAGCCACGGCGTCGGGACCTTCACGTCGTCGCGCCACTGCTGCAGTTCCATCCCGGCGATGACGCCGACGAGGATGTCGCGGCCACGCTTGAGCGGCGGGATCGACAGCGCGCTCTCACGGGTGACCTCAGCGACCTCACCCGCGAAGTACTCCGAGAACACGAGGCGCGACATCTGCGATGTCGACCCGGCCAGCGGAGACACCAGAGGGGCACCAGCGAGCGGCGTCGACAATGCTCGCTCCGTCACCCGAAGCGAGCGTGTCATCCTGTCGAGAAGTCCCATCCCGTCCAGGTTCGACCCGGTTTATCGGGAACTGAGCGGGTATTCAGCGCGGCGTGTTGCGGTAATAGTGCAGCGCCGTCGTCGCCTGCCGAGCCCCCGGATGCGCCCGCCGTTCATGCTCCCGCGCCGCCTCCCACCCTTCACGCCTCGTGAACCGGAACGCCGTCCAGAAGTCACAATCCGCGCACCTCACGACAACCCCCGACGAGGACACGTCGAGGCTGATGCGCTTCACGCTGCGACCCGCCCCCGCGCTCGCGACTTCGGTTTCGTCGTGTCGTAATGCAGTTGCGCCATAGCCCATGCTTCTACCCCTGTCACGTCGTCGTTCGGTTGCTTCGGGTTGCGGCCCACCAGCCAGCCACGATCACCCGACTTACGCTTCACGGACTTGTAGATCGCCTCGTTGAGCTCGACCTGCCGGCCCCAGTGCGCGACGTTCTCCCGGTCCACGTCATCGACGATCAGGGATGCCGCCCGCTTCACGTCCGCGAACGTGTACGTCTCGAACCTCGGCCGCACACCGCCGCGCTGCTGGTTCACCTTCTCGACGATCAGCTGCGCCACCTGGTTGCCCGCGTCGTACACGATCGGGACCTTGTACTTCGCCCACAGCTTCCTGAGCGCCGGGACAGCCCCGTCGATCCCCGTGATCCGCTCGAGGAGCATCGGCACCGCCCTGCCCTTCTCATCCCTCCACGCCGCGACGATCGACACGCACAACTGGTCAGGGTGCGGGGCGAACGCGATAGACCACCGCTCCGGCGGCGACACCTTCCCCGGGTCATCATCCGACCCAGTACGCGCCCACTTGAGCGGATCGAACAGTGACGTCGTCCCACCCTCATCGCCGAAGATCCCGCCGTACTCCGCGAGGAACACGATCCGCGGAAGGGTCTCATAGTTCCCCCGGATCGTGTCCTCCGTCGTCAACGTCCCGATCCCCGGATGCGAAGCAACGACAAGGTCACGGATCGCGTCCCACGTCGCGACGTCCTCGTCCTGCACCGTGTCCGGCATCCCGTACTCGACGATCCCCGCCCGCCCGCCACGCCCAAGCTCAAGCCACTCCCACAGCATGTTCCCGGTCCGGTACTTACCCGCCGTCCCCGCGACGACGATCTGCGCGCCCGGTCGAGTGTCCAACGTCGGCAACGCCGCCGCGAGAGCATCCTGCACCTTCTGCGGGTCCGGCTCTCCCGCCTCATCCAGAATGATCAGATCGAACGCTTCACCACGGAGATCCTCGAGCGACGACAGCCACTGCACCATCCCGCCCGACGGGAACTCCACACGCTCCTGCCCCGCCGACCTGACGATCTTGTGATCACCCGGGACACGCTCAAGAGCGGGCGCAACGTCCTTCATGAACCGGGACCGGCCAGCCTTACCCGTTGTCATCGTGAGGACACCGACGCGGTAGTCCTCCCGAGCCTCCGCCCGTCCGAGCCCGACCGCGATGAGCGTCGTCGACTTCGCAGACCGCCGGGGGAGGAGCACGGCATTCTTCTGAGCGCCCGCGGCGAGAGCATCGACCACGACCAGCTGCTGCGGCTTCGGCTCACGGCCGACCATCGCACGCTCCCCGAAGAACCGAAGCAACTCCGCGCCACGCAGGAACTCAGCCCGATCCGCCTCAGTCGTCACAAGCTCCGAGACGACCAACGGCGGCAACGCGCGACCGCGAACCTCAAGCCACTCCGCCTCGTCGAACAAAGATCGTGCTGTGAGGGCCAGTATGGGGGACGCACCGGGGTCGGTCAAAGGAACGGTCACCATGTTGGGAGTCCTCTCGCGGTGCGGGATTGGTGGTGTGTGATTGCTGCTCCGACCCTGCCGCCGGCTGCTCGGTTCTCTCGTCGGTGCTGGGGTCCGAGGTTGGTGAGGTCGTGGGTGCCGCCTCTGCCTGCGTCTACTCGGTGGCCGACGTCGAAGGCTTGGTCGGGGGTGATGGGTCTGCCGCATCCGATGCAGGTGACGGGTATCCCGGCGGAGTGTGCTGCGCGCGTGGTCTTGCGGATGATGCGGGCGTTGGCTTGGTAGGTCGGGTGCCGGTGATGATGCGTCATGCGGCCACCCGCTTACGCGCCTCACGGTGAGGTTCGCTGACCTTCGAGCACAACCCCCACTGATCGAGTTGCCCACTCACCTGTTGACCGCACACGACGCAACTCTTCGCCCCGGGGATCTCAGCAACCGGCCAACTGGTCACCGGCATAGCATCGAGGACCTCGCCCGTCTGTGCGTTCACGTTCCCGAGATCGTCGTCGAGAATGACCGTTTCGTATTCAGCCTGTCCTGTCCTGTCCTGTCCTACGTGACCGGCTGGCGTGACAGTGTCACGTGACTGGTCACCCTTGGTGCGCTCTCGGTACGCCTTGGATGTGGCCTTACTCGCGTCGCGGTTCTTCTGCACTTGTGCTGCGGTCGATTGTCCGAGCCCTCCGAGGTGTGCCTTCTTAGCCCAGTCCTTGAAGGCGTACCCGTCGGGGGTGGGTGCCCATAGGCCGAGGTCTGCGAGCTCCTTGTATGCGGCGGGTTGAGCCTCGCCGGAAGGGTGGAACTGTGAGAGGTAGCGACGCTTGACGACGCCGTCGGTCCCGGCCTCGTTCGACCACGCGATCGCTTTGGTGAACACGCACCAGGCGTCGACGCTCATCTCGGCGAAGCGGGGTTCGGCGATCCACTTGCCGGGTATGCGTCCGTCGGTCATCGGGGGCCTCCTTTCGTTGCGTCCCTCTGCCCGGACTCGAACCGGGGCCTGTTCCGCTTAGAAGGCGGTTGCTCTTCCACTGAGCTACAGAGGGTGGTGGGGGCCGCGGGATACGACCCCCGGGTGTCAGTCGTCAAGTACTTGCAGGTGTTCGTCTACGGCACGTGGACGGCGCAGACGCACCGTGCGTTTCTCCGCTTCGGCAGCGGCGTCCTGGAGTGCTTGGGCGAGCTCACGCGCCTCGTGCGGGAACAACCCGGTGCCGAAGCCGGGGGCGTCGATCGTGACGAGCCGGCGGGTCGAGTCGAGCCAGTCGACCGTGTGGTCGATGATGATCGGCCCGCCGGAGAAGCGGGACTCCACGACGGTCATGCGGTCACCGGTTCCGCATGTCGTTCGCGGCTGGTGTGGATGAGCTTCTTGTGCTCGCGTTGGAGTGCGCGCATCTCACGGGTGATCCGGTTCTTCTCGTCCCTGAGTTGGGTGAAGCGTTCGGACATGTCGATCGCGGTTTCGCAGTCGGGGCAGTTGGGTGCGCCGGGGACGGTGGCGCGGCCGCTGGTTCCGACGGTCACGGTCGGGACGAACGTTTTGCCGCAGAAGGCGATGACGGGTGTTCCTTCGATCACTGCGATCTGGATGTTGAAGCTCGGCCTGATGGTGTGGTTGACCGCGCTCATGCGCCGGCCTCGATCGTGCGCTGCAGGACGGCGATGATCTCGGGGATGTCGCGGACGAGGGCGGTGACCTGTTGCGGATCGGTGCCGTCGGCGTACTCGTTCACCCAGTCGATCGTGACGGTCTCGGGGTGTTCCATGTCCGCGCCGGTGATGGGGTGGAACTTGTCGCGGAGGATCGTGAATCGTCCGTCGGTGTATCGGTGCTGGTCGACGAGGTCGCCATCCTCATCGACGAACCGGTTCGTGACCCATGAGGCGCGGGGGATCTCGGGGTGGATGTCGGTGGTGTCCGATACGGTGGGCGTAGTCTTCATGTTGATCTGTTCTCCTTGTTGGGTGTTTGGGTCTTCGCCCTCGACCGAGTTGCCGCTCAGGTCGGGGGCATTCTTCTTGGTGGCGGTCACTGTTCGTCCTTCCATTCAGAGGCGAACATCTGGCCCTCGTGTTCACGGATCTTGACCGACGACACGAACTCTTTCGTGAGCTTCCGGTTCACCTTGATCTGGTGGTCGCCCATCGTCAGGGTGTCTTCGCAGTTCGCGAACTCGTATGCGTTGAACGCTTTCCCTGCAGTGCTCATCAGGACGCCTCCTCGAACGCGGAGTTGATGAACTTCTCGAGGTCGCTGGCGCGGACGACGATGCGCCCGCCGAGCTTCGCGGCCTTGAGCTGCTTGGTGTTGATGAGCCAGCGGCATGCATCAACGGAACGACGCAGGCGGGTGGCGACCTCCGGCACGAACAGCAGGTCCGGCTCAGTAGCGGTGGTGGGCATGGTCCCCTCCAAGGGATTATCAGGTTAGCCAAAGTCGGCTTCGGGATTCATGATACATCAGAAATGCCCACGTCACGCAAGTGAGCGCGCGCCTTTTCCTGATATGTTCGATCTACGATGAGCGACAACGACGAACTAATCGGGCGCAACCTGTCCAGGCTCCGAAGAGACTTGTCCCAGACTGAGTTGGCGAACGAGATGCGATCGCGCGGTCACAAATGGACGCAACCAACGGTTGTCGCAGTAGAGAAGGGGGACCGGCCCCTACGAATGTCGGAGGCGATCGAGATCGCAGAGATACTCGATGCCGAACTGACGGATCTCATTCAGTACCCGGCGACGCTCGACTTTTTCAACCAGTGGGCGAGAGTCGAGGAGGCCTACGTGCAGCTTGTGAGGTGGGCGCACTGGTACGAGATAGTCGGTCGTGGTCTTCTCGACTCCGCAGCGGCTCTCGAGGCCGAAACAGGGCGCACCGCAGCGGATCTTGACGAGTGGATTATCGCGCGCGACGCGGATCTCACCGAGTTGAAGTCAGCGCGCGCGATGTTGGACCGATTCGCCACGGCGACCCGCACACAGGAAGGCATCGCAGAGAACATCATTCGCGGCCCCCGGTCAGCAATGTCTGGGATTGAGACGCGACCTAGTGGCAAGCGTCAAGCAGCGCCCTGATGGTGTCTGGCGTGCGCGGTATCGCGGGCCGGATGGGCGGGAGTACTCGAAGCACGCGAAGCTGAAACGCGACGCGCAGTCGTGGCTTGATGAGGCGACGACGGCGATCCAGTCGGGAACATGGGTGAATCCGACCGCGTCGAAGATGACGATGGGGGAGTGGCTCGATAAGTGGCTCGCCGGGTACGCAGCGAAGAAGACCGCGACGGTGAAGTCCGCGCAGACCCACGCGACCCTCATCCGCGCGAAGTTCGGTACCCGACAGTTGCGGACGATCCGCCCATCCGATGTGCGCGAGTGGATGGCCGAACTGTCGGTGAAGTACTCCACGAGCTACGTGTATGCGATCCACCGGCGTCTGCATCAAGTGCTCGATGACGCGGTGCACGACGGCATCCTGGCACGCAACCCGATCAGTCGACGCACGAGCCCACCCTCGGCGTCCCAACGCCCTTACGTCGCGACGACGGCGCAGGTGTGGGCGCTCTACGACGCGCTGAAACCCGAGTACCGGAACATGCTCCTCCTGGGCGCGTTCGCGGGCCTCAGGGTGGCGGAGATCGCCGCCCTCACCCGTGAAGACATCGACTGGACCGAGGGTGCTGTGACGGTCGCGAAGCAGTACGGCAAGGACACGTTGAAGTCGGAGAAGTCGGGTGCCACCATCCCGATCCCGCTCGAGCTCACCGAGATGCTGCAGGCGGGCGCCGGCAGGGTGTACCTCGTCCCGGGTGTCTTCGGGCGTGGGGTCAGCGGCTACCAGTTGAACCGGGAGTGGATCGCCGCGCGTGACCGCGTGGAAGGCTTGCCGGAGGGGTTCCGCACGCAGGATCTGCGGCACTACTTCGCGTCGTTGATGATCGCCGCGGGCCTCGACATCAAGACGGTGCAAGCTCGGATGCGGCACGCGTCGGCGACGGTGACCTTGAACACGTACGGGCACCTGTGGCCCGACAAGGATGAGTCGTCACGGTCCGCGATCGCCGCTGTCGTGAACGCACGAAAGAGCCCCCAGAGTGCGGACTCTGAGGGCTCTCTCGAAGATTCTGCGGACTAACTGCGGACTAGACGCCCGTATCGGCCCGGAATCATGCGGAATCTAGCTAGACGCCGAAGTACAGCTCGAACTCGAACGGGTGCGGGCGCGCCGCGATCGGCTTGATCTCGTTCTCGATCTTGTATTCGATCCACGTCTCGATGAGCTCGGGGGTGAACACATTGCCGCGCGTCAGGAACTCGGAGTCGGCGCGCAGCGCCTCGAGCGAGTCCAGCAGCGAGTTCGGAACCTGCGGAATGTTCTTCGCCTCCTCGGGGGGAAGCTCGTACAGGTCCTTGTCGACCGGCTCGTGCGGCTCGATGCGGTTGATGATGCCATCGAGGCCGGCCATCAGCTGTGCCGCGAAGGCGAGATACGGGTTACCCGAGGCATCCGGAGCACGGAACTCGATGCGCTTCGCCTTCGGGTTCGACCCCGTGATCGGGATGCGGATGGCCGCCGAACGGTTTCCGGCCGAGTAGACCAGGTTGACGGGGGCCTCGTAGCCCTTGACCAGACGCTTGTAGGAGTTGATCGTCGGGTTGGTGAACGCGAGCACCGCGGGAGCGTGTGCCAGCAGACCGCCGATGTACCAGCGTGCGGTGTCGGAGAGTCCGCCGTAGCCCTTCTCGTCGTAGAAGAGGGGCTTGCCGTCGAGCCACAGCGACTGGTGGGTGTGCATACCCGAGCCGTTGTCGCCGAACAGCGGCTTCGGCATGAAGGTCGCGACCTTGCCCCACTGCTCCGCGGTGTTCTTGATGATGTACTTGAACTTCAGGATGTCGTCCGCGGAGTGGACCATCGTGTCGAAGCGGTAGTTGATCTCCTGCTGGCCGCCGGTGCCCACCTCGTGGTGCGAGCGCTCGAGGATGAAGCCGGCCTCGATGAGCTTGAGCGTCATGTCATCGCGCAGGTCAGCGGTCTTGTCGACGGGGCTGACGGGGAAGTAGCCGCCCTTGTACGGGGTCTTGTTGGCGAGGTTTCCGCCTTCTTCCTCGCGGCCGGTGTTCCACGCGCCCTCTTCGGAGTCGACACTGTAGAAGCTCGAGTTCTGCGTGACCGAGTAGCGCACGTCGTCGAAGATGTAGAACTCCGCCTCGGGGGCGAAGAATGCCGTGTCGGCGATGCCGGTGGAGGCGAGGTACTTCTCGGCCTTCTTGGCGACCTGACGCGGGTCCTTGTGGTAGATCTCACCGTTACGCGGGTTGTAGATGTCGAAGATCATGACCAGCGTTTTGGCTTCGCGGAACTGGTCGAGATAAGCGGTCGACACATCCGGGATCAGCTGCATGTCCGACTCGTGGATGTTCGCGAAGCCGCGAATCGACGAGCCGTCGAACAGCTGACCGACCGTGAAGAACTCCTCGTCGACGGTCGAGGCGGGAATGTTGAAGTGCTGCTGCACACCAGGGAGATCCGTGAAACGGATGTCGAGGAACTTGACGTCCTCGTCCTTGATGTACGCGAGCACCTCGGATGAATCTTTGAACATGGAGTCTCCAAGATCGGGTGTGGAACACGCCTGACGGAATCAGGCTCGCCTCGACCGTAGTCGGGGCCGGTTGCTCGGTAGTATCCCCAGTGTTTCAGACTTGTTACGAGGCCGCGGATAAGCTGGACGCGTGGCAACGGAACTCAGTGCGAACACGTATCCGGGTGAGCGTCTCGGGATGCCGGAGTTCGGGACCGGAAGTGTGGCGCGCCCCGGTCGCAGGCTTCCGGCTCTCGCGATCGACTGGGCGAGTGCCGTCCTGATCTCTATCGCGTTCTTCTCCTACGACTCGCTGGCCACGCTCGCGATCTTCGCGATCGTCCAGATCGTTTTCCTCCCCACCCTGGGAGGGAGTCCGGGACACCGGCTCCTCGGTCTCCGCCTGGAGATGGTCGGTGGCGGATGGGTCGGACTGTGGCGCCCGATCGTGCGCACAGCGCTGCTGGTCCTGGTCATCCCCGCGGTGATTTGGGATCCTGACCAGCGCGGTCTTCACGACAAGGCTGTCGGCACCGTCCTCCGCCGCCGCTGAGGTCGAAAAGGTGGCGCTCAGCGCGGTCGCTGTGCGCGGGCCTTGGCCGGGTCGACACCCTTGGGGATCGGGAGCGACGTCACAGACTGTGACACCGAGTCGACGCGCTTGACGACGGCAGCCATCGTCGCGCGGTCCACAGATTTCGGAAGCGACTTGATGGTCGAGGAGAGTTTGGAGATGGCGACATCGCCCTCGCCGTGACCGAGGTAGATGACGGTGATCGGCACACCGGAAGCGACGCGCTGGACTTTCATCTTCTCGTCGTTGACGAGTCGCGTGAGGCGCCCGCGGGCCCCCTCGGCGATGATGACGACGCCGCCGCGTCCGATCACGCGGTAGACGGCATCCTGAGTCTTCGGGTTGACACCCACGGGCATGTCCGAGGCGACCCACTTGCGTCCGAGGGACGTGGAGAGCACGTGACCTGCGCCGCCGGGAACGCCATCGAGCTTGCGATACATCGCGTGCGTCGACATCCGGGTCATGAGGATCATGGCACCCAGAAGGCCGAACATCACACCCGTCACGCCCCAGAGGATGACGCTCCACACGGCGACCGGCGGCACCAGGAAGCCGACCAGGACACCCGCGCCGATGCCGAGGAGCACGACGGCGATGAGCGCCCACGGCAACCACGCGTATTCGGCCTTCGTGAACGTGAAAAGGGAGCGGAGCTGAGAGAAGAAGCCCGGGCGCTTCTCGGGCGCGGTACTGCGGGATGACATGGTCACCAGCCTACCGCTGGGGCGCGTCGAACTCTTCACATTCGCCGACTCCCGCGCACTGTCCACAGATGCGCGCTGTGCACCTGGTGTGACCGGCGCGAGCGCGCACACTCGGAGCCATGACAGCATCGGATGCGCTCGTCCTGCCGGGGTCTCCCGTGCCTTTGCGTCGTCTGCGCGCCGATGAGGCGCCGTATCCGGGCGTGCTGTGCGCGGGGGAGCCGTCGGTCATCTGCGTCGACGATGACGACCTGCCCCCGGTGGTCTGGCGCGTCGCGACGGTCGGCCATCTCCTGGCACCGCTCGACGCGGTGCGGACCGCCGACGGGGTCGCGGCGCTCCTGCCCGGGTGCCGTGGGCGTCTCCGCGGTGACGATGCGTCCACCCCGGGGCGCGCGGTCACCGTCGCGGTCAGCATCGTCCGCGCGGTTCGGGAAGCGGGACCCCTCGGCGAGGAAGCAGGCAGCTGGTGGGTGGATGCCGGTGGTCGCCCCGTGCTCGCACTCGGGGCCGGCGCCGGGTGGCGCGAGGAGGCGGTGGAGATCCTCTCCGACCTTGCGGACAGCGCATCGGGATCACTCAGCCGGGTGGCCGCAGAAATCGCCCTCGGCGTCGCGGATAGCGCAGCCGTGCGCCGGCAGGCGGATGAGTGGGAAGACGCTCTGTTCGCCGCGGCGGAGCCAGAGCCCCTCGGCGACCTCCCGGTCGGGGAACATCCAGCGCTCGACACCGCGCCGCGCCGTGCCGCCACCGTGCGGCGCGAGGTGTCCACCCCACCAGCAGACTCGATGCTGGCGACCGCGATCGCGCGTCTTGTCGACGCCGATATCGCGCGGCGCACCGCCGACGCGATCAGTGGAGCCTGGACGGGAACGATCGCCGCGCTGCGCCCCATGCGACCTCGGCGGGAATCGGGCGAGTCGGAGGGTCGACGACGTCGCCGCGGTCCGTTGCTCGCCGCTGTCGTGGTCATCGGCATCGTGATCACGCTCGGAGCGCTGTGGCCCGATGTGGATAGCCCTTCGGAAGAGGCATCGCCCGCACCCCGTGCGAGCGGATCGCCGGCGACACGTACAGCGCCGGAGAAAAGCACCCCCGCACGGCCGTCGGGAGAAGAGCTGTCTGCCGTGGAACGCGGAGCACGTGAGGCGTTGGCGCTGTTGGCGCAGTGCGTCGCCGGCGATCCGGAAGCGTGCGCGGCAGTGCGGGAGGACCCCGGACAACCTCTGCCTGACGGGCTCGTTGCGTCCGGCAACCCGCCGACGGACATCGCCATCCTCGATGAATACGGGGGCGTCGCGGTGGTCCGTGCTGACGCAGCGGGATTCGCCTCACAAGCCGTGGTGCTCGTCGAGACAGACGAAAGATGGCTGGTCCGCGACGTCTACGACCTCGCGGACCAGCCATGAATCTTCCCGGATCGGTCAGATACCCAGCTGCGGCTGGAAGTCCGCCGTCTCCAGGCGGGTCTTCACGGCGCCGAGGAAACGCGCGGCATCCGCGCCGTCGACGATGCGGTGATCGTACGACAGAGCGAGGTAGACGTACGAACGGATGCCGATCGCCTCCACGCCGTCGACCTTCACGACGCCCGGCTCCTTGACGACCGCACCGGTGCCCAGGATCGCCGACTGCGGCAAGAACACGACGGGAGTGTCGAACAGCGCACCGCGCGAACCCGTGTTGGTCACCGTGAAGGTGCCGCCGGCGAGCTCGTCGGGCTTGAGCTTGTTGTCGCGCGTCCGAGCCGCGAGGTCCGCGATCTCCTGCGAGATCTCGGCCAGCGACTTCGCACCGGCATCGCGAACGACCGGGGTGAGCAAGCCACGCTCGGTGTCGACGGCGATCGAGAGGTTCTCCGTCGCCGGGTAGACGATGTCCGTGCCATCGACCGTGGCGTTGACCACCGGGTACGCCCGGAGCGCCTCGGCTGCAGCCAGCACGAAGAACGGCAGGAACGACAGCTTTCCGCCCGTCTTGGCGACGAAATCACCCTGGACGGCAGTGCGGAACGACGCCACCTTGGTGACATCGACCTTCACGACGGTCGTCAGCTGAGCGGTCTGCTGCATCGACGCGACGGCCCGCTCCGCGAGCACCTTGCGCAGACGCGACATCGGCTGCGTCGTGCCACGCAACGGCGAGACCTCAACGGGCGCGGGTGCGCTGGGCGTGGCCGCGGGTGCCTCGGATGCCGGCGCTGCCTTCGCCGCCTCCGCAGCGGCGAGGACGTCTTCCTTGCGGATGCGTCCTCCTACACCGCTGCCGGTGACAGTGGCAAGGTCCACACCCTGCTGCTGCGCCAGGCGGCGCACGAGCGGGGTCACGTAGGTGGCCACATCGTCGTCAGCGGACAACGTCGGCATGGTCGGTGCCGGCGGCTCGGCGGGCGCCGCCGGTGCTGCGACCTCTGCCGCACGCGCGGCAGGGGCCTCGGCGGCGGGC
>FWWL01000939.1_pt1 | contig 74168 bp, 71 predicted proteins | sample 2228331 | NCBI WGS metagenome assembly FWWL01 (sample SAMEA103939775, study PRJEB20133) | metagenome
AATGTCAAGCTTTATTTGACATTTGGCGATCAATTTACAATAATTCACTGAAAGTGGGTAAGTCCTGTGATTTGGGAAATTTTGTTGTGACCAAAAATGGGTTTTCTCCGTTTGATCATTCCTGAGTGAACTACACACATTTGAGTCTGATCGAAAGAAACCCAATCGAAAGGAAATCCGATCGAAAAGAACCTCGATCGAATGAAGCTCCATCGAATAGCACCTTGATCGAATAGAACCTCGATCGAGTAGAACCTCAATTGAATGGAACCTCGATCTATGATGTGATATATGCATTTAACTCAGGAGTCTCCAGAAGGAGGTATTTAACTTTTTTAAGGCAATAAGGGCTTGATGGGCAGAAGTAGGGGGAAGGATTAGGGGCGAGCTATAAGGATGGGAGAAGAAATAAGAGTAAAGTAGGCGGGACGATTACAAGTGAGAAAAAAGCCGCTTACCCAAAGAGGTTAGCGGCTAACTGGAAAATATTTATGAGGGGACGACTAAAGGCTCAAGCATATGAACTTTATCGATCGTACCTCCGCCTAAACACGTTTCTCCGTCGTAGAAGACGACTGCTTGGCCGGGCGTTATCGCTTTTTGCGGGGTATCGAATTCGACGCGAAATTCACCATCGCCCTGAGGAGTTATCGTTACTCCTTGGTCAGGCTGACGATAACGGAACTTAGCTGTGCACCGAATCGACTGCATTGGCGCATCGGGGCTGATCCAATTGACCCCGGCAGCCGTTAAGCCGACCGAATAAAGGCTTGCGTGAGCATCGCCTTGCACTACTAATAAGGTGTTGCTTTCCAAGTCTTTGTCAGCAACGAACCATGGCTCGCCGTTCCCGGATCCGCCGATACCGAGCCCTTGCCGCTGCCCTAGCGTGTAGTACATAAGCCCGTCATGCCGGCCTTTCACTTCACCGGAGACGAGGTCCACCATATTTCCAGGTTTGGCAGGCAAGTACTGGCTGAGAAACTCCTTGAAGTTACGTTCGCCGATAAAACAAACGCCCGTGCTGTCCCTTTTCTTGGCCGTGGCTAAACCGGCTTCCTCCGCTATTTTGCGGACTTCAGGCTTGTTTAGATGGCCGATCGGAAACATCGCGCGTGCCAGTTGAGACTGATTAAGCGCATGGAGGAAATAGGATTGATCTTTGTTCGAGTCGATTCCACGCAACAGTTCGTATTTACCGTCGCGCAGCTCAACGCCCGCATAATGGCCGGTTGCGATGACTTCGGCGCCTAGATCGAGCGCTTTTTGCAGAAAGTCGCCGAATTTGATTTCCCTGTTGCACATGACATCGGGATTCGGCGTTCTACCCCGGCGATATTCTTCAAGGAAGTATTCGAACACCTTGTCGCGGTATTCCTCTTCGAAATTGACTGTATAATAAGGGATTCCGATCTGATTGCATACACGACGCACGTCCTCGGCATCTTCCTCCGCGGTGCATACGCCGAACTCGTCCGTATCGTCCCAATTTTTCATGAAAACCCCGATCACGTCAAAGCCTTGCCGTTTCAAAAGCAGTGCCGTCACGGAGGAGTCAACTCCGCCGGACATGCCGACAACGACGCGGACCTTAGACGGATCCGAGAATCGTTCTGCGTGCGACAGCTCAACCCGATTGCTTTCCATAAGTCACCTCTCCTTTCCGCTAACGATAGCCGCTTCATCTGTTTATTTTAGCATATTCACAAGTATTTCTCATACACAGCGAAACCTTTCATGAATATGTCACGTTTTTTTTGACCACAAAGGAAATAGATGTGATAACATAGATTTAATATGGGGATACCCCCCATTTAAAGCCTTGAAAAGTCAAGTTGCTACCTATTCTATGCTTACGGCATGAAAGCAGGTGTTCTTTTGAAAATTTCGACGAAAGGCCGCTACGGCTTAACGATCATGATGGAACTTGCGGCTAAATTCGGCGAAGGGCCGATTTCCTTAAAGAGCATTGCAGAAAAAAATAATCTCTCCGAGCATTACTTAGAGCAATTGATCGCTCCATTGCGTAATGCCGGTCTGGTGAAAAGCGTCAGGGGAGCTTACGGAGGATATATTTTGTCAAAGGAACCTGAAACGATTTCTTCGGGCGACGTTATTCGGATTCTGGAAGGACCGATTAGTCCCGTCGACTTCACCGAAGAGGATGATCCGGCTAAAAGGGATTTGTGGCTGCGAATTAGAGACAGCATCGCCGAGGTTCTCGATTCAACGACTCTTCACGATCTGATTCATTTTAAAGGCGAGGACAAGCTGGACAATTACATGTTTTATATTTAGAAGAAGGTGCAAGCCATGAGCTCCATTTATTTCGATCACGCAGCGACTACTCCTATGGATTCGGAAGTGCTCAAAGCCTACATTGAAGCTGCAAGCATTGGACCTGGAAATCCTTCAAGCTTACATGCTTACGGCCGGGCCGCGAGAGAGCGGGTATCCTCCGCTAGGGATAGCCTTGCCGGCATTCTGCGATGCGAAGCTTCCGAGCTCGTATTCACCGGCAGCGGAACCGAAAGCGATAATTCAGCGTTATTCGGAGCGGCCTTAGCGCAGCTCAAACGGGGACGTAACGGCATTGTCACAACAGCCGTGGAGCATCATGCCGTCTTGCATGCTTGCCGTCAATTAGAGAAGGAAGGTTTCTCACTGAAGGTTTTGCCGGTTGACGAGCATGGACGAGTTGAAGTTGCGGACGCAGAAGCCGCTATCAATGAAAAGACGGCGGTTGTCAGTATAATGGCTGGCAACAATGAAACGGGAACTTTACAGCCGATTGCCGAAATTGGCGCATGGGCTCGCAAGCATAAAGCTCTAATGCATGTTGACGCTGTACAGGCTTTTGGTTATACTCCGTTTAATTTAAGCGAGCTGCCTATTGATTTATTTAGCATATCCGCACATAAAATCAACGGGCCTCAGGGCGTTGGTTTGTTATATGTCCGTAAAGGAATTCCGTTTCAACCGATGCTTTTCGGAGGCTCGCAGGAGCGCAACAGGAGGGCCGGAACGGAAAACGTCGCAGGAATCGTCGCATTTGCGATAGCTGCCGAATTAGCTTACAAGCAGCTTGAGACACGTTGTAAGCATGCTGAGGAAATCCGGCATACCCTTCTGGAAAGGCTAACGGAGCAACTTGGTCCGGAACAATTCATGGTTAACGGCCATTCCTTATATCGGCTTCCGCACATTCTGAATTTAAGCTTCACGGGAATATCCTCCGAGAGTATGTTGATGAATCTCGATTTGGAGGGGGTTGCGGCTTCTGGGGGCTCTGCTTGCACTTCCGGCTCCTTGAAACCATCGCATGTTTTGTCGGCTATGAATTTTTCTTCGGAAAGAGTGTTATCCGCCGTACGTTTTAGCTTCGGATTGGGCAATACTAGAGAAGAAGCCGATAAAACGGCGAAAATAACTGCAACCATTTCAGCGCGTTTGCGTAATAGATAACAGGCGCTTGAATTGTTAGGAGCCCGGTTATGATTCAAGTGGAGCGGATTCTCGGCTTGCCCGTGCTGCTCGAAAGCGGTAAAAGCATCGGAAAAGTCAAGGATCTATGGTTTGATGAATTTTGGAAATTGGTCGGCGTTGTTCTTGATACCTATGTATGGTCCGGATTTCGAAAAACGCCCAAGATCGTATACTGGGAAAATATCGTACACTTCGGTGAAGATGCCCTGTTGATTCGCAACAGCACGGTCATTGCGACTAAAGATAACAAACAACTGCTGCGGACGTTTCATACCGGTGTCGTCCGGTTGAAGGATATGCCGGTCTATACGATAGATGGACAACATCTAGGTGAAATATCAGACGTTTACATTAAACCGTCTGAGGGTACACAAATAATAGGATATGAGTTGACAGACGGTTTTCTTGCGGATGTATTCGAGGGACGGCGAAAATTGTTTTTGCCGGAAGCACCCGAGAATATCATCTTGGGCGAGGATGCCATCTTAGTACCAGCTTCTTACGAGCGGATACTTACGAGAGACCATACGGAAAGTGACAGGTGAAGACGGATGATGAGATGCCCGAATTGCAATTCCAAAGACATTGGGAAAATCGGTTCCCATCAATTTTATTGCTGGAGCTGTTTTATCGAATTGACGGTAAACGGCGAGAAAATGTCGGTATATCAAGTGGAAGAGGATGGGACTCTTAGCTCCCTCGACGATTTGTTCTTTGAAGAGCCGATGCCAGTTCAGATTCATGCGAACGGAATGTAATGGTAGTTGAATGAAGTTATACGGAAGCACCGTGGACCTCGATTAGGAGTTCCGCGGTGCTTTTTTGATTGCAGTGGTTTACCGAACGGGACAAGTACATATACTGAAAAAGAACGATGACAGCCGGGTGTGGCAATGGGAATACGGGAGGTGGAGAGATGGGCCGGTTTGCTCAGAGCCGTTTGTTTACTGCGCTTATCTACACCATACTTATTTTGCTGGTTTTGTTTCTAATGGTTCTAGTACGCCCCATGCTATTTTCCGTTTATGAATTTCTCAAAGCGGTATTGGCACCGTTCTTAGTGGCGATGGTTATCTCTTATATGTTGAATCCGATCGTTAACGTGCTGCATGATCGCAAAGTTCCGCGAACGGTGGCGGTACTGCTCATTTATGCTGTCTTCATTTCGGTATGCGTCGTTATTCTGATGAACGTCATCCCCATGTTCATGAATCAGGTAGAAGAATTGAACGAGCACATGCCCGATTTAACGATGAGAGCGCAAAGCATGGTCGATCATTTTAACAACAATAATGTGTTGCCAGGAAGCGTGCGAGATGGAATTAACCGTTCCATCAGCGGCTTGGAGAAACAGATCGAAGAACGCATCGCTGATTTCCTGAATAATATCGGCGCGGTCGTAAACGTATTGTTCATTGCGATGATCGTTCCTTTTCTCGCTTTCTACATGATGAAGGATTTGGATGTATTCGAGCGTGCGGCTTTGAAATACGTTCCTAGGACTCGCCGCAAACACACGGTAAGGCTAATGAAGGATATCGATGCGGCCCTAGGCAGCTACATTCGCGGACAACTGATCGTTTCCGTGTGCGTTGGAATACTTGCTTATATCGGTTATCTGATTATTGGTATGCCTTATCCGCTGCTCATGGCCGGTTTCGTATCGTTGTTTGATATTATACCTTATTTGGGGCCTTTCTTCGGAGCATTGCCCGCTCTGCTTATGGCGACGACGATATCTTGGAAAATGGCGCTGATGGTCGTTATCGTCAACATGATATGCCAAAACCTTGAAAGCAACGTAATCAGTCCCCAAGTTGTCGGGAAATCGATGAAGATGCATCCTTTGACGATCATTTTGGTATTGCTTGTAGGGGGGCAATTGGCCGGCGTTGTCGGGATGATACTGGCTGTTCCTTTTTACGCGGCGATGAAAGTAGTCGTACAGCATGTAGCTGCTTACTATATACACAGAAAAACCGTTTGACAGCGTAGAAACACGTTGTCTATAATTTATATGATATATATCGAAACACATTGAAGAAACATTAGTACCTCGTAGTCCGCATGACCAGAGAGAAGATTTCTTGCCGTTTTCCCGCAAGCGGGACCGTGACGGCTGGGCTGGGAAAATCTTCGTTGCGAAGGGTGGGGGAAGCTGGTTTCCGAGTGCGGATTCAAGTCCGCCGGCTAGGGCCGTTATCCCCGCTGAGGAGATCGGATTCTAACGAATACGATAACCAGGGTGGTACCGCGAAGTTATTCGTCCCTGATTTAAGGGGCGTTTTTTTATTTTTTTAGGCAAATTTGAGGAGGATAACCCTAATGAAACCGATGAAAGCAGCCGAAATTCGCGACAAATGGTTAAAATTTTTCGAAAGCAAAGGCCATAAAATCGAACCGAGCGCTCCGCTCGTTCCGCATAACGATCCATCCTTGCTCTGGATCAACGCAGGAATGGCGCCGCTCAAAGCGTACTTCGACGGTCGGCAAGTGCCGGAGAACCCTAGAATCGCCAACTCGCAGAAATGCATTCGCACGAACGATATCGAGAACGTAGGCAAGACGCGCCGTCACCATACGTTCTTCGAGATGCTCGGCAACTTCTCCATCGGGGAGTATTTCAAGGAAGAAGCGATTACTTGGGCTTGGGAGTTCCTGACGGGTCCGGAATGGATCGGTTTCGATCCCGAGAAGCTGTCGGTAACGGTATATCCCGATGATGAAGAAGCTTATCGCTTCTGGAACGAGAAAATCGGACTTCCCCCGGAAAGGATCGTTAAGCTGCAAGATAATTTCTGGGATATCGGCGAGGGACCTTGCGGACCGTGTACGGAAATATTTTATGACCGCGGGGATAAATACGGCGACCTCTCCGATCCCGATTGCACGACAGGCGGGGAGAATGAGCGTTTCCTCGAAGTGTGGAACCTGGTGTTCTCCCAATTCAATCATAATAAAGACGGCAGTTACACACCGCTTCCGAATAAGAACATCGATACGGGCGCAGGGTTGGAGCGTTTCGCTTCCATTGTTCAGGACGTCGACTCCAATTTCGATACCGACCTGTTCATGCCTATGATCGAACGTGCTTCCGCAATGGCTGGGGTGAAATATAAGGTACGCGAGGAGCACGATGTAGCTCTTAAAGTTATTGCCGACCATATTCGCACCGTGGCGTTCTCCGTTGGAGACGGGGTTCTTCCTTCGAACGAAGGTCGCGGCTACGTTATCCGCCGCTTGCTGCGCCGCGCCGTTCGTTACGGTAAAGTGCTGGGGATAGATCGCCCTTTCTTATGGGAGCTTACGCCTACGGTTGGCGAAGTTATGGGGAGCTATTATCCCGAAGTTCTGGAAAAGCGGGAATTCATCGAAAAAGTCATTCGTACCGAGGAGGAGCGGTTTCACGAAACGTTGACGGACGGCTTGGCGATTTTGGCTGATTTGTGCCAGAAGGCGCTCTCCGAAGGCCGGAACGAGATTACCGGGCCGGACGCTTTCAAGCTGTACGACACATACGGCTTCCCGTTTGATTTGACGGAAGACTATGCGACGGAGCAAGGGATGACCGTTGATCGGGAAGGTTTCGACGAATCGATGCAAGAGCAACGCGATCGTGCCCGTTCCGCGCGTCATGAGACTGACAGCATGAAGGTTCAGGGCGGGCCTTTGGCAGAATATACCGAGAAGAGCGAATTTGTCGGCTATGACGGCTTGACTACCGAAGCGCGCGTTATCGCCATCGTGGCGGACAATCAATTCATCGATGTCGCCGGCGTTGACGAAAAGGCGTTGATCGTCCTCGATCGCACGCCATTCTATGCCGAAAGCGGCGGACAGGTAAGCGATCGCGGTATTCTCACCGGGAATGGCGGCGTAACCGTGGAAGTGACCGGCATGAGCAAAGCGCCTCATGGCCAGCCTGTTCATCAGGTTGTGGTCACGAGCGGCGTTCTGCGTGTCGGCGATGCGGTCACTGCTGCAGTCAATGCTTCCGAACGCAGCGAGATCGTTCGTAACCACACGGCGACTCACTTGCTTCACAGAGCTTTGAAGGACGTGCTCGGAGAGCATGTCAATCAAGCGGGATCGCTTGTAGAGCCGGAACGGCTTCGGTTCGACTTCTCGCATTTCGGTGCGATCACCGCAGAAGTTCTGGCGGAGGTAGAACTCCGCGTGAATGAGCAGATCTGGATCGGCACGGAACTTGACATCGGCTTCAAACCGATTGCCGAGGCGAAAGCTTTGGGCGCGATGGCCTTGTTCGGGGAAAAATACGGCGATATCGTCCGCATTGTCCGAGTCGGCGATTACAGCCTGGAGCTTTGCGGCGGCTGCCACGTTCGCAACACTTCGCAAATCGGACTGTTCAAGCTCGTAAGCGAGAGCGGGATCGGTTCCGGGGTTCGCCGTATCGAAGCGGTTACCGGCCGCAACGCGTATAACTATTTGGACGATCAATTGAACGTGCTCAAAGGCGCGGCGGCGCAGTTAAAGTGCGGCGTCAACGATGTAGCCAAACGGATAGAAACCGTTCAAGGCGAGGTTCGCCAACTGCAGCGCGACAACGAGTCGCTGCAAGGCAAGCTCAGCCGTCTGGAAGCGGCCGATCTCGTCTCCGCAGCGAAAACGGTCGGCGGCGTAACGTTGCTGGCCGCCCAAGTAAACGTTGGCGGTATGGACGCCCTTCGCGGCGTCGCCGACGAGCTCAAGCTCAAGCTTGGCTCCGTCGTCCTAGTGCTCGGCGCTGTACAAGAAGATAAGGTAAATCTGGTTGTTGCGGTCACGCCTGATCTAGTCGCCAAAGGCCTCCATGCAGGAAAGCTAATCAAAGACATCGCCGCCATTTGCGGCGGCGGAGGCGGCGGCAAACCGGAGCTGGCCCAAGCCGGAGGCAAAGATCCATCCAAGCTGTCCGAAGCTCTTGCGGCAGCCGATGGTTTGGTTTTGGCCCAGACTTCGAAAATGTAAGGTTTTAGAATTGACTATCGACCAAAGGGAGGGAGTAAAGGTATCTCTCGGAAGAGTTTACGTCCGCCTCTTGGAGCCCATTGCCACCTTGTAATCTCATCAAGGCAATGGGCGGAGAGGAAGCGGCTGGAGAGAGATACCTTTGCGGACTCCCCATAATGGCGATAAATAAAGCGCCACTAATTTCCTGTCAACCAGAGATTATGTTATTATGATCGTAAGTGTTTAGATTTGGTCAGAAAAAGCGAGGTGCTGGAGATGAGCTCGTCGGACAATAACCCTATGGACCATACGGTCAAGTTTGACGTCGTGGCCGATCCTCATGAAGTGTCATCACGCGATATTTTATTTACGGTGCATGACGCGCTGGTGGAAAAAGATTACCATCCTATCAATCAGATCGTCGGCTACCTGCTCTCGGGAGATCCGGCTTACATCCCGCGTCACAACAACGCACGCAGCCTGATTCGCAAGAAGGAACGCGACGAATTGATCGAAGAACTCGTTAGGTTCTATCTTCAGCAAAACCGGTAAGCGATGCGTATAATGGGATTGGATTACGGGGAACGGCGTATTGGGGTTGCCATGAGCGATTTGTTCGGATGGACGGCTCAGGGTTTGGAAGTTATCGACCAGAAGATCGTCAAGGATCCAATGGGTCGAATTGCCGAATTGAGTAAACAATACGAAGTGGAAACCATTGTCGTAGGACTGCCGAAGAACATGAACGGAACCGTTGGTCCCAGTGGCGAATATTGCATCGCATTCGCTGAACAAGTAAGGCAGACACTATCCTTACCTGTTAAGCTTTGGGATGAAAGATTAACGACCGTATCCGCAGAGCGAACATTGCTTGAAGCCGACGTGAGCAGGCGCAAGCGCAAACAAGTCATCGATAAGATGGCGGCGGCTATCTTGTTGCAAAGTTATCTCGACTCAATATCGAAATGAGGGAAATGCCATGACAGACGAAATCAACAACGAAGACGAAGCGGAAATTATTTACATCCCGGATGATGACGGAAATGACGAAGCATTCGAGGTTATCATGCGCTTTGAATTGGATGACGGAACGGATCGCAAATACTTAATGGTCGTTCCGGCCGAAGAGGATGGCGAAGAGGAGCAGGAAGTATTCGCTTTCCGGTACGAGGAAGAGAACGAGGAAATCAAACTGTTCCCAATCGAAGATCAAGCGGAATGGGATATGGTCGAAGAAACTTTTAATACCTTGATCGGCGAGTTCGATGAAGCCGAAGAAAACAAAGCATGAGAAACGATGATCTCACGGAATTACGGCAAGCTTTCGGAGACCAAGTCGAATTACACGCGGAAGATGGCACCGCCCACACATATCAAATATTGGACGAAATAACTGTAAATGGCAATAACTACGCGATATTGCAAACGGAAGCGATGAAACAAGAAGACGAAATCGAAGTGTTTAGAGTTGTTTCGGATCCCGGTGGAGACATCGAGCTTGAAACGATTGCCGATGAAGAGGAGTGGGAGCTGGTAGCCGAAGCTTTCGACGACTCTCAGTTCGGCAGTGACGACCAGCCTTGAGTATGATGTGATCAAAGAGCGGGCGACCGCTCTTTTTCACGAATTTCGGGGCTTGCTGGAGGGGAAAGCGTGGATAGAGATGATGAGCCGGTATCCGATGGATGGAAATCGATATACGGCAATAAAGTGAACGACGATGAAGGCAAGCCATCCGGAACAAAGGAAACGGCCGCGGCAACGGAATCGATTCATGTTACGAGCGCGAGCCGAACTATGACTTCTATGGGCTCTGCGGCAACGTCCGTTCAACCCGCCCAGCCAGTTGCGCCTGCGACTGCCGTTCCTGTTATTCGCCGTCGCAAGCCTCGCGTCTTGCTCTGGTCATTCCTGATCGCTCTTGGAATCGTATCGTCGGTGGCTGCAGGATTATTGTTCTATTTGTGGAACGGCCTGAGACCGGCTGCAGCATCGAATACGCCCGTACAGATTACGATAAGTTCCGGAATGCGTGCTCAGAAGGTTGCGGAAGTGCTTGAACAATACGGACTTATTCGCAGTGCTTTCCTATTCAGCAGTTGGTTGAAAATCGAAGGCGAAGGCTCGCGTTTTCAGGCAGGGGTGTATGAATTGACTCCGGGGATGACCCGCGAACAAATCGTAGCCAAGCTGAACAACGGCGAGATCGTTGCTGCCGCGACGATCCGCTTTACGATTCCCGAAGGATTTACGGTTCAACAAATCGCGGCCAGACTAGCGGAAACGGCAGATGTGAACAAGGATAAATTTATGGGAACGGCCGGGCAGCCCTCGCAATGGACCGGTTCCCTCTGGACGAAAGCACTTCCTGGCGACAACAGCCTAAGGTTCCCGTTGGAAGGATATCTTTTCCCGGAAACCTATGAGATGAAGCGGGGCAGCACGGAAACCGACATCATCAATCGGATGCTCTCCGAACTTGACCACAAGCTGGATCAATTGCCGGAAGATTGGCAGAGCACACTAGAGGAACGCGGGCTTACCGTTCATCAATTGTTGACCATAGCTTCCTTGGTTGAGCGCGAAGTGGTTGTCGATGAAGAACGTCCCATCGTCTCCAGCGTTATCCAGAACCGCCTTAAGAAAAAAATGCCGTTGCAAATCGATGCAACGATACAATACTTGCTTGATAAGCAAAAGGAACGGCTGCTCGAGGTTGACCTGCAGGTTGACAGCCCGTACAATACTTATTTGAATGCGGGTCTCCCTCCAGGGCCGATCGCAAGCCCAAGCTTGAAATCGATCGAAGCCGCGCTCTATCCAGAGCAGACGGATTACTTCTATTACGTTACGAAGAAAGACGGCACGAATAGTCATTTGTTTGCCGTGACGTATAAGCAGCATCAGAAAAATATTCAACTGAGCGAAAAGAACGTCAAAAACTAATAAAGCCGCGTTCATTCGAACGCGCCACGACCCGGCGAGCTTATCCGAGGTGCCTATACGGCACCTCTAAAGCGCTCCGGGTCGAAGACTTCCCGGAGGTGCGTACCCATTACAGCATTTATTCCCGAGTTGCTCGTATCCGTCGGTTCTCTAGAACAGATGGATCGTTATATTCAAGCCGGCGCTACGGCCGTGCTAATCGGAGAATCCCGGTTCGGCATGCGACAGCCGGGAGATATCGCCGCTTCCGATATAAAAGATGCTGTCTCGTTGGCTCATCGTCGGGAAGCGAAAGCATACGTCAATATGAACAAACTATTTCGCAACGATGAGCTTGGCTTATTGCCGGAGTATTTAACGACGGTGAGAGAAGCCGAAGCTGACGCTATCGTATTCGGGGATCCCGCCGTCTTAATGAACGCAAGGCAGTATGTGCCCGATTTGGCTTTGCATTGGAATGCGGAGATGACCGGGACGAATTCGGCAGCCGCTTCTTATTGGGGCCGTCGGGGAGCAACCCGGGCAGTTGCGGCCCGCGAGCTGAACGAAGAGGAAATCGCGGACCTTAAGATCAAGGCATCGATGGAAATTCAGATTCAAGCGCATGGCATGACGAATATCTATTATTCTCACCGCAACCTTGTTCAAAGCTACCTCGAGCACCTGGGACGGGAAGCGTCGCTTGTTCGCAGGGGAGCTGACCAAGGACTGTTTCTCATCGAATCGGAGCGCCCGGACGAGAAGTTTCCCGTCTACGAGGATGACAACGGTACCCACGTCATGAGCCCTGATGACATATGCTTATTAGAAGCGTTGCCTGAGCTAATTAACGCTAAGGTAGACAGCTTATATATCGAAAGCTTGCTCAAATCGGATATCTATAACGAAACTGTTCTAAGCAGTTACCGACAGGCTCTGGATCTTTGGAAACAGGACCCTGCCGCATACAAATTCAACCCGCGCTGGCTGGAAAATATTCAGAAGCTGCAGAACCCCGAAAGGGAGCTCGGATTCGGATTTTTGTACAAGGAACAAGTGTATTAATCATAATCGGAAGGAGGATGTAAGGGATGAGCCAATCTCTAGTTCAGGATACGCCCCGTACGACAGGCAAACGTCAGCGGCTGGACAGGCCAGAGCTTCTTGCGCCGGCCGGAAGCCTGGAAAAATTGAAGTTCGCGGTCCACTATGGCGCTGATGCCGTGTACATCGGAGGACAAAAATACGGGCTTCGTTCAAATGCCGACAATTTCAGCTTCGAAGAGATGCGCGAAGGTGTCGAATTCGCGGCCCAATACGGTGCCAAAGTATTCGTCGCGACGAATATATACGCGCATCAGGAGGATCTTGCTGGGATAACCGAATATCTGCAGGAGCTGGAGAAAGCGGGTATAGCTGCCATCATCGCGGCGGATCCGGCAATCGTCGAGTTGGCGCAACAGGCGGCACCTAAGCTCGAGGTGCATTTAAGTACCCAGCAATCGACGATGAATTGGCAAGCCGTTCAGTTCTGGAAGGAAGAGGGCTTGCCTCGCGTCGTGCTTGCGCGCGAAACGACGATGGATGAAATTCGGGAGATAAAAGCCCGCGTCGACGTTGAACTGGAAGTGTTCATCCATGGGGCGATGTGTTCTTCCGTCTCCGGACGGTGCGTATTATCGAATCACTTTACGGATCGGGATTCCAACCGAGGCGGATGCTGTCAATCTTGCCGTTGGAAATACGATCTCCACACGGACGAACAAGCCGTTACGGAGCCCGGCCATAACCCGTTTACTATGAGCTCTAAAGATCTATGCATGATTCAGCATATACCGGACCTTATAGAAGCAGGAGTCGACAGCTTCAAGATTGAGGGCAGGATGAAAAGCATTCATTACGTAGCATCGGTCGTGAATGTATATCGGCAGGCGATTGACGCCTATATGGCGAATCCGGAAGGTTACCGGTTGCGTCCGGAGTGGGTGGAGGACATCGGCAAAGCGGCGAATAGACCGCTTAATACCGGGTTTTTCTATGCGGTTCCGGGAGCGGAAGAGCATATCTACGAGGCGGAAGAAAAGCCTGCTCCGTATGATTTTGCAGCAATCGTGACCGATTATGACGAAGCGACGGGCGTTGCTACCGTTCAGCAGCGAAGTCCTTTCCGTCCTGGCATGGAAGTGGAGTTCTTCGGACCCGGAGGCAGGCAATTCAAGCAGCTGATTACGGACATGACGGATGAAGAGGGAAACGCTCTAACCGTAGCCCGGCATCCGCTTCAGAAAATCCGAATCGCTGCCGCACAACCTGTAGCTCCTTTTGATTTAATGCGGAAACGTTTGGTTTAATTATTAAAATATTTTTAGGAAACTAAAGGAATTTTGTTTGGACCTGTCGAATTGTCTCCAATAAGTAAACGTTGGCGCCCAGGCGACCGATATAATACTTACGGAGATTTCGACAGGTCCTTTTTGCGCGATTCAGAAGCATAAGCTTGTTGCCGCCAGTCAGTCGTCACTACATAGTCGGAGGGTTATATCAGATGAAAAAATCGTGGCGTGAGGTATTGGAAACGGTACAATTGAAAAAAGCAGCCAAAGGTGTAAGCGGTTTATCTAAACGCGTCGGAGGGCAGCTTAAGGGGACGAAAATCGAGAACCCCATCCGTTCCGTCGGCATGAAGCTATTTTTGTTAATCTTTTGCAGCATTCTAGCGTGCGTCGGATCGCTGGGATGGTTCTCTTACTCTAAATCGAGCTCGATCATTCAGCAGAAAGTAGCCGATTCGAGCAAACAAACCGCCCAACAGACGGCAGGCAAACTCGCCCTGCTATTGGAAGGCTACGAAAGGCAATCCCTGCAATTCATTACGGACAATGATTTTATTAGTTTACTTAACACGATGGCAGTTACGAAAGACGACTATGAGATCTTTGACACCGCGCGGCAGCTTACCGAGAAAATGAGCGGCGTCGCGATGGCGGACTCAAGTTACGAATCGATTTCTTTAATACCTGCCGACGCGGATGGCCAATTCATGACGACGGGAAGTTCAATCTCCAAAGAAGATATCCTGCAGGCACCGTTCCTGAAAGACATTGCTGGAGGTAACGGCAGGGCGGTATGGGTATCCACGATGGCCAAAGGTCTGGATGGAAGCCGGAACGCGCCAACGCTTGCATTGGGACGCATGCTGAATCAAGGAAAACCCTACTACATGATTCTGGAAATCAAGACGAAGGTTTTGGAAGAACAAATGAAGTCGGTTCAATTCGGCGAGGGCAGCTCCGCTTATATCGTTTCCACCGACGGTACCGTCGTCTTCGGCCCTGACAGCGCGAAGTGGGGAACGAAATACGAGTATGAATTGCCTGGCGAGGAAGGTTCTTCTACAATTCACGTGAATGGAACGAAAACCTTGTCTTCCGTCGGTGTCTTAACGAACAACGAGTGGAAGCTAATCGGGAACATTCCCGTTTCTGCTCTCGTGAAGGATGCCAAAGCAATCAGCAGCCTAACTTGGTTAATGTCATTGATCGCTGCCTTAATTGCCGGCGGGATCGGATTAATCGTCATGCTGTCGGTAGGCCGGCCCCTCGCTCAATTGCGGACGTTGATGAACGAAGGCGAAAGAGGCAACTTAACGGTCCGTTCAACCATTCGCAAGAAGGATGAGATCGGGCAAGTATCAGATAGCTTTAATCGGATGATGGAGGAAATCACGGGGCTCGTCCGCAAGACGAATCTATCTGCACAAGAGGTGTTGGAGACCGCGGCTTCGCTGACGGATTCATCCCGCAAAACCGCAGGAGCGGCGAAGGAAATCGCCGTGGCAACCGAGGAAATCGCCAACGGTGCGACGAACCTTGCAGTCGAGTCGGAAAAAGGGGCGGACTTAACCGCCGAAATCGGCAATCAAGTGCAGTCGGTTATCAATTCTAACGTCGAAATGGGACAATCGGCTAACGAAGTCGAAGAGGCAGGACGTAAAGGTTCGGTCTATATGGAAAGCCTGATCGAGAAGACAGGACAAACCGAAGAAATGACCCGATCGATGGTAGAGAAAGTAGACAAATTGAAAGAGAGTACAAGCTCGATCCGCAAAATCCTCGACGTGCTCGGCAATATGACGAAGCAGACGAACATCTTGTCATTGAACGCCACGATCGAAGCGGCGAGAGCCGGAGCGGCAGGAAAAGGCTTCATGGTCGTTGCGGACGAAATTCGCAAGTTGGCCGATCAATCCCGCCAGTCCATCGGCGTCGTCGGCGGCATCGTAGAAAATATCCAACGAGAGATCGACGAAACCGTATCCGTATTGTCCGAAGCGTATCCTATCTTCCGGGAACAGATTGAATCCGTCCGGGAAGCGAATCAAATTTTCGTTACGGTGCAAGACAACATGGGAGGTTTCGTTAGCCGATTAGAGTCGGCGACCGATTCCGTCCGCAACCTAGAGGATGCGCAATCTACTCTGTCTTTGGCAATGAGCAACGTCAGCGCGGTTGCGCAGGAAGCTTCCGCAACCTCGGAGCAAGTAGCGTCTCTAAGCAACGAACAGTTAAATATCAGCGACGGTTTGGTGCAGCTATCCAATCGACTGGAAGCAGTATCGGGCCAATTACGCGAATCTTTGAGCCGATTCACGGTCGCTTAAGGAAAGAACGGAATGGAGCAGGCAAAGGAGAAATCCTTAGCCTGCTCTTTTTTGTGCGAAAAATGGAAAGGATAGAGAGTAGAAGACGTAAAGGGGCTATCCTTATGAAACGAGTCTGGGCCGTGCGAGGGTTTCACGTGCTGCTGTTATTTGCAGTTATATTTGGAGTAGAGGGTGCAAGATTGGCATGGCTTCAGCTTGGTTTCGGCGGCGCGCAGACGGCAAGCGGGACGCTTGTCAGAAGCGCCATCCTCCAGCGATCAGATGGGCTTCTCCTCGATAGCGGACGTGGGCAGTTCCGCGATCGCGACGGACGGATACTGACTGGGGCAGCCGTGCAGAGTTTAGCCGCCTTTCCCGATGATGGATTAGCCCGAGGGACGGAGACGGATGTCCGGCAGCTTGCCGCATCTCTTGGGGTAGAGGCCGAGAAATTGGATCGCTGGCTAACCGATCTTCGCGAGCCTGAAGTTTGGAAGGAGGCGAACTCGCACCGCGCGCATAACTTGACGAAGGAACAGATTCGGACGGCGGAGAAATCGAATCTTCTCGGCGTGGCCGTGCTTCCTTACCGTAACCGTTACCCGGCCGGTTTTACGCCGATTCATGCGATCGGCTACATCTCGCAACATCCTGAAAGAGTACGTCAGGTTTACGGTAAACAACTATCCAACCATCATATGAACGTGACGAATGCAATTGGCGGATCGGGATTGGAGAAGTCCATGGACAGGTTGCTTCAGGGTATTGCCCCAACCTCGGTCATGCAGGTAACGGATGCGGCAAGGCGGCCGCTTGGAGGGCTTGGACTTAGGATGACCGCTCCTGACAACCCCCATTTCCCCTTGCAAGTGACTACGACGTTGGATTTAGACATGCAGCGCGTAGTAGAAGCTGTGATGAACAAATATGGAATAAGCAAAGGAGCCGCAGTTGTGCTGGATGCGGCCAACGCGGATATTATGGCGATGATTTCACTCCCTCGAATGGATCCATACAATGTCGGAGCGAAAGAGACGGACGAACGCAATCATGCGCTCATGGCGGCTCCTCCCGGTTCCGTGTTCAAGACCGTAACATTAGCGGCTGCCATGGAGTCGGGTGTTACGGCATGGGATGAGAAATTCCGTTGCAACGGACATTACGGGAAATACGGTCTGATGTGCTGGAAAAAAGAGGGGCATGGCGTATTAACGGTTGAAGAAGCCTTCGCGGAGTCGTGTAATGTCGTATTTGCCGAGTTAGCCGAAAGAATGGATCCCGCATGGCTGCAAATTACCGCAGAGCGGATGGGGCTTGGAAGGAAAGTCGGTTGGAATACGGACCATTTCGTGGATGGCAAGCCGCTGCGGCTGTTGGGAGAGGAGGAAGCAGGGGCGATCTTCCTGAGCAAAGAGCTCGCCAAGGACGGCGGGGTGCGGACCGGGACGGGGATCGGTCAGCGCGATGTGAGGATAACACCTTTGCAAGCAGCGAACATGGCCGTTACGATCCTGCATAACGGACATGTGTTCTCCCCTCGTCTCGTAAAAGATATCCGTTATGCCAACGGGGAACTGATGTCTCCTTTTCCCGTACAATCCGTCGAGTCTAATTACGGGCAGATCCAGCCGAGGACGGCTGCCTTGCTTCGCGAAGGCATGCGGTCCGTCGTGCTTGAAGGCACGGCTGCCAACGCCCTAGAGAACTCGCTATGGCCTTTAGCGGGCAAATCCGGGACGGCAGAGCTTGCCGGCAAGCAAAAGGCCCGTAACGACCAATGGTTTGTCGGTTACGGGCCTGCAAAGGGCAAGCCGCATTATGCGGTTGCCGTTCTAATCGAAGATCAACCCGCAGGGCTGCGCAATCGCGCGGCTGCCGTCTTCGGAGCGATCATGGACGGGCTTCGCCTTCAGGAACAACGTGATCATTCGGTTGCGGAGCGAGCGGCGGAACAATGAATTCCTCCCGCGGGTAACGGATCCATTGGTTGAAATATCCTTGATCGTACAATGCTTTAAGAAGAATCATCAAGATCGGCGCCAGGATGAGCCCGGCTACGCCGAACAGCGACAAGGAAATCATCATAAAGGCCAGCATAGTGAAGGCCGAGACTCCGACCGTCTGTCCGGTGATGCGAGGCTCGAGAATTTGCCTGGTAAGCGAGACGACCAAGAGCAGCCCTGTTAACCAAACCGCAAGATTCGTGTCCCCTGTAATGAACAAGTACGCGATCCAAGGAATGAACAAAGTGTTTACGCCAAGCAGCGGGAGGACATCGAGTATTCCCGCAAGAAGGGCAATGGAGAAAGCGTTATTGACTCCAAGCGCCAAGAGGGCGGCGAATATAACGAGGAACGTAATGCTGATAAGCTTTCCTTGGGCTTTAAGGTATGCGCCGATTCCTCTGAACACGTTATTGCGCAGAAATTCAAAGGCGACCTTAAGCGTTTTGGGCGCTCTTTCTTTACTAAGTCTTTTCCAAGTATCGATCTCGATACTTAAGAAATAAGCGAGTATGATGGCGATCGAGAAGTTTAAGACGAATGACGAGAATGAGGTTAGAAGCCCGGCAAGCCAAGTGAGGAACATGCCTGCCCATGCGGCGCCTTGTTTAGTGACGAAAGCAGTAGCTTCGGTAAGTTTATCGGCAATGCCGGGCGGTAGAGCATTAATCTGTCCTTGCACATTTCCCGTAATATTGATTACTTGCTCTTCAAGGAGTTTCTGGTAATGCGGAAGATCCTTCGCTAATTGCGTGATTTGTACGGTGAAAATATAACCGAGCCCAATAAAGATGGCCAAAATCACTAACGTGAACAGTAGGACGCTAATGCCGGAAGCAATCGATTTGGGCATGCCCCAGCGGTTGAGCCTTCTCGCAAGCGGTTCAATGCACCAGAAAACGATAAAGGATAAAAACACGGGTGTTGCAAGGTTGTACAAATAACTGAAAACATACATCGTAAGCCAGACTGTTAGGACGATTACGCCGATATCGAATGCGGTGCGCCAATATTTTTGATACAAAGATAACATCTCTTATCCACCTTTGCCAGCGTACGCGTTAGCGCGCCTGATCCATTTAACGTTATTGTACACGATATCAAAAAAGATGCCTACAAGCATGCCTATTTTAGAGCCGCGTATGATAAAATAGAAAACAAGCACAGAACCGCGAGCATTTTAAATATGGCAATCAAGATGGTGGGGAAGGCATGGAACTCATCCTTTGGATCGGTTTTTATTTTTTGACTTTTTATGCTTTTTTGCCGGCTTTGATAAGTCGGATTTTCGGGTTTAGGGTATTTATGCGGGGCAAGACAGAGACGGAGATTGCCCTCACTTTCGATGACGGCCCCGATCCGGTGTATACGCCGAAGCTGCTGGATTTACTTAAGCAGCATGGGGCGAAAGCGACTTTTTTCGTGGTCGGAGAGAACGCGGAGCGGAATCCCGAAATCGTCGCACGCATCCATGAGGAAGGCCATAACATCGGTATTCACAATTACGTCCATAATACGAACTGGTTTATGCGCCCGCGAACGGTTAAACGCCAAATTCATCGTACTTCGGATGTCGTTAAGCGAATAACAGGCTCAAGACCTATGTATTATCGTCCTCCTTGGGGGATCGTGAACGTATTTGATTATGCGAACCTGGGATATTTGCAAATCGTGTTATGGACTTCATTGTTCGGGGATTGGCGCAAAAGAGTCAATGCGGATAAATTGTATCGCCGGATGAAGAGGAAGCTGAAGCCCGGGCAAGTATTTCTGTTGCACGACTGCGGCATCACTTTCGGAGCGGATCCCGATGCGCCGGCCAATACGATAGCCGCATTGGAGCGGATATTGAACGATGGACGGACGTTAGGTTATCACTTCGTCGGCATCGACGAGATGATAGCTCTTACAGAACGTCAGCGGAATAAGAGTGCCCATAAACAAACAGCCGTGAGGAGATCCAGCATGAATCGCAATGAACCCGCAACCGAGAAGAACCATTCCATCGGCCCCCTCAAGAAGCTGATCGTAAGCGCTTGGATGTTATATGAAAAAGGTTTTCACGTCCTATTCAGACTTCGTCCGGTGGGAGACGGCAAGTTTTTTAATTATCGGGTTCGCCGTTACTCGGGACCGCCTTTGGATTTACGCGCGGATGCGACACTTCACTCCGGGGACTACGTGATGGAAATTCATTTCGAGAACCAAATGCTGTTCGATCTCGGGATGAACTCCAAAACCGAGTTGCAAATCGGCATTAAAATCATTCGAGAGATGGAGAGGGCACTGCCGGACATGGCCCGCGAACTTGCTGCTGCACCGAAAGGGGATAAAGTGAAGGCTCTTTACGGCGTATCGATGATACATCGGGGCGCGGAGTCGCTTGGCTACGGAACGTATGATTTGCCGCGAGGTCTTTTCTCATGGATGACGAATATTTACTTGCGCGTACTCATTCGCGTCATTCATCCGTCCGGCAATCAGAGAGTTCGCGAGAGAGGCGAGACGATGACCCCGCGCATGCTTATTATGCCCCGGGAAATTTTACTGACTTGGGCCGACGAGTCTAGGGCAAAGCGGCGTCCGGAACGGGAACGAACGACCAAGACGGATACACTTAAGAAGATTTCTGCCGATCTCCAAGACGCGGCGGAATTTGAAGAGGGATCGATCGGGAAGCTCGTTTAGCTGGATATGCGATCATAAAAAGCCGATATCGGAGGTTACCGATATCGGCTTTTGTGCGCTTGCCAGTGCGGATCGCGGAACTAAAAAAGGGATGCCCCTGTAATAGAGACATCCCTTTTCCAATCGGAATTACATTTTCATTACGCCGCCGGTACTGGCCGAAGTGACCATTGCGGAGTAACGAGCGAGGTAACCGCGTTTGATTTTGGGCTCGAAGCCTTTCCATTCGGAACGGCGGCGATCCATTTCTTCATCGCTGATTTGCAGCGTAATGGAGCGGTTGTTCAGATCCAATTCGATGATATCGCCGTCGTTGACGAAGGCGATCGGGCCGCCTTCCGCCGCTTCAGGCGAGATGTGGCCGATGGATATTCCGCGGGATGCGCCAGAGAATCGACCGTCGGTGATCAAGCCGACTTTGGCGCCGAGACCCATGCCCATGATTTGCGAAGTCGGGGCGAGCATCTCCGGCATTCCGGGACCGCCCTTCGGTCCTTCGTAACGGATGACGACGACATGGCCTTCTTTGATCTTGCCGTTAGCGATGCCGGCTAGGCAATCATCCTGGGAGTCGAAACAAATCGCAGGTCCTTTGTGGTAGCCGCCGACGGATTTGTCTACCGCTCCGACTTTGACAATTGCGCCGTTAGGAGCCAAGTTGCCGAACAGTACAGCCAGCCCGCCGCGTGCAGTGTGGGGGTTGTCGATCGTATGAATGATTTCGGTATTTTTAATCTCGCAGCCTGCAACATTTTCGCGCAGCGTCTTGCCCGTTACGGTTATGCAGTCTCCGTGGATGGCGCCTTCTTTTTTCAAGAGCTCGTTAATGACCGCGCTGACGCCGCCGGCATTGTGAACATCTTCGATGTGCCAATCGGAAGCGGGAGCAATCTTCGCCAAGTGCGGTACGCGTTCCGCGACTTCGTTGATTCGTTCGATCGGGTATTCGATGCCGGCTTCGATAGCGAGTGCCAGCGTGTGCAGAACGGTATTCGTAGATCCGCCCATCGCCATGTCCAGCGCAAAAGCATTGTCGATTGCGTCTTTGGTCACGATGTCGCGGGGTTTGATGTCCAGCTTGATCAATTCCATAAGCTGCTTAGCGGATTGTCTGACGAATTCCTTCCGCTCCGGAGCGACGGCTAGAATCGTGCCGTTTCCTGGGAGAGCAAGACCGAGTCCTTCTGCCAAACAGTTCATGGAGTTCGCGGTAAACATACCGGAGCAGGAGCCGCAAGTCGGGCACCCGTATTGCTCGAGCTCCAGCAAGCTTTGTTCGTTGATTTTACCGGCCTGGAAAGCGCCGACGCCTTCGAATACATTGGAAAGTGAAATGGATTTGCCCGTCGAATCTTTACCTGCTTTCATCGGTCCGCCGCTGACGAAGAGCGTTGGAATATTCACGCGCAAGGCGCCCATCATCATGCCCGGGGTGATTTTGTCGCAGTTGGGGATGCATACCATGCCGTCGAACCAGTGAGCGTTAACGACTGTTTCGACGGAGTCGGCGATGATCTCGCGGCTTGCAAGAGAATAGCGCATGCCGATGTGGCCCATGGCAATTCCGTCGTCTACGCCGATCGTATTGAATTCGAAAGGCACGCCGCCCGCTTCGCGAATGGCTTCTTTGACGATTTTGCCGAATTCTTGTAAATGGATATGTCCGGGAACGATATCGATGTAAGAATTGCAGACTGCAATAAACGGCTTACCGAAATCTTCTTCTTTAACGCCGGCAGCACGCAGCAAGCTGCGGTGGGGAGCGCGGTCAAAGCCTTTGGTGATCATGTCCGAACGCATTTTTTTAGCGGCCATCTATATTCCCTCGCTTTCGAATATACCAGATTTGCATATCCTTGATTTTATCACAGAAGACGAGGGCTTGACCAGACAAGCCTTATTATAAAAAATGGTTAATAAGATTGCAGGTACACGATTCATGAATGGGAGTATTTGGGATAACATAGAAGAATAAGTGTCTGACAAACCTATTGGGCAAGGGTGCGGAAAATTTGCCATCCAATTTAATGTAATGTTCGTGTAATGTATTTTTCGAATATATGTAAACTTCACAAATTATCCTTATTACCATGTAATAAAACATAACATAATTTATTTACATCTGTAGACTGGTTACCTATAATGGAAGGAAAGTTCAGAAGGGGGATGTGGCATGAATCTGACGGAACGCGAGAAGGAAAAGCTACTTATTACCGTAGCTGCCGACTTGGCCAATAGGAGATTAGCTCGCGGAGTGAAGCTCAATTATCCGGAGTGTATCGCGCTTATCACATCCGCCATTATGGAAGGGGCAAGGGACGGCAACTCGGTTGCCGAGCTGATGGCCTACGGAACGACGCTGCTATCGCGCGACCAGGTGATGGAAGGCGTGCCGGAGATGATCCATGAAGTACAAGTCGAGGCGACGTTTCCGGACGGGACGAAGCTAGTAACAGTGCATCAGCCTATACACTAATTCCAACATGCCATGCATAGGAGGAGGATTGTGATGATTCCGGGAGAAATTAGAGCCAAATCTGGAGAGATCGAGCTGAACGCGGGCAGGCGCACGATCGAGCTTATCGTTAACAACGTCGGTGACCGACCGGTGCAGGTGGGTTCGCATTTTCACTTTTTCGAGGTGAACCGGTCGCTGCGATTTCCAAGAGAGCAATCTTTCGGCATGAGGCTGAACATTCCCGCGGGCACGGCCGTGCGATTCGAGCCGGGGGAAGAGAAACCGATTCAATTGACCGAACTCGGGGGGGCTAAGCTTTCATACGGCTTGAACGGGATATCGAACGGTTACGCTTCGGGTGAAATGAGTCCGGAAGTTGCCGATCGTTTGAAAGCATGGAGCGCTCTAGAATAACCGGTAATCTTACACGCTTTGCATGTACCAGGGGAGCGGACAAATAAGGGGGTGAACGATCATGCGCATGGATCGTCAAAGCTATGCTGGTATGTTCGGTCCGACATCCGGGGATGCGGTCAGGCTTGCGGATACGGACTTGTGGGCCTTAATCGAACGGGATTACACCGTGTATGGCGACGAATGCAAGTTCGGAGGCGGCAAAGTCATCCGGGACGGAATGGGGCAATCCAGCCGAGCGGTAAGAAGCGAAGGCGTTCTGGATACGCTGATCACGAATGCCGTAGTCATCGATCATTGGGGAATCGTGAAGGGTGATATCGGGATCAAGGATGGCGTTATCGTCGGTATCGGCAAGGCGGGCAATCCCGACATCATGGACGGGGTCGATCCTCATATGGTCGTCGGGGCAAGCACGGAAGTCATTGCCGGAGAAGGTAAGATTGTCACGGCAGGGGGTATCGATACCCATATTCATTACATTTGTCCGCAGCAGATTGAGACGGCATTATCTTCAGGAGTAACGACGATGATCGGCGGCGGAACGGGTCCGGCGACGGGGACGAATGCTACGACCTGTACACCCGGCGCATGGCATCTTCGCAGGATGTTGGAAGCTGCTGAAGCTTTCCCGATGAATCTCGGTTTTCTAGGCAAGGGCAATGCTTCGACCGTGGAGCCGCTCATCGAGCAGATCGAAGCCGGTGCCATTGGTCTCAAGCTGCATGAAGATTGGGGTACGACTCCAGCCGCGATCGACGCTTGTTTGTCGGCTGCGGATCAATACGACGTTCAGGTGGCTATCCATACCGATACGCTGAACGAAGCGGGTTTCGTGGAAGACACTTTAAGAGCGATAGGCGGTCGGACGATTCATACTTATCATACGGAAGGCGCGGGCGGCGGCCATGCTCCCGATATTATCAAGGCGGCAGGGGAGCCGAACATCATCCCGTCCTCTACGAATCCGACTCGGCCTTTTACAATCAATACGATTGAAGAGCACTTGGATATGCTCATGGTTTGCCACCATCTGGATAGCCGCATACCCGAGGACGTCGCTTTCGCGGATTCCCGTATTCGTCCCGAGACGATCGCTGCGGAAGATATCTTGCATGACCTCGGCGCATTCAGCATTATCAGTTCGGATTCCCAAGCGATGGGGCGAGTCGGGGAAGTCATACTCCGCACTTGGCAAACGGCGGACAAAATGAAGGCGCAAAGAGGCGCGCTTAATGGCGGCTCAGAGCAAGGAGATAATGAAAGGATCAAGCGCTACATTGCCAAATATACGATTAACCCGGCCATCGCGCATGGAATTTCGCACTTGGTAGGATCGCTTGAAGCCGGTAAATGGGCGGATGTCGTCGTATGGAGTCCGGCTTTCTTCGGGGTAAAACCCGATTTGATTCTCAAAGGGGGGAGTATTGCCTACGCGCAGATGGGAGATCCGAACGCGTCCATTCCGACGCCTCAACCGGTGTTCGGAAGGCCGATGTTCGCATCTTATGGCAAATCCCTGTTCCATAGTTCCATCACGTTCGTCTCCCAAGCCGCCTACGACAAGGGTATCGCGCAAGAGCTTGGGTTGCAGAAAAGAATCGAGCCGGTCATCAATTGCCGGAACATCGGCAAGAAGGACATGGTTCACAATAACGCGACCCCGATCATCGAAGTGGATCCGGATACTTATAAGGTAACCGTAGACGGCGAGCACGCGATATGCGAACCCGTCTCCGTCGTTCCGATGGCGCAGCGGTACTTCTTATTCTGATCTGATGATAGCCTGATAAGAGAAGGGGCGGATCGAAAATGGCGGAAGAGAGCGTCGACACGGCGAACACGAACACATGGCTATCCCTGCAGCTGCTGCTCGATTCAGCGCTGCCCATTGGCAGCTTCGCTCATTCTTTCGGATTGGAATCGCTTGTGCAGGATGGCAAAGTCACCGATGGTGCAGGATTGCGCGCTTATATGGAAGGCATGCTTCGGAATAGTTGGGCAACCGGTGATGTCATGATCGTTAAATCGGTATACATTTCCGCCGATAATGACAGCGACCAATATGCTTACGATATCGAGAAGCTTGTTCATTATCAGAGATTGGCGCCGGAATCCCGGGACGGCATGGAGAAGATCGGCCGGAGATTACTGAAGCTGGCACCCGAGCTGTTTCCGAATTTGCCGTTTCGTCCTCTCCGGGAGGATATTCGCGGCGGCCGATGTTTCGGCAGCTATCCGCTAGTGTACGGAATCGTGTGCCGCGGGCTTCGGATCCCGCTCGATCGGGCAGCGGAAGGCTATTTGTACGCAACCGTTGCCACTTGCGTTAACGCGGCGCTTAGGCTAATTTCCATGGGGCAGACGGAAGCCCAGCGATTAGCGGCGTCATTATTCCCGGCCGTTACGCAGTCTTGGGAGGCCGTTAAGGAGATGGATCCAGCTGACGCTTACAGCGGCATGCCGCTTGCGGAGCTTGCCATGATCCGCCATGAGACACTGTATTCCCGGTTGTTCATGTCTTGATAACAAATACAAAATTGCGGAGGGATTGTTTATGTGCCAAGGAAAAGAAGGGCATCATCATCACCACGAATGGGAAACTCCGGAGATTGTCAGCGGTCGGCCTATGCGGATCGGCATCGGAGGTCCGGTGGGCTCCGGCAAGACGAAGCTGGTAGAGCAGTTGGCCTTTCAATTGAAAGACAAAATCAACATAGCGGTTATCACCAACGATATATATACGAAAGAAGATGCGCGCATATTGTCCGATACGGGATGTTTGCCTGCGGAACGGATTATCGGAGTAGAAACGGGCGGATGCCCGCACACTGCCATCCGCGAGGATGCTTCCATGAATTTCGAAGCTGTGGAAGAGCTTGAGCAGCGCTTTCCAGATCTTGATCTGATTCTGATCGAAAGCGGCGGGGATAACTTGGCGGCAGCTTTCAGCCCGGAGCTTGTCGACCGGTTTATCTACATTATCGACGTTGCCCAAGGGGAGAAGATACCGCGTAAAGGAGGTCCCGGCATCATGAGGTCCGATCTGCTCATCATTAACAAAATCGACCTCGCACCTTATGTAGGCGCCAGCCTCGAAGTCATGGAGCACGATTCCCGTCACATGCGCGGGGAAAGGCCTTTCGTGTTTACGAATTTGTTCGGCGGTCAAGGGCTGGACATCGTCTCGGATTGGGTAGAGCAGGAAACGGGCCGTCATGCGGCCATCGTCTAGCTTGGCGGAAGCTTCGAGAGTCGAGCGATCCACCGGATCAGCATCGCACGCCGCAACCGAAAGGCTGTCCGAATTGCGCGCCGAAGCGGGTATGGTCAAGGGACGGACCGAACTCATCTCCCGTTACCATACTTCCCCCTTGAAGATTGCCAAGACTTTCTCGCTCTCGAATGAAGGCTGGCGGCAATTGGCGGTCGTGCAGATGGACGGTTCTCCGGGGCTTCTGGAAGGAGACCGCTACCTCTTTGATTGGCATTTGCGGGAGGGAACCCGGCTCTATGCGACCAATCAGGCGTACACCCGCGTCCATCCTTGCATTGCGGGCGATTCCAGGCTTAATCAGCGCTTTAGTCTGGAATCTGGAGCCGTACTGGAATGGATTCCGGAACCTGTCATGCTGTTTCGGGATGCGAGGTTCGTTTCGGAGACGGAATTGGACTTGGCCGAAGGCTCGATCTGCATGCTCGGCGATATTTTCTGCCCGGGAAGAATTTCAAGAGGGGAAGCATTTGCTTTCCGATCCTACGATACGAAGCTTACGGTACGCTACAATGGAGAGCTTGTTCATTATCAGCGGCAGAAGTGGGAGCCTGACGTCTTGCCGATCGGCAATCCAGGCTGTTTCGGAAGTTATTCGCATGTGGGGACCTTTTCCGTGTTCTCGGATCTTGCGACGGCGGATATCGTAAACAAAGTTCGTGAGTCTCTGGAGGGTCTGGCTGATGAGCCTGAAGGGTTATGTTGGGGAATTGCTCGTACTGCCCGGCATGGCCTGGTGGTGCAGGCGGCGGGAAACGCCGCGTGGAAGCTGCAACGGTTGTTGCTTAAGGCATGGGATAGCGCGAGATATCAATTGCTGGGTCAGCCGCCGCTAAGGCTGCTGAAGGAAGCGTGGATGACCGGAATGAATAAGTAGCTTAATATGGATCCAGCGCAAAGTTAGCCTCAATCTAAACGTTGAGGCTAACTTTGTTGTTCGGGAAACAAATTGGCGAGACCTGCGAATGGCAGATTTTCGTAATGGTCGGTTTTATAGACGACCTCGCTTTCAACCTTAGGTTCATCGCTAAGCTTGTTACGGCGGAATTGAAACTGGTCGAACAGCTTAACGAGAATTTGCGCGGTATTGAACGCATCGTCCATTGCCCTGTGATGAGAACCGGAGAAGGGGATTTCCAGCATTTCCAGGGCCGGCTTCAAGCCCATCTGTTGATGTTTCTCAAGCTTATATACTTTGGACAGCATCTTCTGCAGGTTGTTGTGGTTAACGATCCAGTCCGTCGAGATTTGGTGCTGGCGGCATTCCTGAACGAGCTGGCGTTGGTCGTCAGGTCCCCAAGCGCACAGGAAATACTCTTCCTCGCCCATCCATTCCGTATAATCGCGTACGACTTGGGCCAGCGTGCCCGCCCCGTTGACATCCTCTTGCGTAATGCCAGTAAAAGAAGTCGTATCCGCGGACAATTGAGGAACGATGACAGGTTTGACGAACGATTGGAACGTTCCGATAATTTGCGGGACATCCTCGATCAAACCGACTTTAGCTGCTCCGATTTCAATAATTTCAGCGATCTGGCCTTTTTTGCGGCGTACAGTCATTTCCAGATCGTATACAATAATGGTCACTTCATGCACCTCTAGGACATTCCGATAATATATTTCGTACCCTTGTTATTATAGTCTTCCGCGAGTCATTTGTCAGGGCAAAAAAATGCTGAGTATGCTACAATACGAGAAAAGCGGGAACCCGAGTGTCAAAGAACGTCTTTGTCCGTCATCACAGTGGATCAGGGCCGTTCTTTTTTTGCGAAATCCAGTTTTGACTCTTGAGGTGCTATGTGATCAGAGTACATTTATTAGGCAGCATCAAACTGTTCGATGCAGACAAGCCGATAACTTCAATTACAGGCGGCAATGTTTTATTGCTGCTTGCATACTTGCTCCTGAATCGGGCTTCCCTGCAGAGCCGTAAATATGTTTCTTTTTTATTTTGGCCGGATTCGACCGAAAAACAGGCTCTGACCAATTTGCGCAATCTGTTTCACCAGCTTCGCAAATGCCTTCCCGATGCGGACCGTTATTTGGATGCGGATACGCTTTCCTTGAAATGGAAACCTGATTCTCCTTTTCGATTTGACATCGAAGATTTTGAACGTTCTGCCGAAGGTTCTTCCCTTCAAGACCTGAAGCGCGCCGTTCAGTTATACACCGGACCTCTGCTTCCCGGATATTACGTTGATTGGGTCGAAGCGGAAAGGGAAAGGCTAGTCCGTTTGTACCAATCTGCGCTCGAACGTCTGGTTGCCAAATTGGAAACGAACCGCCTTTATCCGGAAGCCATATCGTACGCGGAACGCCTTATCGTCTCGGATAATCTGAAAGAAGAATATTATCGGATACTAATGAGGCTGTATGCTCTCCATGACGATCCGACCGGCCTCGCCAAAATATACAATGAGTGCGTTCATAAACTACAGAAAGAACTAGGTGTGCAGCCTTCTGAGGCGACAACCAAATTGTACCAATCCTTGATGAAAGGAGAAGCGGGTCCGGCTTTCCAGCCAACTGCCGAAACGACGCCTTTTGTGGGGAGGCACCGGGAGTGGGAATCCTTGATCTCCAATTGGGGGTCGCCGCTTGCGAATCCTCGTTTCGTATTGCTGGAAGGCGAGCCTGGTATCGGGAAAACAAGGGTCGCGGAAGAATTCAAAGCTTGGCTCGCCAAACAGGGAATTCCGCTTGTTTTTGCCAAGTGTTATTCTACCGGCGGAGGGCTTGCGTTTGCGCCGATCACCGCTTGGCTCAGAAGCCGAAGCCATCGGTTTCAAGTTTTATCCCCCGTATGGTTAACGGAAATCGCCCGATTGATTCCTGAGCTGTTGGTGCAGCATCCGGACTTGACGGCACCCGGTCCAAACGTTCCGGTGAGGAAATGAAGGAACTGACTGCGCTCCTTGCGTCTTTGCATAAAGCTGGCAAGCTGACGAATGTCAGGCTCCATCCTCTCTCGATTGCCGAAACGAAACACTTGGCCTCTGCGATTTCGGAACGCAGCATTTACTCTAGTCTGTCGGACCAGTTTTTTGAGGATGCAGGAGGTAATCCGTTAATCGTTGTGGAAACGATGCGGAGCTTGCAAAATACCCTCCAGGATACAGCCGGCCTGCATTGGGCGCCTGTTATCCATAAGGTCATCCATTCCCGTTTCCTCCAGCTTCCGGAGCAGGCGCAATATTTGCTTCATCTCGCTTCCGTTATTGATCGGCCTTTTACGCTTGAACTGTTGCAACAAGCATCGGAAGCCGATCCGGATACGGTTCTCCATCAAAGCGAACTGCTTGTGAAACAACGCATCTTTCGTGATATCGGGGACGGGTGTTTTGATTTCACGCATGATCGTTTGCGTGAAACCGCTTATCAAACGTCAGGTGAAGTGGCCCGGCACCGGTATCATGAACAGGTTGCGCTCGCATTGGAATCGATTCATGAAGGCGAATTGGATTCCGTCGTCGGTCAAATTGCCCATCATTTGGATATGGCGGGAATAAGGCAGCGTGCCGTTCCTTATTACAAATGGGCCGCCAAGGTAGCTGAGAAAGTCAGTGCGCTTGATAAGATGTCTAGTTATTACGGAAGGCTTATGGAAATCCTACCTCAGACGGATAAACACCCGATTGTGCTGGAACTCGGAAGGCTGCGGGAAATTTCCGGCAGATGGGACGAAGCAAAAGCGACTTATGAAAATTGGATGGCGACGAGCGGATCCCATCTGAACATGCTGCAAAAAGCGCAGTGCAAAGCGGCTTTAGGAAACTGCCTGATGTTGAAAGGAAACTATGAGCAAGCGGAAGCGTACCTTAAGCAGGCTCATTTGGAATTCGAATGGGCCGGAGACATGCAGGGCATAAGCTTCTTGCTGTCGGTTATGGCCATCCTTCATTACTATAAAGGCGACTATCAGGAAAGTCTGAAATGCTTCGATGAGCGGATGAAGATAGATTCCAAATTTAGGGACATGAAAGACGACAGCCGTACCGCGGGAATTGTCGGCAACATCTTCCTGAAGCAATACGATTTGGATAATGCCTTGTATTGGTACAAAGAAAAGATACGTCTGGCTAAAGACGATAAACTCCTTGTAAGCCAATCCTTGGCCGGGCTTACTTTAACGTATATCCATTTGGAGCAGTATGATAAAGCGACTTCCAGCACTATGGAAAAGCTTGCCCAGGCACGAGCATTGGGAGAACGAATGGGGGTGAGCAATGCGGTAGGCATGCTTGGATTCGTCTACTGCAAGCTTGGCGATTATGAACGGATGAAAGCTTGTTATGTATATTCTATTCCCGAAGTTTGCGCAGTTGGGGACATGAGGGTCGGGGCTTTGCAGCTTGGTCATTTCGGGTTTTCACTGAAGCGGCAGCAAGACCAGGGAACGTCGGAAACGTTTTTCGGTCTATCGGTCCGGTATCTTCGCAAAATCAAAACGCTCTCCACTTTGTGCGAAGTTCTATCTCTTCAAGCCTTGTCAATGTACGAGAGGAAGTACAATGACCATGAGGCGCTTGAGATTGTCGAGGAGGGATTGGATCTCGCGATCCGATTAAAACGGACTCATGATGTGTTCTGCTTCACGCTTTTGCAGATTTGCCTTAACGACAAATTGGGAAAGGTACACAAGTTGATTATGAAGGTTGGAAACTCGGGCTCATCCCAGAGGAACAAGCGGAAGCCGTCTCACAAAATTATTCGATCTTATATCAATCTACCCGTAATGAGGAGTACCGGCTACGGTTTATGGAGATGACGGGAAAGGAATTGGAACCTAAACATGAATCTCCGGCGCTTCCGCCCGAGGTAGAACTTGTCCGGGTAGAGATGAAAGAACTGGAAAAGAAGTTTATATCGTTGTTTTCATGAAATATTGCGATCTTTTTGTCTTTTTTGGACACTTCCATTCGGGAAGTGTTTTTTTGTTGTTCATAACAAACGTTTAACAAACGCCGGACCCCTTATATTGGATTTGTCAGGACTGACAATCCAAAAAAATAAAGGAGGATAAAAATGGAAGATCCGAATCAACTACCCTCGCCCCTTCCTTTGGTCCAAATGATCACAGGGTTCTGGGTATCAAAAACATTGGCAGCGGCCGTTGAATTGGATATCTTTACCCGCTTGTCTGATGTAGGAGCCACCGTCCAACAATTTTCACAAATGCTTGCCATACAAACAAGACCTGCAGAAATGCTGTTGACAGGCTGCGCGTCTTTAGGGCTGCTTGTTAAAAAGGAGGAGCGCTATTACAATTCACCGCTTTCATCGCATTTTTTGGTGAAGGGAAAACCGTACTATTTTGGAGACGGTATCGCCATGATGGACAAAAGGCTATATCTTCCCTGGAACGGGTTGACTAAGGCCATTCGAACAAATAAACCTTGGCGGGAAAATGAGGGGATATTTAAATCAATGGCCTCGAATCCAGAGGAACAACGGATCTTTACCGAAGCCATGTATAGCTGGAGTATTCTCTCGGGAAAATCTCTAGCCGAAGTTTTTGATTTTACCTCAAAACGGCAGCTTCTTGATGTAGGAGGAGGCTCCGGTGCTTATTGCATTGAAGTAGCCCGCAGATATTCGCATCTGCATGCTGTAGTATTCGACCTCCCGTCGGCATTACGGATAGCCGAGGAGAAGATCACCGAAGCCGGTTTATCGGACCGGATCAAGGTTTGCCCCGGCGACTTCTTTGCCCAGGAATTGCCTGACGGGTCGGATGTGATTCTTCTTTCTATGATTTTGCATGATTGGACTGCTGAGAAAAACTTACGCATTCTCAAAAAATGCTTCGAAGCACTTCCCTCAGGAGGGACGGTCATTGTCAGCGAATTAATGACGGATGACGATAAAACCGGACCGGTTCCAGCGGCTTTAATGTCTTTGAATATGTTAATCGAGACCGAAGGTCAAAATTACACATGGTCAGAATACACGCAATGGCTGAAGGATACCGGATTTAAAAATATACAAAGAATACACATCGAATCACCCGGTGCCAATGGATTGTTAATCGGACACAAACCCTAAAACTCGGGGGAACCGACGTCACAGAGCCTGGGGCACGAAGCTCGATAACATCGTTACATTGGCTAATCAACTCGAATATACGGAGATCTCATCGGAAGAACGCCGCCGTTTGTGGTACCAGCTTGGCAAAGACTTAACCCGGTTCACGGCCGAATATTTCATGCACCTGCAACACGAAGAAGGGCCCGGAATGGACGCGTTGTGGGCTAATCTGACCGATTAACAACTCCATGAATATTCCGACAAAATACGCTCTTCCATCGCGCCGCACGCCATGATGATATTTCTGCACTATATACTTCCCGCAGTCACACATAAGGATAGGTTCGCAATGTTAAGCGGCATGAAACGCTTTGCCCCGCGGGAAGCCTATGACGCCGTTCTTCGTTTGGAGGAGAGCCTTTTGGATTCAGACAGCTGGTTGGATTTAAATTCTGAGTTAGAAGCGGCATCATAAATTATACAAAGCCGATCGGACGGTGTGAGTAACAATTCAAGGCAACGGGGCGCCAATACGGGCCCCGTTAATTTTTTCCGTATGACGTCCGCAACCCTTGACACTTACGTAACGTAAGATTATAGCATGAGTGTTGGAGGGGATCATTCCATGAAAATCAAAGATGTGTGCAAGCAAACGGGATTGACCGAGAGGACCGTTCGTTTTTATGTGGAAGAAAACCTGATACGTCCTCACATGAGCCTAGTCAACGGCAGGGAGTACCGCGATTACTCCGAGCAAGACGTAGCCGAGCTGATCACGGTGGCCGATTTGCGGAAGATGTTTTTCTCGATTGACGAGATTAAGGAAATGAAAGAATCGCCGGAACGAATAGCCGAAGTGGTTGCAGCGTATAAGATTAGACTCGCGGCCGATGCAGACGCCAAGGCTTCGATTGTTCAAACCTTGGAAACGATTGACGTTTCGTTGCTCTACGATGTGAATTCCCTTGCTCTAAGCTTGAAAAGCGTATCGGAAAACCTGCCGCTCCCCAAGCGTGATATCACCCCTAACTTCGGAAAGTATGACAGCGAAACCAAGGAAGAGAGAGAGCAGGAATATAATCGTTACCTTGCGCGGCAAGAGCGGCAATACACCATGGGCAGGGCCATCGTATTTTCAATCGCATCGATCAATGTGATTTTTGCAATCCTTTCGGCATTTACGGATTTTCGTTTTTTTTCGTTGATTATCCAAGTGGCTATGTCAATCGCATTGTTTGCGGGGGTTACCTGGGTTCGTTATCTGTTCGTCATCGGGTCCGCACTCAGCATTTTATTGAGCTTTATGGTGATTGCCGGATATGCTGCAGAGATGCCATGGGGAGTTCTGCTATTGACCGTTATCCAAATGGGTTTTTCGGCCGGGTCAGCCATTCTTTTGCTCCGAAGCAACGCCGTAAGCGATTTCTTATATTCACAAAAAAATGGCTAAAGTTGAAAAATGAGGGCTGTCCGAAACTTTAACTGAAAATATTTTTTGAGCCACCCCCCAAAAATTTCCTGCCCTAACGAATGTATATGGTAAAGTCTTCTATATTCCCTCGAAAGGTAGGATGAATCGAATGAAGAAGTTCCGTCTCGCAATCGTAGCATTATTGGCAATATCTCTTGCAGCAGCGAATACCGCAATGGCAAAACCACAGGGGAAGCAGGGAAAGCAGGGGAACCATAAGACTGGTCTGGAAAACGCCTTGGACCATGTCAAAAATCCGAAGGCAAGAGAAGCCATCGAACGAGCCATGGAAAAACAGAAGCTCAAAGAAAAGGAAAAGGAACCGGCGGTGAAAACCGACGCGCAAATCGTAGCAGCCGATAAAGCGGCTCTTACAATCGGGTTTAACGGAAGCGATACGCTAACCAGCGTAACGCAGGCATTGAATTTGCCGATCGCCGGGAAATACGGTTCCGCGATTACCTGGGCTTCCAGCAATACGGCCGTCATCTCCAATGACGGCAAGACGGTCGTTCGCCCGGCGAACCAAGACGTCAAAGTCGTGTTGACAGCAACGCTCAAGAAGAACACGGCTACCGCAACGGCAACTTTTGAAGTAACCGTGAAGCAGCAGCTTACCGACGCGCAGATCGTAGCAGCCGACAAAGCGGCTCTTGCCATCGGATTCAGCGGCAGCAACAATGCCGGCTTTGTTACTTCACCTTTGACGCTCCCGGTCAAAGGCGCCAGCGGATCCCAAATCGCTTGGGTTTCCAGCGCCCCTGCCGTCATCTCTAACGACGGCAAGACCGTGAATCGCCCTGCGATCGGTCTAGGAGATGCCGCAGTCACTCTGATGGCAACCCTTACAAGTAACGGAGTAACCGACACCAAATCCTTCGCTCTTGTCGTGAAGCAACAGCTTAACGATACGGACAAGGTTGCCGCCGATAAAGCCGCACTGGCTATTGGCTTCACGACGGGCGATTCGGCGAGCAGCGTGACTTCCAAGCTGACGCTGTCCGCGGCAGGAGTGAACGGATCGGCGATCTCATGGGTATCGAGCTCCCCGACCGTGATCTCCCACAACGGCCAGACGGTAACCCGTCCGGCAGCAGGCCAAGGGGATGCTTCCGTTACTCTGATCGCTACCCTCACAAGCAACGGCGTAACGGATGCGAAATCGTTCACCGTCATCGTGAAGCAGCAGCTCACCGACGCTGAGAAAGTCACTGCCGATAAATCGGCGCTTCAAATCGGTTATAGCGGAACAGATACGGCTGCAAGCGTCACATCCAAGGTTACGCTGCCGGCAGTAGGAGCGAACGGTTCCACCATCGTGTGGTATAGCAGCAATGCCGCCGTCATTGCCGACAACGGCACGGTCGTTCGCCCGGCGGCAGGCACCAGCGACAAGACGGTGACTTTAACCGCCATTATCGTGAACAATGCTTCCGTCGACACGAAAGCATTTACCGTAACGGTAAAACAATTGCCGTAATCGGTGAAATATCTGTAACCCGCACCATGTTGGGATTACTATTGAAAGAAATGACCGTCCCTGACAGAGGGGCGGTCATCTCCACATTTAAACAAGTTACGATGACGACAAGTGAAATGCGGGAACTGCTTCGTTTGTCAGACAGAATATGAACACATTTGGCACAGGAGATTCGTAAAGCACCTGTGTTTCTCTCTTCTAATTCTTACTTTCTATATGCTGTGTCCTGAATCCTTTTACCTCGCGCTATCCGTAATCTGGTCTTAATCTGGCGAGAGTTCATATATTTATATAGTTTAGTTGACGTGACCCAAACATTTTAATATTATGCTAGTAAAATAGGGAAAAAATAGGAGGAGAGATGACTATGAAATCAAGAGAGAGCTTTTTTTATCCGTTTTCGGGACAACCCCGCAAGATCGGAGCGCTTGCCTTATTGGCGGCGATGGCGTTTCAATTAACGGGTCTTGGCGCCGTATCTGCTCACAATGGAACCGCCGATAAGTCACAACCCCAGCTTGTGGGGGAATCTTACCGGGAGTCGAATCATCCACTGACGGAAACGACGCTTACGATCGTCCACGACACGCATTTCCACGGAAACTTCGGCAGCGGTGAAGAGAGTATCGCCAATTATTTCGGCATTGTTAATCAAATCCGAGTTAAGCAGCCCAATAGCCTGTTTATCGCAAACGGAGACGATTTGGCCACTTCCGTCCTCTCCTCTACTTTCAAAGGTCAGCATATTGTCGATGCGTTTAATGCAGCTAAAGTGGATGTGAATACGTTCGGCAATCACGACTTCGACATGGGACCTGACCGACTGGCGGATTTGGTAAAGGCAAGCGAATTCACATGGGTCAGCGCCAATGTGGTCGACAAACGCACGAATGAAGTTTTTGCCAAGGAGCAAGGGACTAAACGGTTTATCATTAAAGAAGTTAACGGTGTGAAGGTCGGCATTACCGGTCTAATCAATGAGGAAGCTCCGGAAATCACGACGATGGGCGAGAATGCCAAGGTTCTTCCTGCCGTCGACGCCATGAAAAAAATCATACCGGAGATGGAACAGGCCGGCGCCGAGTTGATTGTCGTGTCCTCCCATTTGGCGAGCCCGGATGCCCGCGTCGTGGCGGAAGAAGTTGACGGGATTGACCTCATCGTCGGCGACCATGCCGCTGTTGCGTATGAGAGCCCTGAGAAGATACACGATACGCTGTTGTGGTTCATTGGCGACGAATTCGAATTTATCGGTGAAATCAATATGCAAGTGAAAGACGGCAAAATCGCCGATTTCAACTATGAGCGCCATACTGTCAAGGAAGAGGCGGCGCAAGAAGGTTTCCAGCCGGATTCGGCCGTCAAAGCGGTTATGGATAAGTATAATAACGCTCTTTCGAAGGAATTGTCCGTCGTGATCGGGCGAACCGAAACCGAGCTCGACGTGATGAAAGCTTCCCAACGCAAAGGAGAAACGCCCATCGGCAACTATATCGCCGATACTGTGCGAGATTATACCGAAGCAGACGCGGCGTTGATTAACGGCGGAGGCATTCGCGCGGATCGGGTGTTCCCAGTCGGCAACCTGATCAAGCAGGATATCATGGATGCGATGCCTTTTACCAACTATGTGGTGAAAATCGAAGTGAGCGGCGAAGCGTTGCTGAAGGCCCTTGAGAACGGAGTCAGCGAGATTGAGAAAGGTGCCGGACGTTTCGCGCAAGTGAGCGGTATGACGTACAGCTTTAATCCCGATTTGCCGGCGGGAAGCCGTATCGTTGCAGCTTCAATCGGCGGCCAGCAGATAGATCCCAACAAAACGTACACGCTGGCGACCGTGGATTTTATTGCGAATGGCGGCGATGGATACGAGATGTTCAAGGGTGCTAAGGTGCTTCTTGACGCTAATGCAGGTCCGCTGTTGTCTGGTTTGATCATCGAGACGATTCAGAAGGCAGGAACGATCGCGCCGAAAACCGACGGCCGTATCAAGGAGAGCAAGGAAGAACCGGCCGCAGAACCAATCGAACCAGTCGAACCGACCGAACCTGTCGAACCGACCGAACCAGTCGAACCGTCCGATCCGGCCGTATCTGAAATCATCTACACCGTACGCAAAGGCGACTGGTTATCCAAAATCGCGCCGAAATATGGACTGACATGGCAGGAACTGGCCGCGTACAACAGCTTGTCCAACCCGGATCATATCGTTGTTGGCCAAAAACTCCGTATTCCGGTTAAAGGATAGAAGATGTAATTTAGGGTCGTTTCCCAGGTCGCCGACCTTTGGAAACGACCCTTTCCATTCTAAACAGGGCAGGATCGTTCGGGAATGATGTGCCGTCTCGACGCATGTTGAGTGTTGCTCTCTGTTGGTCAGGAACGACTAATAGTTGAGATGTATTGGCGGAAATAGTAAGAGGGGCAATTAGCCCCTCTTTTTCTTTTACCCGAACATGTAAGGTAAAGCTGATATGAATGTTTTCAGAAAAATAATACCGAATATCGTAATGAGTATTATCACAATCCACAACGAATTGACAATTGAATATAGTTACAGTAAGCTGTAAACAATACACTTAACTGTAATAGATACAGTGGAATGTAATTGGAGGTGTGTCATGAATAATTATACCGCCAAACAAATAGCGGAAGTTCTCCAACAAGACGACCCACGCATGAATTTGCGAACGGTAAGGTATTACACGCAAATTGGTATGATACCGCCACTTGAATTAGTCGGTAATAAAAGGGTGTACACGAATAATCACATTCACTACTTTCGCGCTATTATCACATTATCAAGAACTGGCGAAACCTTAGCATCCATTCAGGAAGCATTAAAGAAACTTTCATTGGAGGACATTGAAAAAATCAGTCAGCAAATGGCATTGTATGAACCGAGCCGAATTATTGAAAACGAAACGCTGAAAATAACTGATGATGTCATTATAACGATAAGCCCCCGGATTTCTGCTGAATTAAAGCAAAAAGTTATTGATTCGGTATCGCAGGCATTAAGGGGTGAAAATCAATGATGCTTGAAATTAAATTAGCTAAATCAAAGATGGAGAACGAAGAAGGAATGAATCACTTATGGATACAAATCTTTCGAGATGAAGAATCTGTTCCCAAAAAATCCGAAATGCAGATACAGCTTCCGAATGGGATTTATCGCTCATTTAATCTCAATGGTTATACCGAGAATGAACGTAAACAAATTCTCCTTGATTCAAAGGACAAAGAGGTTATGATTGAAATTTTCACCCAAGACGCAATTGCATGTGATGAAGTGACAATTTGTGTGACTTTCTATTCATGCGAGAAGACGATAACCCAAGAAGTACCAATTCGGTTGGTAAGTGAAGATGAAATGGATTTGGTCGAGATTGACGAACAAGTTGTCGAGCGTATTAAAGACTTAGGTAATGTCAATATCACAACTACAAGTGCGGATACAGATATCGTTTTTATTCAACCTAGGGTTTTGGAAGCAAGACTCAATGAGTTTTCTTACTTAGAAGAGAAATACCGTGTTGAGTACTGAAAAATGAAGGGAACGTAATATGAATCTAATTCCTTACGTTGTTGAACAATCTTCTAGGGGTGAACGAGCCTACGATATTTATTCAAGGCTCTTGCAAGACCGAATCTTATTTGTGTCTGGTGAAATTACTGACGAGGTTGCTAATAGCGTTATAGCACAACTTCTATATTTAGACGCTACTGATTCGGAAAAGGACATAAGCATGTATATTAACTCGCCAGGTGGCTCAATTACAGCAGGCATGGGAATTTATGATGCAATGCAGTTAGTTAAAGCTGACGTAACAACTCTTTGTGTTGGTATGGCGGCTTCTATATAACTTTATGGACGCCCACGAAGCAAAGGAATACGGGCTAATTGACAAAGTAATTCTTATGTCTCGATAACGAGCAGAAGCGGTGGTGGAGTTCGTGGACAATGAACAAATTGAATATATTGTAGAATACCAAGACGCTTATGGTGTATTATATTTCGAAAATGTGAAAGCATCTAACTTTTCCGAAGCAAAGATGCATATTCGCCAAAGACTCCCTGACGTGGTCATTAGAGCGGTTACGATTGGTTCAAACAAAAATGGAGACGAACAATAGATTACGATAGACCGTGCATTTATTGGCGGTCTTTATCTTTCAAATACGTTATTGTTCTGTACGACGATTGTCATTAGATGATGGTCTTTTTGTCTTGGATCAAAGACGCGAGCAGGATTTACCAATCGCCATGTCGAAAATGGACATATTCCCTTTTTCATTTGATTACGGAAAGGAGAGCCTTTCATGACCCTTATCGATCAAGCAATCGAATTCGCCGCCAAAGCTCACCGAGGTCAGAAGCGCAAAGGAACCAAAATACCGTATATGAGCCATCCGTATGCCGTTGGGATGATTTTGCAACAGGCAGGCTGTGAAGAAGAAGTCGTAATTGCAGGGATCTTGCACGATACTCTTGAAGATACCAAAACTACTGAGGAAGATCTGCTTACGTTATTCGGTCCTGATGTGCTGGAGATTGTGAAAGGTTGCTCGGAACCGGATAAGGGAGCTTCATGGGAAGAGAGAAAGCAGCATACGTTGGACTATCTTAAAGATGCTCCTCTGTCTATCCGGCAGGTAGCTTGCGCAGACAAGCTCCATAACATCCGCTCGATTAATAGTGACTTGGCCAAATTTGGTGAAGAAGCGTGGACGAGGTTCAAACGTGGAAGTGAAAGCCAACAATGGTACTATAATGGTCTTGTAGAAAGTCTGGGATATACGGAGCGGTTTGCGTTATTAGATCAGCTTCAGGATGAAGTGGAGGCCGTATTCGGTCAGTCGCTGGAAAATCCGGATTGGCAGAAGCTGCGCAGAAATAAGAAGTTCTTCGACCTCGCGTTTAGAACGGCTTATCGGGATCCTGCCAAACTCGAGAAGCTGGAGCCGCAGTTAAGCCAGCTTGGGGCGTTGGAAATCACTCAACTCGTCCATTCCCGTTCTTATCCGATTCATTCGGACTACGAACAGAGCTTCAATGAAATGGCTGGATACTTGCAGGGGCGAGGAATTGAGTTCCAATCCAATGGCGATGGTCCAATTATGCTGATCGGGTTTAGTACTGCACTGATGCGATTGTTAAACCTGTATCCTCACGAAGTGTATCATCATTTCACTCGGATTATGAAACGTAGAAAATTGTAGGAGGAACAAAATCTTCTGGGAGATGAATATACAATAAATGGTATAAAAGTGATGGAATAGAGTAGGATGTCCAGATTACAGTAAAAGAAACCATGGTTGCTGGTTTCTTAAGGTATTAGGCTTTTATACTTTTCTACCAATGTTTCGTGCTCAATTGATCGGAGAGCCAATTTTTCAAGCAATCGCTCATGTCTTTCTTGACTTTCTTGAATAGCTGTAACTTGCCCTACTACCTTATGAAGATCCATTGATAATGCGTCTATTTTCGCATCTGATTCGTCAACACGGTTAATGACTGCCGAAGTTATTAATTTGAGTTCCTTTAATTGTTCAAGGATTAAATCTAATTTATCCAATGTAAACCCACCATTCTTCGAGGAAGGAATATAATGTAACCATTATATCAAAAGAAATTATGGATGGATAGGAACAATGAATCCCCATAGGCGATATTGGCTCAGGTGCAATAAAGTTGGAGCCCGCGCTAGGCTGCAGGGGACAGTTTCAAATTCTGTTAAGCCAATGCTCTGCATGAAAGCTCATGTCATTGTGATAATTTATGATAGTCCAGAGGTAACTTTACGCTTCCTTACCTTATACAACCATAAACCTGCTATCGCAGCGATCGCTATGGCGAATACCCCTTCTGGACTAGGCGTTACCAAGTAGTCATATCCTTCTCGTATTTCCAGGTATTTTTTTAATATAAGGGTGTCTACGAAAGCATTACCTACAGTGTGCATAATCACAGCCGGCCATACGATATTCGTCATAAACCTTATCTCTCCATACACAATGGACAGAACAACAAGTCCGATCATAACACGCGGAATAAAAGTTATCATACTCTCTGTGGTATCCATCAAAACTAATAAATACGGAATATGCCACACGGACCAAATTAATCCGACGTACACATGGATTAAAAGTCTGTTGTAGCCGAGCGAGAACAATTTCGGAGCAAGATAACCTCTCCACGCAAATTCTTCGAAAATATTTTTTACTAAACTAGTAAGTAGGGCTGCACCGAATGCAGTAAGAAACAACGTGGACAAATTGGTTGTATCAATCAATTTCAAGCTGTGTCCAACCCATACGATAATCAAGGTGGAAATTGGTAAGAACAGTATACTTACAAAATAAAGAAAAATGTTTTTTTTGATCTGGGGTTTAATACCCAAATCCCTCCAACCATCTCCCGCAAAAGCTCGAAGAACAATCATCGCAAGAAGAGGGGAGACAAGCCATATAAGCTGTCCGAGACTGCCATTAGCATCCGATATGCCCACTTTCAAATCGACAAGTCGACCGACCCATCCGCAGCTTAAAACAATCAGTGAAAAAATCACAATATTCCTCAATGTTTTCTTATCATTTATCTTCATGATTTTTATCCCCCGTACTAAATGTCATTTTTTATTTGTTTCAAGTATTTCTCATACCACTCATTCAGAAAAATATAATAATCCATTCCGAATTGTAATGTAGCCATCCTGCTATTGATTTTTCCGGTATCCAAAGGTTGCCGGCTTTGCTTAATCTGTTGTTCTGATATTTGTTTCATCATCTTCAATGTAGCAACCACGTTTTCAATTTCATGCAAATACTCTTCTATCAGTTCAAGTTTTCGATCGTGTTCAACGTAATTAAAGAAAAACATTTTAACAAGAGCTGGATCTCTAGGTTTTTCTAAGGATAGCGCCTGACCTGCCCAACTTATAAATTCTTTTTCTCCTTCATTAGTAATGGCATATACTTTCTTTACTCTCGCTCCCTGATGTTCTTCGGAAAATGTAACATGCCCGGCATTAATCAGCTTCTTCAAAGCGGGCTGAATGCTTCCTTGACTCGTATTGTAGAAATAACCTGTGCTTGACTCCATATTTTTCTTAATATCGTAGGACGATTTGTTTCCGTCTAGAAGCAATCCTAGAATTATTTTATCTTGCACATTTCCCACCAACCTTATATGTCTAATAGACATGTCTAGTAGAACTATTGTCTGTTAATCTTAAAATTGCTTCTTTCTCTCATAATGTCAACTTGAAATAAAAAGTCACCGGAGTACCTTTACAAAAACAACTTCCCCACTTAACGGGTACATAATACTTGGCCTATACCATTAGGGAAGGGAAGACAAATTTGGTTAAGCCGGGAGGAGAGCTATGATGAGATTAGTTCTGTTGGGGGATTTGCATTATCACGAAATCGATAAGACGATTCCGGGATTGCCGGAGGCGCGGACAGCTTTCTATCACACCTTGCTAGGACGTTTTCTGGATATGGATGCCGATTTGCATATATCGCTCGGAGACCTTACGAATTATGGATCATCCTTGGAGCTGCAGGAGGTTTACGAGCTATTGCGGCGCAAGGATAGAACGTTTATCCATGTGCTGGGCAACCATGATCTCTATGGACAGACGAGAAGGGAAGTATTGGAGATTACGGGACAGCAGCGTTATCACGCCATAGACACCGCCTCTGCGATGCTGGTCTTTATGGACACGGCCAAAGAGATGGACCTCACCGATTGGGGCGGCTGGATCGACGAAGAGCAGCTGCAATGGTTCGAGGGAATGGTTGAGGCGTCCGGGACAAAGCCGCTGCTCGTCTTCGGCCATCATCCCGTCTATAACACAACGGCAAGATCGGAGAAGGAGAAAGGCTCGATCCATCCGAGCATTGACATGTGGCGCATTTTAAGCCGGAAAAAAGGGGTAGGCGTCTATTTTAATGGTCACACGCATGTGGATTCGATCGTAGCCCAGAACAACTGGACATTCGTACAGTTATCCGCCTGTCTGGATCAACACGGCTTTCGAATCGTGGAACTCGGGGAAGAGGAGATCCGAATCTCTGCCGTAGATATGATGGACGCCGACGTTCTGGCTCATGCCCCTCTGCTGCATCAACATATGAAGCACTTCAAACCTAACCCTGACGCTCGAGGAAAAGACGCGGATCGCGAGTTCGTTGTTCCCTTGCTGACCGCGGCGCAACCGCAATAATAATAGCGAGGAGGTTATAGGGATGAAGAACGCAATGAACCATGACGCCTTCTTACAAGGCCTCGCTACGCACAGGATGATCGCTTCGATCAAAGATCCGAGGCATATCGAGGTCGCCCTGGCACTTCGCAACCAATTAAGCGGCATCTTCCTGTTAACGGGCCACATCGGCGTCGTGAAAGGCTACGTCGACGTGTTCAAGGAGCACCGGCTGCCGGTCTTCCTGCACCTGGAGAAGATTGGCGGCCTCAGCACGGACAATTACGGTCTCGAATATTTGGCGAAGGTCATAAAGCCGTCCGGCATTATCTCGACGAAAACCAATGTGGTGAAAACCGCAAAGAAAATGGATCTGATCACCATTCAACGCTTCTTCCTCGTCGATAGCGAGGGACTGGACAATATCGCCAAGAGCCTCCGCCAGATCGAGCCGGATATTATTGAAGTTATGCCTGCTCGAATTCCTGAAATGATCGGCAAGGTGAAAGCATTCACCTCTCTCCCCATTATTACCGGGGGCTTATTGTATGAGCAAAGCCATGTAGAGGAATGTTTGAAGTACGGAGCAACGGCTGCCTCGTCGTCCAAACCCGAGTTGTGGAGCGGCGCAAAACCTCTTCCGGGCAAGAAGCAAGTCCGGTATATCGTATAAGTCTGCCGATTCCGGGAGAATTCATATAATATTAGCAATCAGATAATACAGCGTTAATAGTTGTCCCGTATCATTCATTATGACAAGTAAATAGCAAGCGGTTGGAGCAATGGAGAAACCTTATCCGCTGCGGACGTCAATGTCCTCGGCAGGATTAAGGTTTCTTTTTTGCTGCCTTCCTATCCCAAACAAAGAAAAGGTGGAGATTGGACAATGGTTAAGAAGCTTACTGCACTCTCGCTTGCGATTTTCATGGTAGTAGTATTGGCGGCTTGCGGATCGAACGGTACGAATGCAAATTCAGGCAACGCAAACGGCGGGGCTGCAGCGGAGAGTACGGAATCTGCAACTACGGAATCTGCTTCATCCAGCAAGGTCGTCATTAAGTACTGGTACGCCTTTGGAGACAAGATCGAGGAAGCAAAGCAGCACCTGGTTAAAGAGTTCAACGAATCGCAGGACAAAATTGAAGTTATAGCAGAGCATCAAGGCGACTATGCGAGTCTTCATGCCAAAGTACAGGCGGCATTCGCAGCGGGAAATGCTCCTGCGGTAAGCGACCTCGAAATCGCGTCTACCGGCGTGTTTGCCCGCTCCGGCATGCTGGAAGAATTGACGGCTTATGCAGAGAAGGATAAGGATCAGCTTCAGCTTGAAGATTTCAATCCTGGCTTAATGGGGAACGCCTACGTGGACGGCAAGCTGTTCGGCCTTCCTTTCATGCGCAGCACCCCGATTTTGTACAAAAACGTCACGATGCTGAAAGACGCCGGCCTGGATCCGGAAGGTCCAAAGTCATGGGATGAGCTGGAACAGTATTCCCGCGTATTGAAGGAGAAGGGGAAAGTCGGCATGACAGTGCCTGTCGATATCTGGTTCTACGAAGCTCTAGTTGCCCAAAGCGGCGGTCAAATGCTGAGCGAGGACGGCAAATCGGCTGCATTCAATACACCTGAAGGCGTGGCGCCGGTAGAGTTCTGGAAGAAGATGTCCAGCGAAGGGCTTATCAAAATGCCCGTAGGAGACGAAGCGGGAGCTACCGCGGATAAAGACTGGGCTAATCAAATGTCGGCATTCAGGTTTGGCTCCACTGCCGGCGTAACTGCAAGCTTGGAAATCGCAACGGGCAACGGCTTTGAATTGGTAACGGCGTTTATGCCCGCTAACGTTAGCTACGGCGTTCCGACCGGCGGCTGTCAGCTTGTTATGACGTCGAAGAGCAACGAAGAAGAGAAAGAAGCAGCATGGGAATTTATTAAGTGGATGACGACCAAGGAAAATACGATCTATCAGCACAAACATGTCGGTTACTTGCCGACCCGTCTATCTGCCCTGGAGAGCGAAGAGCTGAAGGCGCATTTTACAGAGTATCCGCAGTTTAAGGTAGCCGTGGACCAGTTGGAATTCGCGAGACCGCGTCCGATGGTGAACGCTTATCCGGAAGTAGCCAAGATCGTTAAAGAGTCTATCGAAAAGGCAATTCTAGATCCGAAAACGTCCCCGCAGGACGCGCTCAATCAAGCGGCGGAGAAAGCCAACAAGCTGCTTAGTAAATAGAGAGGTTACACAATATGCACAACAAGAATTGGTTGTCTGAGATTAAAGTAATTACATGGAGATTCGACATTTGTTCGATGAGGTGCATTACGGCGCCGAGAAGCCGCTTGGCTTGCAATCTTATTTCGCGTCCCAGCTGGAACAGGGTTATCAGGCTCATGAAATTTTGTCGATTGGCGATAACCCATGGAATGATCTGCACCCGGCCAAGCAAATGGGCGGCAGAACTTGCTTTATTTCCCCTTACTCAAGCAGCGATCCTGAGCCATGGGATTTGCGGCTAACGACTCTGGATGAGCTGGGGCAGCTCATGCGTGCGATTCAGGAATCCATAACAAGGAGGACAATATCGGATGGCGAAGATCGAGCTGAAACATATAAGCAAGAAATTCAAAGATGAGACGGTAATTGAGGATTTGAATCTAACGATCAAGGACGGTTCGTTCACGGTTCTCGTCGGACCGTCGGGCTGCGGCAAATCAACGACGTTGCGCATGGTAGCCGGACTTGAGAAGCAGTCCGGCGGCGAGATATGGATCGACGACAAATGCGTGAACGATACACCGCCGGGGCTGCGGGACGTAGCGATGGTTTTTCAGAATTATGCCCTGTATCCGACCATGACCGTTCGGGGCAATATCGAGTTCGGCCTCAAGAATAGAGGCGTTTCGAGAAACGAGCGCGAGAAGCTGGTGATGGATATTTCGGAAATTGTCGGGTTAAGGCCGCATCTGAATAAGAAGCCGCAGAACTTGTCCGGAGGACAGCGTCAACGGGTTGCCCTCGCGCGGGCGATGGTGAAGAAGCCGAAGGTGTTTATTCTCGACGAGCCTCTATCCAATCTGGATGCCAAGCTGCGCAACCAGATGAGAACGGAGCTGATTCAGCTTCACAAGCGTCTGGGGACCACCTTTGTCTACGTGACGCACGATCAAGTTGAAGCCATGTCTATGGGCGATGAGATCGTCGTGATGAACAAGGGGGTCATTCAACAAGCCAACTCTCCGATGAAGCTCTATCATGATCCTGCTAACTTGTTCACCGCGGAGTTCATCGGAACCCCGGCGATGAACATGATGAATTGGAACGATGTGCAGGGCCTGAATATCCAGACGGACGCGAGCGTCGGCTACGTAGGGTTCCGTCCGGAGCAAGCAATCATTAACGCAAGCATGGATATTGAAGGTTACGCTATAGAAGGCGAGATCCTGACCCGCGAAAGTCTGGGGGCGGAAAATATTTATCAAATCCAGTCGCGGTCAGGCGTATTCTTCGTCAAAACATTCCTTGCACCCTTAGAAACCGCCGACCGCGTGAAGGTTACGATTCCGCATGACTATCTCTATTATTTCGGGCTGAGCGGGGAAAGGCTGCGCGGCATTGAGGCAAGCACGAAACGCCTTGTTGCTATTGGAGGAAGCTGACATGACAGTATGGGAAAAGCTTCGTCCTTACGGGATGGTTGCCCCGGCTATCATTATTTTCTCCCTGTTTTTTATTTATCCGATCTTTTACATGATCTTTTTAAGCATGTATGACTGGAATTTTATCAGCCCGACTAAGACGTACGTCGGCTTCCAGAACTTTATGGATCTTCTCCTGGAACCGGACTTCCGGCAGGTTCTCGCGAATACGACGATCTATACAGTTATGACGGTGACGTTAACGACGGGGATTTCTTTGATGCTTGCGCTGTGGCTGAATAGGAAGAGCTACTTCCACGGCTTCGTGCAGGGCGCCATCTTCACCCCGCATATTATTTCCCTCGTATCGATCTCGCTGCTGTGGAGCTGGTTGATGGATCCCGAATACGGGCTGCTGAACTGGGTGATCGGCCTCGCCGGCTTCGACAAGCTGCAGTGGCTTTCCCATCCGAGCACGTCGCTGATCTCGCTTGTAATAGTGGCCGTGTGGAAAGGGCTCGGCTACAACGCCCTTGTGTTTATAGCAGGCTTGCAGAGCATCCCGACCGACATTTACGAAGCGGCTTCCTTGGACCGTTCCAAGCCTTGGACAACCTTCATGAAGCTGATCCTGCCGATGCTGTCGCCGACCATTTTCTTCCTTGTGATTATCAACATGCTCGGGTCGTTTCAAGTATTCGAAACGATCGCGATCATGACCCAGGGAGGCCCGATCAATTCGACCAATACGCTGGTTTATTACATTTACGAATATGGCTTCGAATTCTTTAAGATCGGCTATGCCTCCGCTGCCGGCGTCATCCTGCTCGTCATTGTAGGGATATTAACGATGATTTACTTCAAACTTCTATCGAATCGCGTTCATTACCGTTAGAAAGTGGTGAAGTTCTTGAAAGCTTTGAACAATACGATTGACGGCACTTCTATCGGGGCTTCTGCCGAAGCCAAGTGGACGGGAATACGCGGTAAATCGGCGATTTTGCGAAAAGCGTTGCGTATTGCGCTCCGCGCGTTAAATGTGGCCGGCCTGCTGGGGCTGGTGCTGATCTTCGCCATGCCGTTCATTTGGATGATTTCCACGTCGCTGAAGACGCTGCCGGAGACGATGATATTTCCGCCGGAGTGGATTCCGAAGAACCCGGTTTGGCAAAATTTCGCCGAAGCTTGGAATACGGGACCGTTCTTAAGTTATTTCGTGAACAGCATCGTAATCGCGGTCGGCATTCTCATCCTGCAGATGTTGACAATTATTCCGGCTTCGTATGCCTTTGCAAGATACAAGTTCATAGGCTCGAGCTTTCTGTTCGGCATCGTCATGGTAACGTTGATGATCCCTGCCCAGTTAATCTTTCTTCCCGTCTACCTGGAACTGAGCGCCTTCAAGCTGCTTAATACGCATCTTGGTCTCATTCTTCCCTTTGCGTCGAGCGCCTTCGGCATCTTCTTGCTGCGGCAGGCGTTCATGCAAATCTCTGATGAATTGCTCGAAGCGGCAAGATTGGATCAAGCGGCCGAGTGGAAAATCATCCTAAAGATCATGATACCGATGGTGAAGCCGGTGCTCGTCACCTTTGCGTTATTCAGCTTCATTGCCCATTGGAACGATTACTTCTGGCCGCTCGTCATGACGACGAACGAGACGGCGAGAACGCTGCCCCTCGGCATCGCCAAAATAAGAGAAGTGGAAGGCGTCGCGACATGGAACATACTGATGGCCGGAAACATGATTATGGTGGCTCCGCTTCTGGTCGTATTTTTCCTGTCGCAGCGTCAAATCATTAAAGCATTCGTGTATAACGGCGTGAAGTAGAAAACGGAAGGAGTGAGGGAACTATGATTACAATCGTCGCTCACCGCGGATGGTCGGGAGAAGCTCCCGAGAATACGATCGCGGCTTTCAAGCTGGCTTTGACGGATCCGGATATCGCGATCATTGAACTAGACGTGCATCTGTCCAAGGACGGAGTCCCTGTCGTCATTCACGATCATACGCTGGATCGAACGACAAGCGGCACCGGCCCGGTCAAAGCTTATACCTTGGAGGAATTGCGCCAATTGGATGCGGGCAGCTGGTTCGCTCCGCAATTCGCTGCAGAGCTGATTCCGACTCTGGAGGAAGTGTTGCAGCTCGCGAAGGGACGCTGCAAGCTGCATGTAGAGCTTAAGACGATGGGCGATGAATACGAAGGAATAGAAGAGGAAGTAATCGCGATCATTCATCGCCACGGCATGAAGGAGACGGTCGTTCTCTCTTCCTTCAATCATGATTCCATGAAGCGGGCAAACGAGATCGATCCCTCCATCAGTACGGGGCTGATCTTCCTGGGCAAGCCGACACTTTTGATGGAGCAGCTTCGCTACACGGGTGCTGCGAGCGTGTCCATGCATTACGCTTTCGTTACACGTGATCTGGTGAATGAAATGGCTGAGCATGAGATTGATATGGGTGTATGGACGGTAGACGATCCGGACATTCTTGCCGGCATCGTGGAAGAGTACCCCGATATGCGCATTACGACGAATACCCGGACCGCGTGCTCCGGATTGCGAGGCAAGAGAGCGTAACATCCTAAGTCAACGGTTCTGACAGGAGGAGGTGGAGCGATGGCCAACCGAAAAGCATCCATTGTTCGGCACAAGATCGGATTGCTATTGTTAACCCTATGCTGCGCGGCATTAACCGTATCTGCTTCTATTCCCTCAAAGGGGGCGGGCCCTTTGATCATCGCGCATCGCGGGGCATCCGGCTACGCCCCCGAGAATACGATGGCCGCCTTCGAGTTGGCCGAGCGGCTTGGCGCCGACTTCATCGAACTCGATGTGCGGATGAGCAAGGACGGAGAGCTTGTCGTCATCCACGACACTACGGTGGACAGAACGACGAATTTTACAGGTTATGTACACAATTATTCGCTGCGAGAGCTTCAAGGAATGGATGCGGGGAGCTTCTTTAGTGCTGACTATTCGAACGAAACCATAGTGCCGCTTCAAGAAGTGATGGACCGTTTCGCAGGAAGGATCGGCATTCTCATAGAAATCAAGGACCCGCCGCTCTACCCAGGGATTGAAGAGAAGCTGGCTGAGATTGTACGTCGGTACGAACTTCTCCAATATATTACAGGTATTGGGGGCATCGAAAGTATTCAAGGTTTCGAAGGTACCGAAGGCAGAGCAGGTATAATCGTTCAATCCTTCGATTTCGAATCTGTGCGCCGCATTCACTCCCTGCTGCCCGACATTCCCGTCGCCGTCCTTATCCACGCCGATCAGCACCCTTTATCGGACGAGACAATGGATAAGCTCGCTTCTTACGCGTCATACATTAACTATCGCTATGATCTGCTTGACGAGGAGATCGTCCGGGAAATCCATGATCGGAACCGCAAGATAATGGCTTGGACGATACGTAATGATCGGGATAATAAGCGAATGAAAAAGCTGGGAGTGGATGGGATTATAACGGATTATCCGGGTTGAGGTTTTTCAATAACATTTTTACGGCAAAATAAATGAATACAATTCCTACAGTAAAATTCAACGCCCGTATAACGAAAGGCGTGACGAATACTTGAGTCAAACTGCCCATGAAAGCGATTAGAGTCAAAAAGAATACCGTGGCGAATAAGGCTCCAAAGCCGAACGCGTAAATATGTTTTCGCCTCATATGTTCTTCAACAATCTTTGTCGAAAATACGCCTGCCCAAAAAAGTATCGTAAGAGGGCTGGAAGCTGTCAGTATTATTGCGTATACAAAAGCGTTGTTTGTGGCGGTAAAGTCCGCAATGCTTAAGTTGGGCAGAAGTCTAATGTCAAACAAGCTGAAAACCATGTTCATTCCAAAAATAAATAAGACGGCGGCGCCGAATAGGTTCAAACCCATTTTAAGATTCCATTTCTCAATTATCGAAGCAGTGCCAAGAATGGCTGCCAGAATATAAAGCCCGTCAATTAACGCAACACCAAGTAACCCTGCCCCTGCTGTGAAAAATCCATGTAATGACGCTATTTGAAATATAAAAATACAAACAGGGCCTATTGCGAATTGGAACAGCATTCCAAATTTAAACCCTTTTACAAGCACGTCGAATCCCCTCTCTAAATATGTCGTAAAATGCAAAGGAGCCGTGCTGCTAACACGACTCCCGAGCACACAGCCGCTTCAAAGGCGGTCGGCTACTTAGGTCTCCCTATCGAGAAACTGTAAAAGCGAAACCCCACGTTCAAAAGATTTAAAGCCGCGAAGCAACTTCTATCGATTTAAAGCGGCTAGGCCGCTCTATTTCCATCAACGAAGCCTTTTCCGAGGAAATAACTCGGCTATACCGCGTTATTTCCACCTACGGTGCCACTTTCGCCGATTTAACTCGGCTAGGCCGCTCTATTTTCACACAATGATGCAACTGCTTTATTTCTACAACAAAAACGATTATATCATTTAATATACAATAAATGTCTAAAAATCGTTAGTTCTAACGAGAATCGGACCTCTTTGGGCGGTACCCGTTAGTTCTTCCGCTCTTGTACAAATGATCCAGCCAAACAACGGTTAAATACACCCACAATATGTTTGTGAGCGAGAAGATCAGAAACCACCAGTCGTTTTTGAACCAAAGCAGATTCATTTTTTTATATGCAAAATAAATAATACCGAGTAGAGCCAATATTACTGAAGTCTTCCAACGCCATTTCAGCTTCAAGAAATAAACCAGCATCATGGAAACGGCTAGGATTACAGCCCATTGATTAAGAGGATCGTATAGATGAACGTATCAGGAAACCGTTCCGCAACGTATGATTGAACCCCGAACAGCAAAAATGCCCATGGTTCAGGTGAACTGATATACAGAGTAAACAATCCGGTAAACATATTCACAAAATGCACGATGGGCTTGATGCTGCCTTTCAGGAGCAGCGCATAATACTTTTTCGCCAGCCAGAAATACGCGACCAGTGAAACGGGAGTTATCCAAGTATGGTACCAATGATGTTTATAAATTCCTAAAGCCAAAAACAATTCTTCAATGATCCCATACGTTCCGGCCAAGATGAGAATCCAACGAAATTTCAAATTAAACACGGCAATCAAAAGAGCGGTTGCCGACACGGACAATTGGGAACACATTTTCCCTAACAAGTTATCATAAAGAGGCATTGTTGGGAGAAACTTCGGGTAGTAATCATAACCTCTCGTAAGCAAATAAACGACTTGTTCGAAAATAACAATGACCATTCCGCTTTTCGTCGTATAAAAAGCAAATACAAACTTGCGCCGTTTTGCTCTAACCAAAATATAGGTCAATTCGAATGCGGTTAAGGCAATTAATAACAGATACCAGATCGTATTCGTCCAAAAAAAAATTCATTGAAGATGATCCTCATCTGGAAGTTTTTAGATTCATGTTTTCCGTAACACGATGAGGCTATTCATTGTGCTGCCCGTCTTCTTTGATGGTTTGCTCTCTTGCGATCTCGCGCTGAGTCCGCTCGTCTCCGCCGCCGTCTAAACCGAACCTTCCCCTTATGACTTCCTGCTCGCGCTCGTCGAGGATGTCTAGATTCCGGTATATTTTGCTCTTTTCAATTTTCAGTTGCACCTTCTCGACGACCTCGTCGGGCTCCGTCCCGAGAATGTCTTGCAAAGTGATTTCGTTGCCTTCCTTGTCCGTTCCGATGGGGTCATGCAGCGACACGTCTTTGCGCGTTTTCTTCAATGAACGTAAGTGCATTAGGATCTCATTCTCGATGCAGCGTGCTGCAAATGTGGCTAGTTTGGTTCCCTTATTGGGTTGAAAGCTTTCAATCGCTTTGATGAGACCGATTGTCCCGATGGAAATGAGGTCTTCCAAATCCTCGCCGGTATTATCGAATTTCTTGACGATGTAAACACGAACCGATGTAAGGATGGGGTACGGTTGGTGTTTACTGGGGTGTTGGTGCGGTGAGACTGGATGAACTTTAGTCGGAGATAGTGGGATGTGAGATGATGTAGTGTTCTTGTGATATAATTGACGATATAACATGGATGAGGATTGGACGGTGAATTGCCATGAATCAGATTCAAGATCTGAAAAAGTTAATCAAGCTCACAGGTGATCGTGCGAAGCTCGATGCTAAAGCTAATGATACCTATATCGTATATAAAACGGACCAAGGTCAAATTGTTAAAGAGTATAATAACGGAGATATTATTCCCATCGAAGATAAGGATCTCGCTCATGAGTGATCCTTCAGCAATCATGTTTGTATTTGCTGGAAACAACGGCAGCGGAAAAAGTACCATCTGAAATCTGATTGTGGATCGACTCGGGATCGGTGTTAATATAGATCCCGATGCTTTGGCACGAAGAATCGATTCAGTTAATCCAGAACGTCGGAAGGTGTCAGCGGGGAAAGAAGCCATTAAGCTAGCCAGGGATTGCATTCGTTACAAACGTGATTTTTCTGTCGAAACAACATTGGCTGGCGGAAACGCGATTCGCCATATGCAAGAAGCCAAGGCAAATGGGTTTGAAATCACCATGTTTTATGTCGGACTTGGTGATTATCGATTGAATATAGAGAGAGTTGCAGTTCGCGTTAAGAATGGAGGGCATCACATTGCCTCCGAAGACATAATGAGGCGGCATGAGACGTCTATTCGAAATTTACTTACTCATCTTCATTTGATTGACCACCTAATCGTTATTGACAATAGTGAATCATATGGTGAAATTGTGCTTGAGGCTGACTATGGTAAGATAAAAACTCGTGCGGTACAAATTCCACAATGGGTTGAATTGATTGAGCAGCAGTTAAATAAATGATTTTGAGTTATTACATAATTGCTACAAAGGAGAACAACCACGTTATATTAGTGGTTGTTCTCCTTTTTTGTTATTCCTCAGATCACTGGAAAAGTAAAGGCTTTTTTCTTCAAAGAACACTGTCGAAATTATGCTAAAATAGTTTCAGGTGAAGCTAAAATGGAAATGAAGGAAATCGTTAATGGATACATCGAAAATATGCAAGCTCGTTCATCTTCCCGGCGTAAAATCCGCATTGTTGAGCTAGAGGAGTTTATTAAGGTTGAATATGCGGATCCAAGCGCGTATCAAAGAGCTGGAGGATACGGTAAGCTGTACGGCGTCATTGCCGAGTTCGTAAAAGACGGCTTGCTGGAGCCTGTCAAAAGCGCTAAAGGAAACGGACGGCAGCCGGAGCTTAAAACGATGTATTGGTCCCAGCCGGTAAGCGTGAATGCCCTTTGGTCCGACATGGACATCTTACGTGTATCCGACCGGTTGAATATGACCGCGTATATCAAGCAACCGGAGCTGCAGACAGATGCGGACTGGCAAAGAATCGAACAGGTATATGAATTTCTCGGCAAACGCGATTCTCGGGAATGGGCAACGCGGGAAGAACGATCTCTCGAGCTGTTCGGCAGCGAGAAGTGGCTCTCGGAGGAGCAAGGGATGTTGTTTCTTCGAAGAATCGGGATGACCCTAGAAGGGATTAAAGCCAAGGTTCACGGAGAACCGTTCGTGTTCTGGCCAAGGCCCGGTATCTCCCTGAAGCATGCGGAAGCGGTACTCGTGGTCGAGAATTTATCTTTATTTCATACGCTGCGCCGAGTTATGGAACTGGACGGGAGCGTCCTGAATCTTCGTCCCGATCTTCTTATATACGGTGAGGGCAAGAAAATAGAAGCGAGTTTGCCGTTTCTGAATGAGATCACGCAATCGACCGTTATAACGATTATGTACGCCGGGGATATCGATCCCGAAGGATGGGGCATTTATGTCCGTTTAAAGCAGAAGCATCCATCATATGAGATCGGTTTGGCATTGCCAATCTATGAAGCGATGGTTCTAAGCGTAAAGACCGTTTCGGCAGAAAATCAAAAGCAAGATGCGTCAGTACTTCACTGTGTGCTTGAAGAATTGAACGGTCAAAATGGCAGCGAGCTGCTACTTGCTGTAGTGAACCGAAGCTGGTATGAACGTTTGCGCGTCCCTCAAGAAGTGTTGACGGTAGAAACGCTGCGTGCATTTAGCGGTCATAAAGGCGGGAACATCAATGAGTGAACGCTGGGACGGATTTGGAGACAGAATAAAGCGGTTGAATCCGATTTGGATGCTGGGGCGAGGAATGAACGCGGGCCCGTTGGCTGAGTACGTACAGATGATCGGACTCGCTCTGTTGCTGGAAGTTTTTGATCGTGAGCTGGACAATAATCCGCAGCGAACGCGGGATGATTTGATCGAAATCGTCCAAACGATCATTCGCGAGATGCAGCTTGAAGTAGCGGATGCGCCTCTCGTGGAACGAATCGTAAACGGTTTTCTTTGGTATAAGGAATCCGAATTGCAGCAGCCCTTTACAGGAAATTGGTTTGATGAGTATCGCGGTCTGGTCGATTCACATCTATTTCGTTATTTTAAAGAGGACCGACACCATTCCAGGTGGGAAAAAGGCGGGAAAACCGTCTATCAATTAACGGAAGAATCGCTGGAAATTATTTTCATGAGCCGGGAACTGCTTCAGGAACTGGAAATCAGCATCGACCAACTTTATGTTCAGCAACAAATGAAGCGGGGCAATTTCCGTAAAGCGCTGAGGGGATTGGACGATTTGCTTGCCCGCGTCAGAAAGCTGATCCGGCAGGAAGAAGAGTATAGGGAGGACATTCGGCGGAATCCGAAGTTTATTTTCCAGCAGGGCGCGAAGCTTAGGAGCAAACGGGAGGATGAAATCCGCGGCCAATTCGAGGAGGAAAAGCGCAGGTTTGACGAACTGATGTATACCTTGCAGCGGCTCTCAGGCGCTTCGGAGGGCGAAGTCGGACGGTTGCAGGAGAAAATCGAGTCCACCAGGAGCACGCACGATCGGCTGGCACAGCTCGTGCTGGGCAATATGTCGCTTGAGCTGGAGCTTCGAGCAAAGTTCCCCCATTTATTCTGGAAGCAGTCTGCCGTGACTTTTCGGCGCTCTTACTGGGAGGAATGGATTCTAAAGGACGGCGTTCCTGAGCCGGCTCATCTAGAAGCGCTGCTTGCCCCGCTTTTCTCGCCACAGCCGGACTTCCTGTATCCACTTGAATGGGCGTGGGAAGAGCAGGAAATCGTTACGGATGCGGCGCTCGGAATGGACGAGCCGGAGAAGATTCCTAACGAGGACGAGCATCGTTTTTTCGCTCGGGTCGTGAACTGGGAGGAAATCGCAGATCTTTGGCTGCCTGTGATTCGAAGGCTTTTGGATCACGGCGAATATGCACTATCTTCTCTGCGATTTATTCCAGCGGACCTGCAAAGTCGATGGCTTCAACAGAAGGAAGCCGTCGATCTGTGGCTCATGTTCTACGGAACGGAAATCCATGTGCCGGAGCTTGAGGAGACGGCCGTGTACTCGGACGACCGCTTAGTCCTTCTTCAGGAGTTAGTCCGGCGAGATGAGAGGATTCGTGCGATGGAAAAGAAGACGATCATGGCAAGCATAGAGCCTGGGCAACCGATGATTCGATGGGAAGGAGCCGTCATTACGCCTTTCGTGCTCCGATTCAAGGAGGTTGAACGACGTTGAGCATTCAAGCGGAATATTTATCACAGGCATCCGGCGTATTTTTCGAACTTCTTAGACGACGGATGATACCCAACCATGACCGGACGCTGCTGCCTTTTTTTGAACGGGATGAAGTCCGCGAAGCGATGAAATTGATTGCGGATGAAGCGGGCGTGCTTGTCGTCCAAGGACCGCAGCATGTTCACTTGGTTTCGAGACCCGAGGGCTCGGTGTTTGCCACCTCATTTACGCAAATGAAGAAGAGGTACCCCGACATCGAGACAAAGCGGTATTTTCATCTTATGAACGTCATATTACTTGTCTTTTTGTCAGAGGTGGATGTTGAAGCGACCAAACGGCTTCGCTGGGAGTCCAACGGGGTATCCTATTATCAGTTGGAAAAACAAGTCAATGCCGTGCTGGAGCAATGGAGCAAGAAGCAGGACGAGACCGAGAAGGCATTCAGCTTGTCTTGGGGACTCGCGGTGGACGAGATGGCGGAGCTGTGGCGGACGATGCCCGTGGACGACGACAACGAACGGGAGAGGCTCGCCGGTAACCGAAGAACTCATCTAGGACTTATTCATATGGCCCTTCGGTTGCTAAAAGACGAGAATTTATTGTACATCGCCGAAGACGAGAAACGTGCGATTCCGCGAAGCGAATTATACGAGCGGCTTGAAGCCGTCTATCACCATCAGGAACGATACCGCGAAATGAAGCGCCTGGTGTTGGAAGCGCAGCCGAAGCGCCACGAGGAAGGAGGATCGTCGGGAGATGCCTAGAATCGAGAAGATCCGGCTTGTCGGGATCCGATATGACAGCATGCGCAAGCATTATACCGATACGACGCTCGATTTCATGAATGGAGTGGAACCCGCCCATACATTGCTGACGCTCATGAACGGCGGAGGCAAAGGACTTCTGCTGCAGATGATCTTTCAATTACTGAGTCCGCTCACGAAGTGGGGCGCCAAAAGCGAAAATCGGATCGAGGCCCTCTTCTACAATGAGCGGAAGCAGTTTCAGCCCTATACGTTCCATATCGCGATTGAATGGAGGCTCGATACCGACCCGGTGAAATGGCTGACGACCGGAATCGCCGTATCGGCCAGGGAAAAGGCTTCCGCATCGGAGACGGATCAAGAATCTGCCGAGCCGAGATATTTGCTTTATATGCTGGAGCAAATCAAACCGGGTCGCTATGAAATCGAAGATCTACCGCTATATGATCAGGAAAGCCGCAATGCCGTCTCCTTTGAGGTTTGGAAGGAGTATTTGGCTGCGCGGCGGTCCGATTTTACGATCTATACCCACAACCAGACGAAGGACTATTTCGAGCTTCTCAAATCATACGACATCGACCGCAAGGAATGGGAGACGATGCGCGATATCAATCGGCAGGAAGGGGGAGTGGAAGCTTATTTCCGCAAAGGGCTCGACAACCATTCCCTATTCCACGACCTGATTATCCCAGAAATCGGAAAGCACATGGCCGGCACCGACGAGGAAGGGAATCCGGGTACGCTGTTCGATATTTTCAAGCATAACGCAGCCATCGCCCAGCATTTGCCTAAGCTTCTAAAACGCGAGGATGCATACCGTTTTATTCTTCAGGGACTTGACCCAGTCATTCGTATTCTGGAGCAAGGAACGGAGATGGAACGGGAAGAGCTGGAACATGGGCGAATCGGATCTTTCATCCGTCAGGCGATGAAAGAATGGTTAGGGGAGCAGGACAAGGAGAAGGAGCGTTGGGAGGACGAACGGAAGCGGGCGGAAGAAGAAGCGAATGAACTGCGGTGGCGGGAGGACAATCTGGAATATGCGGAAAAGCATCGGGAGGTTGTCCGCCTTCGCGAGGATTTGCAAGCATGCAAAGCTCGAACGGAACGCAAGGAGGAATCGGCGAAACAAAGCAAACGGCTTGAGGCGTATGCCAAAGCAGAGCTGCTATGGAACGAGCGGCGAGTTTTTCAATCTCGGGAAGAGAGCTTACGCAGGGAGCTCGCGGTGCTGCAAAATGCGAACGAGCATTTGAATGTAAGAGCAGAGCTGGAACAGGCTGAAAGCCGGCTTCGCGAGGAATGGAGCTCCGTTGCCGGACAATGGAGAGAGACGGTCGATCGAATCGGTTGGCTGCAAAGACAATTGGAAGCGGTTATTCGGCAAGCCGAGCAGGAAAAGGCTGTGCTACAGTCATCGTTGGAAGAAAAGTTTAAGCTACAGGGCGGCGTAACCTCTCAGATTCAAACGTTGAACACTGAAAAAATGGACATGGAGCGGGCGTTCGGTCGAATGGTTAATGAAGCGACTGAGCAATTGATCGCGCAGCTTACTAAACGGCGGGAGGAGACTGACGGCAAGCGCAAGGAGCGGGAACGAAGCCTTGCGGAGGCGGAACATGAAAAAGTAGAGATCCAAAACCAACTTGCAGTCCAGCAAGACAGACTCGTGAGCATGCAAGAGACGATCGCGCAAGCCGAGTCGGCTCTTGCGAAACGAAGGATGCTGGAAAAGGAGCTAGGCGTCTCTTTCGCCGGGTTTTTAAAGCTGGAAAGGCCGGGACAACCGGACGCTACCTGGTTTCACGATGTGCAAAAAACGCTTTCGATTGAGCTTGAACGGTTGAACGAGGCGTTGGCTCGGAAGCAACAGGAGCTTTGGACGCAGCAACTCGATGTTTCATTGGCGAAAAATGCATTCTGGATTCCGAATCAAGAACTGCGGAAGCTGAAGGAAGAGCTCGATTCTCAAGGGATGAAATGCCATTACGGCACCGAGTTCATGACGGCACTTTCCGAGGATGAGCGTGCAAGCCACTTGAAACATTTTCCTCTACTCCCCTATGGACTTGTAATCCTGGACTCAGAATGGAAAAAACGCGATGCGAAACGGTTAGGAGAGCTGCTGCTGAGAGCCCCCGTGCCGGTTTTTTTGCGCGAGCGGATGAACGGATCGGGCGCTCGGATCGGCGAAGCGGAACCTTTGTCCGGTGAAGCTTTCCGGCTGATGGATGGCTCGCTGCTGCTTAATGACAAAGGCATTACGCTGGCGAACGATTCTCGGCTCTGGGAGAGCTGGAAAAATGAACTGCTGGAGAGAAACGAAGACCTGCAGCAGCAGATTAACTTTGTGCAGGAGCGGCTCGAACAAGGGCGCGAGCATGAGCGTGAATTAAACCGGCTGCTTTCCGAATCCGACTCCCGCAAGCTGGAGCTTGATCTGGAACAGATCGGAATAAAGCGATTGGAAGTCGAGCGGTTTATTCAGGAGGCCACAGCGATTAAGGAGAGCGTACAGCAAACGATCGGCGGAATCGAATCGGAGCTTGCCGCTATACGTACTGATATTGTCGATTGTTCTATGAAGGTCGAGAAGCTGGAAGTTTGGGCGAAACGGCTGGAGCAAGGTCGGAAGTGGCAATTGCAGAAGTCGGGGCTCGATAAGGACATTCAGGGGAAACAATCGGAGTTTGCTGATTGGTCGGACCGCGAGAAATCCGCCAGGGAGCAGTTAAATGCATGGAAGCAAGCAAATATGGCTTGGATCAACGAGCAGAAGAAGTTGTTGGAGCAGATCAAGCTGCTCCTTGGAGATGTCGAGTTTTCTTTTTCGTCTCCGAACTTAGGACAAATGCCGTCAGGTGACGTGTCATGGACCGAATCGGAGCTTTTTACAACGGATACAGGAAGGCTACAGGAATTGGCGGCAACCGTCAAGGCGTTGACCGCCACGATGGAGGAGAAAAGCCGTCAAATCGGCGAACTCAATATCCACCTGGTCTACGCGGTAAAAGATATTACGGGCAAAGAAACGGAACTGGATCGCGCATGCCCGTCTTGGAGACAAGAGGCTTTCGCCGATAAACCGATCGAGCTGGCGCAAAGCGGATATGACGTCGCTTTACATGTGAGAGAAGAAGTGGATAAAGAGCTGCAGAACGCCAAGCTGCAGTTAAGCCGGCTAGAAGGCGCTTTGGACAAAGAAGAGAAGCGTATCGATCAGCTTGACAAATCGATCAGGCGCAAGCACGGCAAAGCTCCGGATGCATGGCCGGAAGAGGATCTGAACGTTCTGCAAGCGGATTTCGATCGTCAATCGGAGAGCAATCGGTCGCATCAAGCAGAGTGCAGAAGGTTAATCAGCGAACTGGAGCGAACGATTCGATCCTTAGACACTCAGCTAAAGATATTGGCCACGCAGCGAATCTCGGGAGAGCTTGTCTACGATATTCCGCAAAATATTCGTCAATTGGTTCGAATTGATGCGGAAAAGATCGTTCGTGATTGGGTGGACAAGGCGAGCAAACTGAGGGATTCGAAGCAGAAGCTCGATAGCGAAGTAAAGGAGCAGCGGGATCGGTTTCTTCAGACAATCCGAAATGAGGATATTGATGACGACTTGAGCGGAAGCTTGATGCTCATGCTCGGGGAAATCCGTTGGGAGGAATACGAAGCCGCTCGCGATCTGCTCCAAAGTATCCAGGAGCATGCCGAGCAGGAACTCAGCAGTTTGTCCGCGGACAAGACGAAGGCCGAGCAAGCCAGGGATGTGTGGACGGACCGGGCATGTTACCGGGTCATCAGCATCGTGAAGGCGCTTAAGCAAATGTTGAACCGGATGACGTTCGTAAACCAAGGGGGGCATCGCTACCCACTTGTCACGATGGATATACGAAACGGTGATTTGCCGGAGAAACCCGAGGATATTCGTCTTTTGCTCCGGGACTATTTTGTCCGCGCGATCGATGAGCTGGGAACGCAATATGCGGATATTGCCTCCATTCCGCAAGCCGTGCTTGAAGATCGAATGAACGACAGCCGCGTCGTATGGACCGCGTTCAAGAACAGGTACCCGACTTTCCGCGTGTACAAGCCGCAGACGACGAACGTGTTCTTTTACGAGAGCCCCAAAAAACACCATTATACGGAATGGGAGACGCTTAACAAAGGCTCGTTAACGGAAGCCAAAGGCAGCGGAGGACAGCTTCTCGCCGCGCGTACGATCGTGATGATGATGCTGATGACCTACAAACGGCAAATCCGCGAGTCGACGCAGTGGTCCGTACTGATCTCGGACAATCCCTTCGGCCAAGCTGTATCGCCGCACATTCTGGATCCCATTTTCGCCATTGCCGAAAATCTTCGCTTCCAGTGGATCGTTCTCGCACCGCCGGAATTGATCAAGCTTGACGTCAGCCGGCGTTTCCCCGTGTTCTGGGAGATGGAGCTCTTGCGTGACCTGCATGGGGAAAGTGTAACGGAAAGATTGCAGCATGGAGGGAGAACGTTTGAGGCTGAAATGGATTTGTTTAGTTTTAAATAATTGATTGTGGTGAAATAATGGACAAATGGTAAGAGAATACGCGAATGGGGAAGTCATTCCCGTTCCTGTAGAGAATAACGATGGTTGAGCAAACGAGGTGCTGCTCATGCGCAAATCTAAGCCAAAAATAACCGATTAGGATTTCGAGTTGGGAAAGCGCTCAGTTATTCCGAATGAAGATGGAATCTTGGCAATTCCAATTCCAGCGGAGTTACGATCTGTATCTGATCTTGAGATGAAGGATTTTATTAGGCGGCATAAGGAAAAGGAACGAGATTCCTAATCAATAATTCTGGAATGCAATACTCACATGCTGTGGGCATTTTTTTATATCCATCAGCTTCGATGCCAGGAATCGCTTTAAAGATCCCAATAATACAGATGGAATTAGGTCTGCCTATTTATTAAATCCAAAATTTGATAGAATTTAGATGAGAGATATTTCCTCATCATGAGAAAACAGAAGAACATTGGGATATCAGTACCTGATCGAGGAGGTGAAATGTATGGCGAAATATTCGGATGATGAGATCAGAAACATGCCCAAAATCACATTGAAAATCGCTGCGGATTATCTAGGCATTTCCCCGAATATGCTGACGCTGGGCATGCGCAACGATTTGTTACCTATCGGCTTTGCAGTCCAGAATGAAGACCGATACAGAGAGAGTTGGTCTTATACCATCGTGCCGGAACGTCTTATTGCCTATAATCACGGTAAAATAAACGCCGTTCAGGTCGAAAATATCGAGAAAAATTTGAGCACGCTTATTAAACAATTCGAAGAAATGAGACGGGACCTGGTTTTTCTATTAAGCGAAAAAGAGGGATAGGAGGAATTAAACAATTTGATGCCATTTTCGCAACACAAGCAGTAAATCGGACATTTGGAGAAAGCCTCGCAGTCAATACAGCTGATACGGATAACAGGAAAAAGACAGTGGAAGTTGAAGGAGAAACCATAATAGAACCAAGTGTCCAGATTTCTCACTTTACAGAAAGCTTTTCCGAAGACAGAGAGGAGAAAGCCGCTGTGCCTGAGGATTCGGTAATCACAATGTCACGCAGGCAAATGTACGATGAGATCTGGCAAATGTCTGTCGCCGGAGTAGCCCATAAATATAATCTTCGGATCTGATTCGTAAGCTAGACCCGCAGCAAAGAATGGTGTTCGACCAATTAACCTTTAAACAAGACACACTGACGACGAGCGAAATGAGAGACCTGCTGCGTTTGTCAGATCATTCGATAAGGGAAAGGGTAAGTCATTGGAGAGAAGAAGGATTTATTGAACCGCGCGATCAAGACGCCAAAAGAGTTCGTTCGATTAAGTTATCCGCGGAATACGAGAAACTGGCTCAAGACATTCGGAATGCGCCGGATAAGTTCGCCCATTTCCTTAAATGAATGCAGCACTGCGATCTCAACTTGAGATTCCGTAGTGCTTTTTTAATGAGATAGCAATAGTACTCATGTATACGAGAACGAAGTCTAGAATTCCGCTTGTCGTACTAACTCCTATATTGTAAAAACCATACGGCGAGACGGAAAATGAAGCCTTTTGGGCGAACCTCTCTATTTTGGATATTTTAAGTATAATGCTGTCATTCTTTGGAGGATATGCGATCCATCTTGTCGAATTTTCACCATAACAAGTCAGAAACATATGGGGTGGCTCCAAAATGAGGCTTCATGAAGTCGTAATTCGAAACTTTAAATGTATTACTGAATTGAGCATAGCAATACCACAGACGGTTCCCCATAGAGCCGGTTCTGCAGATTTTTTGACCATACTCGGTCGGAATAATATTGGTAAATCTTCCGTATTAGAGGCCATTAGATTGGCACTTCCTGGTAGCGATATTTCGAAACCTAGCATTGATCATTTTAGAGAAAAAAACTTGGAGAATGGACCTATTGAGGTTGAGTTTGAATTCACGAACTTATCTGAAGAGGATAAGCAGAGGCAAGGAATACGGACTCATGTTTTCAACGATAGATATAGAATAAAGAAAGTTTGGACGGAGCCTAATAAGACCCATACTGTATTTGCATTTCATCCACAAAATGTTATTAGGGATTTGCCTGATAAGGCTACCACGTGGACTGCTTATGATATCAATGAAGAATGGCGATCTGCAGTTCAATCATTTGCGCAAAATACCGGGCGAGCTGTGACTGGTAGAGTAACAAAAGATATTCAAAAAGAATTAGAACAATACATATTAGAAAGTGTACCGAGTTTAGTTGAAGAGTCTGAAGCTAGGTGGCAATTAAATCCTGGTGGCATACAACAGAATGTTGATGCCATACTTCCTCGCTTGATATTTGTGCCAGCTCTTAAACATACGAAAGAAGAAGCAGGGGTATCCGAAAAATCATCGACTGCTCGTCAGATCGTCGAAGCGATGTTTGCTAACGAATTATCAACTAATCAAGCTGTAAGAAAATTTTCGGAGGCTGCCTTAGAAGTTAGAAGTATATTTACTGGAGAGGGAGAAGGCCGGGATATTGTAAGAGGTTTAGAAGAAAGATTATCTACAAAACTGAATCGATTGATCCCACTTTCGGCAAAACTTGATTTTGTACCACCTGATTTTACAACGGATCTAGCGTCGAAAACCGTATTGGAATTAACAGATGGTATCGTAAATACCAAGCCGGAACATCAAGGTCATGGAGCACAGAGGGCACTAGTCATTTCATTACTTGAACTGTTTGCTGAAAGTAATAATCAAGTTGCTGCTGAGGGGACTGCTAGAAATGTTCTCTTGCTTGTTGAAGAGCCAGAGATATATCTCCATCCCCAAATGTCTCGAAAAATGAGGGACGTATTAACAGAGATTGCAAGGACCGGTACTGCGCAAGTCATTTGTACCAGTCATTCTCCGATCTTTATAAATGTGGCAGACAGACATGATGGGATATGCATTTTAAGAAAAGATGCTACCAACCGTCTTTATAGCGTTCAAAGAACGGAAGATTTATTCGTAGGTGAAGGTGCAGAAGAATCTAGAAACAGACTTCGAATGTTACTTGATTTTGATCCGACCGTATTAGAAGCATTTTTCGCCGAGAGAGTATGTCTGGTTGAAGGAGACTGCGAAGTTGCGGCTGTTGAAGCAATAGCAAATAAACTGATTGCGAATGGAGTGCTAGAACTTAATGAATATCTTTTGACTCGAAGAGACGTTACGTTAATAAATTGCCGTGGCAAGTGGACGATCAGAGCATTTCAAAGAGTACTTAATGGATTTGGTATTCCTTATATCGTTGTACATGATGCAGATAGAGAAGGTGAAACTGGAGCAAACTTACAAATTCTTCTTGAACTTCAAAGAGATGAAACAAGAAGATTAACTCATTCACCCAATTTTGAAGAGGATATTTTCAATGAATCTTGGTCAAACGACAAGCCTTGGAGAGCAACGAAAAAAATAAATGCTATGACGCAAATTCCTGAAACTCTTATGAGATTTTTTCAATTTGTCACAGGGATTCGTTTAACAATAACAACTGATGTTCCCGAAGCCGCTGCAGCAACGGAATAAGGAATAGATACCATAGAAATGTCTTTAACCTGAAATACTCATAGAGTACTGAGTTATGGTTGGACTGGGAATACAAGGGGATTGCATTTTCGGGAATCATTAAAATCTGTGTTTTGAGGATGCAATGGAGTGGCTCTCTTAATGGCCACGGATAAAATTTGAAATATCCATTATGTGGGTGTTGAAATGGACATGCTTGCCCGTTTCGCCTGAATACGCCTTTTGCAATTGAGCTAAATTACATTAACCATCATCCGAATCCAGGCAAGCGTTGGATATTGTTCAGTGTTTGGATGAACGGCTCTTTGTAGATGCAGGAGCTGCACAGTTTCCATGCGGTCGGGGTCAAGAAGATGAAGACCAAACCAAGAAACCGCTGGAGTCTCTGGAGTATATTATCGTGCATGAAATGGTTCACTTGCTGGAAAGAAACCATAATAATCGTTTTATCGCGTACATGAACGAGTTTATACCAAAGTGGCGATTTTACCGAGCAGCTAAATCGATTACCGGTCAAACAAGAGGACTGCATTTATTAAAAAACCAATGAGTTCGCTACATCCCTAGCAAACTCGTCGGTTTTTCACTTATGGTTTAATCAACGCTTAGCCTTATAAAACTCATGATACAGCTTCATGAGCGCTCTTTTCTCAATCCGAGAGACATACGAACGTGAAATTCCGAGCTCTCTTGCGATCTCGCGCTGGGTCCGCTCGTCTCCGCCGCCGTCTAACCCGAACCTTCCCCTTATGACTTCCTGCTCGCGCTCGTCGAGGATGTCTAGATTACGGTATATTTTGCTCTTTTCAATTTTCAGCTGAACCTTCTCGACGACCTCGTCGGGCTCCGTCCCGAGAATGTCTTGCAACGTGATTTCGTTGCCTTCCTTGTCCGTTCCGATGGGGTCATGCAGGGACACGTCTTTGCGCGTTTTCTTCAATGAACGTAAGTGCATTAGGATCTCATTCTCGATGCAGCGTGCTGCAAATGTGGCTTTCAATCGCTTTGATGAGACCGATTGTCCCGATGGAAATGAGGTCTTCCAAATCCTCGCCGGTATTATCGAACTTCTTGACGATATGAGCGACCAATCGTAAATTGTGCTCGATGAGCAGGTTGCGGGAAACGGGGTTACCCTCCGCCAGCCGCTGCAAATGTAGCGCCTCTTCATCATCGGTCAGCGGTTGCGGGAACGCGTTGTTTTTGACATAAGAGACGAGCAAAGACAATTGTTTCAGGAACAGGGCAATAGACGTTATTAAACCGGGCACGGGAAGGCCACCTCCGTCGATGGGTTCGGTTTGCGGGAAAGAAGCATTACCATTGTATGTGGGTAATCGCCTAACCGTGCCTGTTCTATAGCATTAATGTAAAGTTGTCGAATGGTAAATACCATCCTTGGGAAATAATGAAAGCGACAATGTAATTCTTATTTCCATTGGAGGTGGTTTCTATATGGCCGTAAAAGGTGACGGACGCGGAACCCAGAAGTACAATCCGGTATCGATGTCATCGAAAGAGTATAAGGCGTTCGCCAAAGCCCGGGAACCTTCCCGGTCGATATTAACCAATTGCTTAAAGGCGTTCTCGGTAGGCGGTTTCATCTGCCTGATCGGCCAAGGCGTGCAGCAATTTTTCATGGCGGCGTTCGATATGACGTCGAGGGAAGCCGGAAATCCGACCGTTGCGATCATGATTCTCTTGTCGGTCATTCTGACAAGCATGGGTGTCTATGACAAGATCGCTCAGTGGGCAGGGGCGGGAAGCGCCGTTCCGGTAACCGGATTCGCCAACTCCATGTGTTCCGCGGCGATCGAACATCGCAGCGAAGGCTTGGTGCTCGGCGTCGGCGCAAACATGTTCAAGCTGGCAGGTTCAGTAGTTGTATTCGGCGTTGTAGCGGCATTCGTCGTCGGTATTATCTACTGGGTGTTCGGGATTGGAGCTTGGCATGATATTACAGGGTAAACGTACGTGGGTTTTTCCCAAGCCGCCCGTCATCATTGCAACCGGAACGGTCGTAGGTCCGGATGAAGGGCAGGGACCGCTCGCTTCCGAATTCGATTTGGTTCATCCCGATCTGGAGATTGGACAACCAAGCTGGGAAAAATCGGAGAGGCTGCTCTTGGAGCAGGCATCGGATATCGCGCTGCAGCACGCGAAGCTGACGAAAGATCAGCTTCACTTTTTCGTCGGCGGAGATTTAATGAATCAGATTATTAGCAATTCTTTTGCCGCCCGTACATTGGGAGCTCCCTACCTCGGGGTGTTCGGAGCGTGTTCTACGTCAATGGAGTCGCTAGCCATAGCGTCTCTCATCATTGCCTCGGGTGCTGGCGAGTACGTGATGGCCGGCACTTGCAGCCATAACTGTACCGTGGAGAAGCAATTCCGGTATCCGACGGAATATGGTTCACAGAAGCCTCCGACCGCTCAATATACGGTTACGGGTGCGGGGACATCCATTGTGGGGCGAGACGGAGACGGACCTGCAGTGACCGCAGCCACGATCGGCAAAATAATGGACCTCGGCATCAAAGACCCGTTCAATATGGGAGCCGCGATGGCACCTGCGGCGGTTGACACGATTCAAGGTCATCTTCAGGATACCGGCAGAGAGCCGGGCTATTATGACTTGATTGTTACAGGGGATTTGGCCGGCGTCGGACATCCGATCGCCAGAGAAATGCTGCAAAGGAACGGGGTGCCGATAGAGCAGACGAAATTTCATGACTGCGGGCTGATGATATACGATGTCCACAAGCAGAAAGTACAGGCTGGAGGGAGCGGGTGCGCCTGTTCGGCAGTCGTCACCTATGGCCATTTACTGAAACGAATACGTAAAGGAGAGCTGCGAAGGATTCTCGTCGTAGCAACCGGGGCGCTGCTCAGCCCGCTCTCTTACCAGCAAGGGGAAAGCATCCCTTGCGTAGCGCATGCGGTAGCCATTGAAGCACAGAATATTGATCAACATGGAGGTGCGGCCTTATGATGCCTTACGTATGGGCATTCGTGGTCGGCGGTGCGATTTGCGTGATTGGCCAGCTGTTGTTCGATGTTGCAAAGCTTACTCCGGCACACACGATGGCATCGCTGGTTGTTGCGGGAGCGGCCATGGATGCGGTCGGCTGGTACGATCCCCTTGTCGATTTTGCCGGGGCAGGGGCTACCGTACCGATTACGAGCTTCGGCAACGCATTGGTGCATGGCGCATTAACAGCTTTGCAGGAGGAAGGATGGATCGGCGTCATAACCGGTATCTTCCAAGTCACAAGCGCTGGAATTTCCGCGGCGATTATATTTTCGTTTCTAGCTGCGCTGGTTGTCCGTCCAAAAGGTTGAACGGCCAAAGCATGCCTATCGAAATTGAAGATCACAGCCGAGTCCGATTGCGGGTTTGGCTGTTTCTCTATTGTTTTTTGTAAGAAACTAAAATTTACGACGGCATCCAAATTCCGGTATAATAAGGGGAGGACTATATAAAACAGCTAAGTAGATTCCATAGGAGGAACGGGAATGGATCAACATGCAGCGATGCAGCTACTGGATCAAATAAGACGAAATATGGAATCGTGCATTTATGGTAAAAAGGAAGAAATCGCTTCAATGCTCACCGCGATGCTTGCGGGCGGTCATGTCTTGATCGAGGACGTGCCGGGTACAGGCAAAACCCAAATGGTAAAAGCATTGGCCCTATCCGTCGGCGGAGTGTTTCATCGAATTCAATGTAATCCGGACTTATTGCCTACCGATATAACCGGTGTTTCCATTTATCACCCTAAGCTGGAACAATTCGTATTCCGGCCGGGTCCGGTCATGGCGAATTTATTGCTCGCCGATGAGATCAACCGGGCAACCACGAAGACACAATCCGCTTTATTGGAAGCGATGGAAGAAAGAAGAGTTTCCGTGGATGGGGAAACCCACGCATTACCGCATCCGTTTATGTTATTTGCTACGCAAAATCCGATAGAGTTCGAAGGAACGTATAACTTGCCGGAAGCGCAGTTAGATCGTTTTCTCATGAAAATAAAATTGGGCTACCCCGACGAAGCTTCCGAGAAACGGCTTATTCTGGAGCCCGGGGCAAGCCGAGCCGCGGAATCTTTGACAGCAGTCGCGACCGTGGAAGATGTCGCTCAGATGCAACGGTTAGCTGAAAGTATCCATCTGGAGGCAACCGTGGCCGATTATTTGATCGCTCTGATTCGCGGTACCCGCCAGCATTCCGGAGTGTTGCTTGGAGCGAGTCCGCGTGCTGCAGTAGCCCTCTCTTCCGCAGCAAAAGCTTACGCTTTCCTGCAGCACCGTTCTTTCGTATTGCCGGATGACGTGAAAGCGATGGCACCGCTCGTTCTTAGCCACCGATTGCATTTACGCTCAGAGGCGCGGATGCAAGGGATTACGACAGTGCAAGTACTGCAAGACGTGCTTCGCCAATTGCCGGTTCCGGTCGGGATGGAGCGTTAATCATGACGCGGATGCAATTTTCTCGTGCTTGGTGGCTAAGCGCGATATTATATGTAACCGTATTCTGTTATCTGTTATTCCAAGGCGGTAAAACGTCGCTCATGCTCTTCATGATCATTAATGCGCTGGGTATTTATCTAATGCTCGGACGTTGGAGCGGCATCGGCGGCGTTCAAGGGTTCCGCATAACTGAAACGGGAAAAGGAAGTTCTGCGCTCTTGACTGCCGGAATGAGACTTCAGGTTAAGCTGCGAATGCAAATTCCGGGTTTCTGGCCGCTCCCTTATATTATCGTAAGGGAGAAGTTAGTTCGGTCGACCGGAGGGGAGTCGCAGCTATACGAAATGTCCTTCGTACCGGATTATCGCCGCAGAGGCGAGGTTCAATACGAGACGGCCCCTCTTCGGAGAGGCAGATATCAATTTCATGCGACGGATTGCTCGACAAGGGACATATTCGGATTGTTCGAGCACCGCGGATCGTTCGCCCAACCGCTTCATATTCAAGTTCTGCCCCGGACCGTGGAGCTTAAAGACTGGAAGCTGTTCCGCCGCTCGCAGAGAGGGGTCTTTCAGCACACTTTTACTTCCCTATGGGCAAGGGAAACGACTCAGATCGATGGGGTCAGAGAATATATTCACGGGGATCGGTTATCGCGGATTCATTGGAATGCCACGGCCAAAACCGGACAATGGAAATCGAAAGAATTCGAGAGGGAGGCTCTTCCTCGCGTCGTATTCGTGCTGGACCGGAATGCGGCATCCTATCAAGCCGCGGATCAGTTCGAGCTTGCTGTTTCCGTGGCCGCTTCGTTGCTCGAGTTAGCGATTGCCAAAGGGATGCCCATCGGTTTCGTATCCTCGGGACAAACCGCTTATTGGTTCGGGGAAGGACGGACGCCGGTTTCGCGTGATGAAGTTCTTCAGCATCTGGTGGATGTCGAACCGGACGGTAAGGAATCCTTGGGCGATCTGCTATGCCAGGTTGCGGAACGTTACGAACCGGGCATTCACATCGTGATTATCGGTTCCTCAACGGATGATGAAACAGCGGTCGCAATGAAGGCGCTTGAAGGCAAAAGAATGGTACCAAGCATTATTCACATTGAAGAGAAGCATCCGCAGGTTGGCGAAACAGCTAATCTTCGTCAATGGCGACGGTTATGCCAAGAAAAGCAATGGGAGTTTTGCTCGGTGTCCCAATTGGATAAATTGCCTCAGGCTTTGGGGGTGATACCGGCATGAAATTGCGGATCCCCGGTGAATTTTGGCGGCGTCTAGTGCTGGAACGGTTTCATAGGCTTCTTGCCCTCATTATCGTGTTGCAGCTTATCCAATGTTTTTCCGATTATTGGTGGGAAGAAACCTATTCCATTATATATGGGGTTCTGATGGTTACGGCAGTAACCGAATTGTTGATAACCCGATGGTTCTGGGCGCGTTTTGCCGTTCAGTGTTTGTCTGCGGCAGGCTTCATTCACTGGAAGTTCCCCTTTAATTGGGGAGGGTGGCCGGAAAGCTGGCGAGAGTGGGAGAATGTGCGCGGCTTTATCTCGTTTCATATAGAGCAACTGCATCCCTTCATCGAAATGACCGTTGGCACGGTAGCAGCGGTTCATGTTCTGGGTTGGTTGGGCGCAAGGCGTACGGGAGCTATATTTGTCGTTGTTGCCTCCATTATCGCAATGGCCTCCGTCGACTCCTTTTTCCCATTAGAACTATGGCATAATATCGCCTGGATCGTTACAGCTGGACTGGCTTGGCTCGTTATTCTTCACTTGCGTCAGCTTCAGGCCCGGCATCCGGATAGTTGGGAAGCATTGGCCGAAAGGCCGCTTGACATTGCGTTTCCGGCGATCGTCATTATCGTGCTTGTGCTTCTGACGGGTATATTCATGCCTCGTGCTCCGGTATTTCTCGAAGATCCTTATACGATCTGGACAGAGGCGCAAGGACGCCAAGTGCCTGCCTTTGCCGGCGAAGGCGGCGTAGAGAAGGTCAGTTCCAGCGGCGGCAAGGGCTCATCGCTCTCAGGATACAGCAGGGATGACCGGAGAATCGGCGGAGGATTCGAATTTGACTACTCTCCCGTCATGATGATTACGACTTCGGAGCGAAGCTATTGGCGCGGGGAGACCAAAGCGGTGTATACGGGGAAAGGCTGGGGAGACCGCAAAGATCAGAATACGATGCCTACATCCGGATACGATCAAGCCTTGCCTCTTTTACCAGCTCGTTCAGAAGGCGTCAAAACTAAGGAAGTCGTTCAAACCGTTACCGTTGTACGGAAGGATAAGATCCCCGTGCTGTTCGCGGCCGGACCGGTCGCAACCGTATCTGAGCTTAAGAGCGACAATAATGCCGGACTGAAATGGAACCCGGAAGAATGGGAGCTTCGCTGGAATAAGTCATCCCGCGTCGAAACGTATTCTGTCGTCTCTCAGGTTGCCATTCTGGATGAGGAGGCTTTGCGTAAGTCAGTTGAGCACTCGGAGAACGAGATGGATCTTGCTCCATACTTGCAGCTTCCAGATTCTTTGCCGCAGCGGGTACGAGATTTGGCAGCGGAGCAAACGAGCGGCTTGTCTAACGATTATGACCGTGCGAAGAAGCTTGAGCAGTATCTCAAAGAAACTTATCCTTATACGAACACACCCGATCTTACCCGCCAAACAAACCGGGCAGACGTGGATGTCGTGGATGCTTTCCTGTTTGATATCCAAGAAGGCTATTGCGATTATTTCTCGACGTCGTTCGTTGTCATGGCACGTTCGATCGGATTGCCGACCAGATGGGTCAAAGGCTATGCCACGGGATTCGACCCCGCCGCCTTGGAGCGCGAACGCTTCGGGGGAGACCAAAACATTCCGGATCCGTCAGGTGCGGGCACTTATACCGTTCGCAATGCCGATGCGCATTCGTGGGCGGAAGTGTACTTCGAAGGTTACGGATGGATTCCATTCGAACCGACTTCCGGATTTTCCGTCCCGCAACCGTTGCCGGAAGGAGAAGTGCTCCAACCTGAATTGAATCCCGACGTAGTCGCAAATCCTTCAGAGGAAGGAGCAAACGATAGGAACAAAGATTGGATCGTCCCTGCCGGTGCTGCCGGAGTCGTTGCCATTATCGTTGCGTTAATATTCCTAGGATATCGCAGTCGGCGTGTTGGGGAGCTGTGGAGCCGTATCCGCAATCGGGGCAATACTCCTAATCAACGCGTCGTCCGCGAGATGGAGAGGCTGCTGGCTTTCCTCCAACGCCAGGGTTTGCGCAGGGAATCTCATGAAACCATCCGGGAAACCTTCTCTCGCTGGAGCAGCAAGTTCTCGTCATTACGAACCGAGTTCGAAGGGGCATTGGTTACTTTCGAGCAAGCGCGTTACGGACATGACAATGGAAATGATCGTCTTCTGCACGAATTTAACGATGCGGCAGCCAAAATCCGTAAAGCATTATAATAAGGAAATCATTAAGTATACTCATCCGATCGGGAAACGAAAATGGGGCCGTCCCATAAGTTGATGGGCAGCCTCTTTGCTTTTTCTATCGATTATGGTTTTTGCGGGGATGTATCTCCTTCCGGTTGCTGTTG
>FWWL01000940.1_pt1 | contig 74127 bp, 58 predicted proteins | sample 2228331 | NCBI WGS metagenome assembly FWWL01 (sample SAMEA103939775, study PRJEB20133) | metagenome
CAAGTTCATTTTGAAGAATTCTTATTTGTTCTTGAATAAAGAATTTTTTTTGTGTTTTTTGAATGCTACTTTGTACTTTAGTATTAATTTTTTTTTCTATCATAGCGATTATTGGAGGTATCATTTTTAATTTCCATGAATTTATAAATGATTATAGACCAGTAAATTTAAAAAATGTAATTGCTACGTTTTTATATATTATTATTTGGATTTTTATATTAATAATTAGTTTAAAAAATCATTTTTTCAGAATTATAAAATTGTTTTCAGCATTTTGGTTTGCATCATTTATTACTGCTAATATATCAGTTTTCATAAATATGTCAGAAGCAAATGCTGGTTGGGCAATTCCCCTTGTAATTCTATTTTTAAGTCAGTGGTATGGACTGAAGTATTTTATTGGATCTTCCGTGAACATTTGTGTAATTATAGCATTTTTATCGCTACTTATACTGACTATTGATGTTATCTCTATTCAACAAAATAGATATAAGAAAGTATAAGTTACTTCACATGTTTCTCAATTACGAAGTAAATCAGCTTCCCATTATTTTTATAGTTGGATGGATAGAGTTTTGGGATATGCTATTGGTAACGTTGGTGAACAGACAATTTTACAGAGATATTTATCAAATCAAACATTTAGGAGCCATAATGAAAAGAAGTAGATTGTCTTATGACGAATGGAAATGTATCACTTCCAAAGATTTACATGGAAAAAGAATAGACTCTGAGTTGCTAACAGGATATGTAGGGCTTATAGAAATTCATGAAGTAAGTGAAGCTCAGACATGGAAGTTTAATGGCGAAGATATAATCGTCTGTGATAAAGGATTAAAATGGCTATCTATTCTACCGAAAGATGATTTTTATTGTGTTACAGCCATGATAAATGAAAAGGAAAAAATTCTATTATGGTATATAGATATGATAGCAGAACAAGGAATTGATATAGATGGTGTTCCTTATTTTGATGATTTGTATTTGGATTTAGTAGTTTACCCAGATGGCACAATTGTATCTGATGATATGGATGAACTTGAAGAAGCGTTAATAAAAAGAGATATTACCCAAGAACAATTTAATCTTGCAATAGAAACAAGCCATAAGTTAAAAGATGGGGCATTAAGTAATATTACTTCTTTTATAGAGTATACAAAAAAGTGTTATGAAATGATTAAATTGAATTAGTTAAATATGAATCTTACATATTTAGCTTTTGTCGATAATATCTCTATCGGCTGATGTAATGCTGGAAATATGGAATCTTATATTATAAATAATTTTCAATTTAACCCTGACGTAGCTCGCTAAAACGTCTGTAGCAATACCATGTCGATTGTTTGTTTTGCCATATAAATTCACAATAATGGAGATATCGGATGATACTAGATCAATTATCAAAACAATACGGATATAAGTTCAATGACATTCAATTACTGAGAGACTGGATTGGACAAGTATATATAGTAAAAGCCACGGACAGAAGATATATTTTAAAAATATTCAGAAAGCAATATTCAGCCTCAGCTAAACAGTCTGTAACAGTTATGAATTATTTAATGGAGCATGATTTTCCTGTACCGGCAATCATAAAAACGATGGGTGGTGAGAGCTTTTTTCTCACAGCTGAAGACAACCGTGTCGCAGTTTTGTACGAATATATAGATGGTACGGAACCTGTTCGGGAGCTGAAATTAAAGGTCATAGGTGAATTGTCTGGTCAAATGCGAAAGATAATGGAGCATTATCCTGATGAGTTATATCATAAGGATGATAAGTTTTACATAGAACGGTATCTATCCAAATTATCTAAGATGAAGTATGCAGGTATGGATCAGTTTCAAGAGCACGGAATAAAGCTTTGGGATAGAGTCAAGGGTAATACTTCGGGATTTTGTCATGGTGATTTTCATACGGGGAACATGATAATGAAGAATAATAAAATAATTCTATTTGATTTTGATGCATGCGGAATAGCTCATCCGATATATGATATTGCTACTTTATGTGATGAAACGGATTATTTTAATCTGTCAGACAAGAATTTCGAAAATGGTCTTATTAAGATGAGAGAGAATGTGGAAGAATTCTTACGCGGATACAATAGATATTATAATCTGAATGAAAATGAGATTAGAGCTTTGTATGACTATGTTGCAATTCGTCATTATGATATCCAGGCTACGATTATAGACTGCCGAGGTCTTGACTGCGTGGATCCTGTTTTTTTGAATGATCAATATAAATGGTTATTAAAATGGGAGGCGGCATGTGAAAAAATATTAATGGAATAATAATGTTATATCAGAAATCTTGTTGTATAATAATTTTAATAACAGGTTTTCAGCAGTAAAAGATTCTTTACAAAAGCAACAGGAACTGCAATTAGAAGAATATCAGAAACAGATGGAGCAAGATAATGGAAGCCGAAGTCAGCATGAAGCTCAATATGATTTCTATGGACATGAAGGAATTAATGGTCAGGAATCATATAACATACATATCAGGGACTATGCAGGCTGAAGACTCGATATATACGAGAATCTTAATCTGACAACCACAGACAAGGTAATGGAGGGTGTAATTAGTTGGCTCAAAATCCTGCAGTAATGTGGAAATTCTATGATGGACGAAAAAGAAGAAAGTAAAAAGAGTGTGTGTCACAGAGAAGAAACATTGACGATTTTCTCTGTGACACCTATTACGAGGAGGAGGACGATGAATAAGGAAAAGCAGACGGTGAAACGCAGAATTTTTCTTTCAAATACCAGAATGGTACTTGTAACGTTAAGTCTATTTCTTTTCGTTAATATGTTTGTAATAAATTTATATGAGAGCACATATAAAAACAGCATGATTGGTTCGTCTGAGTTAGCAGATAATACCGAACAAATAAGAAATATCCTGACAGATTGGAATCCATCCCCAAAAGAAGAGGCGATAAACAGCCTTGCAACAAAACTGAATAGGTATGGATTTTCTATTTGCGTTGAAATAGATAGTGAAGTGATTTACTCAAATACTGAATTTCCTGTGAGTGAGATTATAAATGAAATTGGAGATCATTTGGAAACAGATGGAAAGGTGCATATTTATGTACAAGACTATATGACGGTGGTAACACAAAATGATATGAATGAGAAAATGAAAGTGTTTGCAATTGCAGGAGAATATCATGAATTCTGGTCTCAAAAAAATAGTTTGACTACTATACTTATACTGTTGTTGATTGATGGTATATTTTGCATAGGTGCCTTACTCATAATTAGTCAGATTTTTACTAAGAGACTGATAGAACATATCACAAATCCTTTAGATGCATTGTCAGAAGGAGCAAAAAGAATGAAAGAAGGAAATTTTTCTGAACCTGTTAAATATAAGGGAGATATTGAATTTGAATATGTCTGTGACGCATTTAATGAAATGCAGGAACATATAACGGAAGCTAATGCGGAAAAGGAGTCTTATGAAAAGGCGAGAGTTGAAATGGTGGCGGGAATTTCTCATGACTTAAGGACTCCATTAACGGCAATTAGAGGAACAATAAAAGGACTCAAGGATGGGGTTGCTACAACACCTGAATCAAGAGAAAAATTTCTTGATACAGCTTATAGACGAACGATAGAAATGGATCGGCTTTTGGAAAGGTTATTTTATTTCTCAAAACTTGAAACAGGTAATATGCCACTGTTTTTTGAAAAGACAGAGTGGAGTGAGTATCTGGAAGCCTATGTGAAAAGATACGAATTATTGATAGAGAATGAATCAATAAAAATTAAAATAAAAGATGGAAAAAAAGGTTTGTTTTCAAATGTTGACCGAGAACAAATGAAACGAATATTTGATAATATACTGGAAAACAGTAAAAAATATGCAGAAACAGATAAGCTTGAAATTACCATTAATATTTTTGAAGAACATTCATATGTAGTACTTGAGATATCTGATAATGGCTGTGGAGTTTCAGAAGATAAGATTCCCCATATTTTTGAACAGTTTTTTCGAGGTGATGAGTCAAGGAATATAAAAGAAGGGAATGGTCTAGGTCTTTATATTGTAAAATATCTAGTGGATGCTATGGGAGGCTCAGTAGATGCAGAAAACAGCAACGGTCTTACTATTCGAATAAGACTACCAATTTTGGATGAATGAGGTAATTTAGATGAATGCAAAATATAGAATTCTAATTGTCGAAGACGATGATGATATCAGTATGATAGAACAGGCTTATCTGGAAGCTAGTGGGTTTGAAACATTCATTGTAAGAGATGGAGATAAAGTACTTCCACTTCTGCATGTGGAAAAATTTGACTTAATACTACTGGATCTTATGCTTCCCGGGAAGAATGGTTATGAGATATGCAAAGAGATAAGAGGTGAACTTAATATTCCAATTCTCATGGTAACGGCAAGGATGGAATCTATTGATAAAATTCGTGGTCTGGGACTTGGTGCAGATGATTATATTGCTAAACCTTTTGATCCCGCTGAGCTTGTAGCAAGAGTAAATGCAAATATAAGACAGTATAGTCGATTAACAGAAGCCAATCAGATAGAGTTGGATGAGAAGGGCGATGAGATACTAATAGGTAATATTCGAGTTCTTCTACATGGATGGAAGGTCTATAAGGGTGAGCAAGAAATTCGTTTTCCTAACAGAGAATTTGAATTATTAAAATTTATGGCTGAAAATCCTAATATTGTTTTCTCGAAGGAACAATTGTTTGAAAAAATATGGGGATATGATTATGTTGGGGATAGCGCGACGGTTATGGTGCATATTAATCGTATTCGTGAAAAAATTGAGGATGACAGTAAAACCCCAAAAATCTTAGTGACAGTATGGGGTGCGGGATACCGGTTGAATAGATAAGATAAAATTATTAGCAAATTATAATTATTAATTAAATTGAAAAAGAAAGAGTTTAGGATTTGTTTAATTTTATACCTCCTGTTTGTTTAATGTGATTTGATATTATTATCACATAAATAAACAGGAGGTATTTTTGTGAAGATTTTAATTACAACAGATGTAAACCAAACCAAATATACGGAGGCCATGTAATGAATATTAATACTAAGAAATTAGCAAAAACGACCATTCCTTTTTTTCTAATAATATTCCCGATTGTTTTTAGTTTCCTTATTGAGGAGATTTTCAATAATGCAGTTCAACTCAGCACTATGGCAGTTCTAATAATATTTATTTTGTTTGCCATTATCTTCAAAAGAAGCTTTTGTGGTTTTTTGTGCATGGTGGGGGCGCTGCAAAGGGTTGTTGGATATATAGGATTCAAGCTTTTAAAAAAAAGGGTCACAGTTCCTGCAACACTCGATAAATATCTTAGAGCAGCGAAATACATCATACTTACAGGTTTTGCAGCATTATCCATTGCAAGCGGCAAGTTTCTGCTACAAGTCAATGGTCACGATGTGTTTGAGCACGATGTGTTTGAGCAATACAGCATAATATTGCCTGGATTAGCCTGGATAAGTATTATGTTGATCTTTGTAACAATTATTGGCTCATTCTTTATTGATAATTTCTTCTGCAAATATATCTGCATACAGGGTGCTGTCGCCGGAGTTGCAGGTCGGTTTAGCCCCAGTAGTATCGTCCGATGCGAAGATAAGTGCATCAATTGCACGTTATGTACAAAGAAATGTCCCTCAAATCTAGAGGTGCATAAAATGAAGAAGGTAAAATCGGCTGAATGTTTTAACTGCCAAAAATGCATTGTTGTATGTCCAAAGAAAGGGGCATTAACTAATAGTTTTGCAGGCAGAAAAATCCCGTTAGTTTTGTTTGTAGCAATGACAGGAATGTTTTACATATTGTTAACCTTTTTAATACCGCTATTTTTATAGATGGTGCTATGAGCAGGTGTCGATGCATTTCTTTAACAATTAAGAATGATAGAAGCAAAAGGACTAAAACTACGAGGGTTCGAGTCCCTTGCTTCATTTTTGAATTGGTGGAGACGAAATGCACAAGGGTATATCAACGGTGAAATTATCCTACAAGGACAAAAGGACGAAATAAAAGATCAACACGCCATTGTAAAGGACGATACTGCGGCATTATTGCCAGATTATGAAAATCACTTTGTCTGTATTAGCATTTCAGTGATTTTCAGGACTTCTTTATTCGATAACCTCAAACTTTAATGTTAAATCGCAGACTTTAATGTCATTACCGCAAACTTTATTGTCCTTCAAATTTACCAAACTTTTTACAAATGTTCTCTCTTTACACCGAACGAATGTTCTGATATAATGTGATTCAAAGGAGAACATATGTATGGAAAAAGTTATATTTCATATTGATGTTAATTCGGCTTTCCTTAGTTGGGAAGCCGTTTATCGACTGCACATCCTTGGAGAAAAGACGGATTTACGTGAGATTCCCTCCGTGGTTGGGGGAGATGTTAAGAAACGCCATGGCATTATTCTGGCGAAGTCCATGCCCGCGAAGAAGTTCGGAATAAGAACCGGGGATACACTTGCCGATGCACTGAGGCTTTGCCCCAACCTGGTGGTTGTGCCTCCGCATTATGATCTTTATGATACCAGTTCGAAGGCTTTCGTAGAAATCATGAAGGAATTTTCACCCTGTGTGGAGCAATATTCCGTGGATGAAGCATATTGCGATATGACCGGAACCGTAAGCTTATACGGGTCCACGGTAGTGGCTGCGAATCTGATTAAGGATAGAATTGCGAATGAACTGGGCTTTACGGTGAATGTGGGAATCTCCTCAAATAAATTATTAGCGAAGATGGCCTCAGATTTTAAGAAACCAAACCTCGTGCATACCCTGTTCCCGGAGGAGATTGAGAAGAAGATGTGGAGGCTTCCGGTAGATGAGCTTTTTTATGTTGGTCATGCCACGAAGAGGAAGCTTCATGCCTTGGGAATCAATACAATTGGCGAGCTGGCTCACACGAATTTGGATATCCTGAGGGCACATTTTAAGAAATACGGTGAGGTGATCTTCGCCTTTGCCAACGGAATTGACGTAGCTGTGGTATCAGAGGATGCTCCCATGAACAAGGGATATGGCAATTCAACAACCATTGCCTTCGATGTGGATCAGGAAAGTGCAGCAAAGATCATCCTACTATCATTGGCAGAGACGGTCTGTACCCGACTGCGGGCGGATTTGGCATTTGCTACGGTAGTTGCGGTAAGCATCGTTAACTCGGATTTTAGTCATGCTTCGCACCAGATGACACTGTTCAGTGCAACGAATACAACCAACGAGATTCATAAGGCGGCCTGCCGCCTGTTTGATGAGCTCTGGGACGGTACACCGGTCAGAAAATTGGGAATACACACAAGCAAGGTAGTGCATGGGACAGCGGTCAGGCAGATGAACCTGTTTGATATGAACCGGTATGAGAAATTCTCCAAGATGGATACAGCAGTGGATATGGTCAGGGAACGCTTTGGAGATGATGCAATTAAGAGAGCCATATTTTTAAATAATCCGATTTATCATATGGCCGGTGGCATTCCACCGGAGAAGAAAAGACCGGATTATGGAGAAGGAATCAAAGAGTAGAGTAAAGAGTATATTAAAGAGTAGATCAAAGAGTGAATCAATGGGTGATTCAAAGAGCGCGAGCCAATGAAAGGGCTAGTGGTGGAATGGAGGTTGTTATGTTTCATATGCCTGTGGATGTAATTGCAACATTTAATGTACAGGGTAAGATTAAGCCGAATTACATTCGCCTGGAGGATGAGAATCATACTCTGCAGACCTATAAGATTGAGAACATCGTATTCAGCCGTGAGGAGAAGTATTCAGGGATCCCGGTACTGCTTTTCTGCTGTAATATCATGCTCAGAGATTGCTTACAAACGATAACCATCAAGTATCATATCAAGACGCACCAGTGGATTTTGGTGAATGGAGCAGAGGAAGGAAGAGCTCTAGGAAAGCTCGAAGGTGAGTAAAATCATTGGAATACCTGAAAAAGCTTCGTAATTATACAGATAATTCATATATTGTTAAAATAAATTTATTAAAAAGCGCCTTTTACCGGATAAGGAATCTTGCACAAAGTTGTCAGATAATGTAGAATGATAGTAAGCAATAGGAATAAAAATGTGCTAGGTACGTTATCGAATAAAATATCCAGGAGGAAGCGCAGTATGATAAAAGATAGGTTAAAGAATCTCAAGGTTAGAACTAAAGTATATTTATTGGCGTTAGCTTTGCTGCTTGTAGTAATTATGATGGCTACGATATCCATTACGAATCTGATAAAAAACAGCAACGCGAAGATACAGGATATTGAAACACAAATCCGTACCAGCTATGATAACAACATTAAGAACCAGGTGGAGAATGCGATATCACTGTTGAATGCAATTGAAGCAAAACGTGCAGCTGGTGAATACACCATGGAAGAAGCTAAGAAACTTGCAGCAGATCAAATAAGGGAATTAAAGTACGGTGAGACGGGATACTTCTGGATTGATACCGTTGAAGGTGTGAATGTCGTTCTGCTTGGAAAAGACACAGAGGGAACAAATCGATATGAAGCACAGGATGTTAATGGGAAGTTCCTGATCAAAGAATTAGTTGCTGCCGGACTGCAGGAAGGCGGCGGTTATGTGGATTATTGGTTCCCTAAGGCTGGAGAAACAGAAGCATTGCCGAAGAGAGGTTATACCTTAGCCTTCGAACCGTATCAATGGATTGTCGGAACCGGTAACTATACGGACTACATTGACGCTGAAATTAATCTATTAAAAGAGGAAGAGAAAAAGGAACGTACAGCGGCTATCATCAGCTTTAGTGCTATTGTTCTCCTATCAACGATAGGCGCAGCTTTTATAACCTTATACCTGTCACGTGCCTTAAGCCGGGATTTTGCTACCATAAGTAAATATTTTGATACCCTTGCAAAAGGTGATTTTTCTATTAAGTTACCGCATTCCTACACCAACCGTAAAGATGATTTCGGTATCCTGGCCATGGACATGGAGATAATGAAGGATTCCGTTGCCAAACTGGTTGGAAGTGCCAAGGATGAAGCAGATCAGATTATTGAGGTTGTAGGTAATGTTACGGATAATGTTCAGGGTCTGAACGGCAATATTGAAGATGTGGCAGCTACGACAGAAGAACTTGCTGCAAGTATGGAAGAAACAGCAGCATCTGCACAGGCGATGGCATCAACCGCCCAGGAGATTGAGACGGCTGCGAAGTCAATCGCAGAGAAGTCTCAGGAGGCAGCTCTTCAGGTTGTAGAGATATCAAAGCGTGCAAAAGATACAGAAGAGAGCGTTAAAGCTACTCAGGCAAATGCTTTTGCGGTCGGTACAGAGATTGAGAAAAAACTTCAGGTAGCACTGGAACAATCCAAGGTGATTAACCAAATTAATGTATTGACGGAATCTATTATGAGAATTACTGCACAGACGAACCTTCTTGCGCTAAACGCATCAATTGAGGCTGCAAGAGCAGGAGAAAGTGGACGTGGCTTCGCGGTTGTAGCAGAAGAGATTCGTCAATTGGCAAACCAGTCAAAGACTGCAGTTAATAAAATTCAGGTGGTAACAGGGCAGGTAACTGAGGCGGTAGTTAATCTATCGGCAAACGCTAGTGATTTATTAAAGTTCGTTTCTACCGATATAGCTACCAGCTTCCGTGATTTCTCAGCAGTTACAGAGGCTTATAAGAATGATGCTCTTTATGTAGATGGATTGATTACTGATTTTAGTGCAACAGCAGAAGAGCTCTTAGCTTCGATTGATAATATTCTTGACTCTGTGAATGAAGTATCACATGCGGCTACGGAAGGTGCCATCGGCACAGGAGATATTGCTGAGAAGATTGCCTTTATTACGGATAAGTCTGCTGAAGTTACAAAACAGGTAGAGATAACAAGAGAAAGCTCCGAGCGTCTAAAGACGGAGATATCCAACTTTATAATTGAATAGAGACGAAGCGACTCGTTGAGATCTACCGCATCAGTTTGTATTATAATACTTACTATTTGAAGTATAATTTGTATCTTCACGTATATGCAATTTGAGTTAATCATGTATATGTAATACAGGATCAGCACGTATATGCAAATTACAATAATCATGCAATGATTAAGAAGCCTGTAATATATCAGAATCTGTTGAACAGATGAGGATATATTACAGGCTTCTTTTTTATGAGTTTTTCATTGAATTTGTGCTTTCATGCGATTCTCGCATGCTTTAAAATAGGTATCATCGATCTCGATTCCAATAAAGCGCCGGTTTAATTCTCTTGCTGCAACGCCGGTTGATGCTACCCCCATAAACATATCAAGAACGAGGTCATGCTCCTTGCTGGCGATGCGGACAATCTGCTTCAATATATTAAGTGGCTTTTGCGTCGGATGCTTTGGGTCTTTCAGTCGCTCCATACCCATGCAGATCGGGCTCTCGATAAAATTATGCATCTCATTCTGTTTGGAGAAATTCCAGGTATGGCCTTTATTCCACATGCAGACAATCAACTCGCAGCTATTGAGGAAAGAGGATTTACGTACATTAGGAATGGGATTCGTCTTATGCCACACCATGAACTGAAAAGTGTCGAACTCACTGTCAAAGACTTCATGCCATTTACCTATCATATTATAGCTTGTGAAGATGAAGATGTTGCCCGTGGGGGAGAGAATCCTTTTGAATTCCTGAAGAAAATCAGCCGGAGCTAATTCTTTTAAGTCCCATTTAGCCACATCATTATTAATCTCAGGCCTCCAGTCAAAGTGCATGTTACCCGTAGAATACTTAGCCAGATTATAAGGTGGATCACAAAGAATAAGCTCGATGCAGCCATCAGGGATACATTTAAGTTTTTCCATGCAGTCACCATGGATCAGAAGATATTTGTCTATGGTACTAACGTCAATCATAAGGGGTTAACTCCTCTCATTTATTCCGTCTCGTATGCATGCCTTCTTAATAACATGATAGCATAAAATTTGGAAATAGAAAAGCCTAAAGAGGAGTAACCCTTATACGAATTTATAACCATCTCTACAATGTTCTTCTATTAGATCAATCCCAACTCTTCAGAATATGCTTATCAACAAAGAGCTTGAATATATCCTGAGTGGTGGCTGCTTTGATGCAATCGATAAATTGTTTATCATAGGTTGTGGTTCTTGATGACCCGTTAGGTATATTAGCAGCAGATACCTTCTGCATAATCTTATAAACAATATCGGAACCATAGAGATCCTGTAAGAAATCCGTGAAATGGTAGCCGATTAAAGTGGCGTTCCAACCTTCCGCGTTCAGATAGTAGGCTTCGAAGTTGTTCTTATCGTTCTGGGTAAGAAAACTGAAATCAGTAGTATACATAAGGTCAATATAATCCCTGCCTTTGTCATCCTTATGGGCAATGGATATGGTATCTAAGGTTTTCTTGGCTAGATTGGTAGCACTACCCTCCGTCCATGCAGAGAATCGGAAACCATAATGAGGTCCGGTCGCCTCATAAAAATGAACCATTTCATGCATGGTATAATAATAATCAAGGTAGAAGTCCAGGTTCAATAAACTATCGTCCAGGATAATATGATTGTAAGTGGTATTTGCCATATTATCCGGTTTTTTAATGACTAATTGACGATTCCAATTCGTACTCGGGAAGTAAGTGTTTAAGCCGTTATTTTTTATGGAGGTTATCATAGAGTTCAATTTCGTCTCGTAGTCAGTCGGAAGAGTAGTCGTACCGGGGTCAGCAAAAACCACAAGAGAGTTATTGATCCCTTTGTTGGTTTTCTGGATACTGATAAAGGAATTAGCTGAGGTCAGCTCCGAGTATGGGCTCTTTAATACGGCGCAAACTCTCTGATATGCTTCCGCTGAATCTGGGTTGGTATAGCTATTGATACTAAGGTATTTGCGGAATACCGTATAAGGTGAGATAACATTTTCCGTAGAGAAACGCATCTTATCAGCGATTACAAAATACTGCCGTGCATAACCGGCATACTGATAGAGCCAACCGATCTGATTCAAGGAAAGCTTAGTATTAGCAGTGATCAGCAATGGTGTAACCGGGGTAAAATCGAGTATCAGATTCTTCGTGTTACCAATCACCATTACTTTGGTTGCATTATAGAAGCCAAATACAAACACACCACCAGCCGTCTTAGCTTCGCCGACCATACTTCCGTTCTTGTCATAACCCTGCAAGGTTATTGCTGAATCGCTATAACCGGACCCGTAGACTCCTCCGTAAGGCAGATTGTAGGATTGGAAGATGGACAATACCTCTGACAGATCCAATACCTGGGTATTGTTTGACTGAAGGATGGTATAAGTGGCCTCGATATAGCGAATATCCGAATAGGAAGGATCCGTTAGGATGACAGGTTTAACCGTAGCATTTACTTGATTGTTATTTGGGTTACCTGGATCATTAATGGCAATATATCCGCTAAAATTAGCGATATTAGTTATCGCTGGAAGCTTTGTGATTGCAGAGTGCCGATTATACACAATTACTCCACAGTAGCCCAGCCTTGTATAGTCTGAAATGCAGGAGGTATCATAATATTGATAATTAAGAAGAGTGCTTAAGGAAGCGCAGTGAACTGCGTTATAATTCTGATGTACAATCTGCTTATAGGCAGCAGTAGATTTTATCTGAGAGGTATGATTTGTTGCGGGGTTATAATCCATGAAATAGTAGGTTTTGGAATTCCTGGAATAGACATTCTTATCCTGTCCCAGGGTAAGTGTCAGTCCCTTCTTCTTTTTGTCTGAGTATGCCTTATAGGTCATACCCAAGGCGGTGGCAACGGGTTTCGCCTTAACCATAACGTTATTTTTGCCGGTGACAAAGGCAATATCATCATACGCGATATAGGAACCATTCGGCTGCCCTACCAAAACCAGATATTCCGTAGCTTCATCCAAAGTATCATTGTCGTCGTCCCACCAATTCTCCCAATCTTTCCAGTTGTCCCAGTCTTCCCAACCCTTGATCCAGTCGCACCAGATGTCTTTGTTATCTTTTTCATGTCTGTTCGAATCTGCTGAGGCTACTTCTGCCGGAGAGAAGAGGGTGAAAATTGTTGCTGTTATGAGAAACATAATTATGAAACTAATAAGTTTCTTCATTCTAAAATCTACTCCCTTCGTTTAATTCATTACCTATTATTAATAATATTTACAAAATATGGCAGACGTATGGCTTTATTCTTAAGATATTATAAAGAGAAGCATAATGTTGAAACGACGCTGACACAAAAATAACGTAATTTGCAGTTGGACAAACTAAATAGGCTAGAAAAAGCCCCGGCTGTATTTGCCGGAGCTCAATTTGTGATATTTCTATGTCAAACTTCTATGTTGGACTTCTATGTCAACCGTATTTTTTCTCTAAGGATATAACAAGATCTTGATAATATTTTTGAGTGCCTTTGCTATCTGCTGCCTTTTCAAAATCCTCTGTATCCAAATTAACTTTCTCAAGGATCTCAGGAGAAAGCTGACGCTCAGCAAACGTAAACACGACAGAATCTTCTTTTCCAATATGCCTCTTGAGTAGATGGGTATAGCTGACAGCATTCGCGATAACATCAAGACGGCTTTCATCATTACCGTCTTTTACCCGGCTGAGAGCTTCCCTTAATTCTTGGATAAATAATCTTCCCAAGTCATGTTCAACAAGCATTCCATGGGTAATAAGCTTATTACCGAGAGGACCCAGATGAGTTACCATCTCCTGGAACAGAAGCTTTTCTTCCTTGCCGTGGTGATGAGCATCGGCATAGTTACGGATGAAGTCAATCATCAGATCAAAATCCTCATAAATGATTGCTTCGCCTTTCATTACTTTATAACAAGCTTTACGGACTACTTCAAGCATCCGTAGAATATATTGATGTTCCTCCATCATTAATTTAATACTATTCATAAATTCAAACCTCCTTTTGAATAACAGGCTAACTGCTCTTTGAAGCCTATCTCCGGGGTTGGAGTTATTATCTCCGACTCTTCTATGGCTTAGCTTTCTTCTTTTCTTTAATCTGCGCTGAATGCATTAATACGATAAGTCTTCGTATCTATTTTTTCAATCAGGAATCCAAGCTCTTTCACCAGTGCCTCTATCCAGGCATCCCTTAATTCATAATAAACCGCGATGTCACCGCCGATTTCCTCCCAATAGTTTGAGTGGACGCAGACATTACGTACCCACAGGATTTCCTCGTCGCTCTGTTTTAACACGCGGTTAGCATGATCACAAGGCATTCCGTCTAGGAGGTTATCTTCAATCAGTTTATAGACACTCTTCGGAGCTAAAGGAAATTCCTTCATCGTAATAGCAAGATTGGTTCCGTTATCCGCTAGAATAGCCTTCAGAGTATTCATCTCTTCAGGATTATTATTTAATAGCTTAGTAACACAATACGCATATTTATATTCAACCTGGGATACCCGTTCCTGCAGCCACCCATGGATATTGCCTACGTCAATCATTTCTTCGAGCGGTTTGTTTTCGAAGGTTCCGTAGAGATTATTGCATTCCTCCTCCAATACAAAACCGTGTTTTCTGCCTAAATCGTAGATATCATCTACGATAGCCTGTTGTAGTTGGATTTTATTATATAACCAATAGTGGATTGGTCCTAAAAATGCACTCATTTGTCATTCCTCCATATTCTTCATTGCCTGGAAATATCAACCATGCAATTGAGTTTAAAAAAATCTACCGGATAAACAGCTGAAAGTGAGTATCTATCCGGTAGATTTGCCTTAATCGTAATGAATTATTCCAGGAATAATTTGATGTCGTCTTCTACTGTACCGATTCCTGCGATACCAAAGTTTTCAACGAGTACCTTAGCAACATTCGGAGAAAGGAAGGCCGGTAATGTGGGTCCTAAATGGATGTTCTTAACGCCTAAGTGAAGGAGTGCAAGAAGAACAATAACAGCTTTCTGCTCATACCATGCGATGTTGTAAGCGATCGGAAGCTCGTTGATGTCCTGCAGCTCGAATACTTCCTTTAATTTCAGGGCGATTAATGCTAAGGAGTAGGAGTCATTACACTGACCGGCGTCAAGTACTCTCGGGATTCCACCGATATCTCCTAAGTCAAGCTTATTGTACTTATATTTTGCACAGCCTGCGGTGAGGATAACCGTATCCTTCGGAAGAGCCTTAGCAAAATCAGTATAGTAATTTCTTGATTTCTGGCGACCGTCGCAGCCAGCCATAACGAAGAATTTCTTGATAGCGCCGGACTTAACAGCACCAACAACAGCATCTGCAAGTGCAAGTACCTGGTTGTGCGCGAAACCACCTACGATCTCACCCTTCTCAAGCTCAATTGGAGCCTCACAGGACTTAGCAAGTTCGATGATCTGGGAGAAATCCTTGTGTCCGTTCTCATCCTTTTCAATATGAACACAGCCGGTTACGCCGGTAGCCCCAGTGGTGAATAATCTATCTTGATAAGAAGCAACCGGAGGAACTACACAGTTGGTTGTCATTAAGATCGGTCCGCGGAAAGCTTCGAACTCTTCCTTCTGTTTCCACCAAGCATTTCCATAGTTACCTACGAAGTTATCATATTTCTTGAAGGCTGGATAGTAGTGAGCGGGAAGCATCTCGGAGTGGGTATATACGTCAACACCGGTACCCTGTGTCTGCTCAAGTAACAGCTCTAAATCTTTTAAATCATGACCGGAGATAAGGATACCAGGTCTGGTTCCAACACCGATGTTAACCTTAGTAATCTCAGGATTGCCATAGGTTCCGGTATTAGCAGCATCAAGAAGAGCCATGCCGTCTACACCGAACTTACCTGTCTCAAGAGTAAGAGCGATCAGGTCATTAGCACTTAAGCTGTCATCTAAAGTAGCAGCCAAGGCCTTCTGCATAAATGCACTAACTTCTGCGCTGTCATATTTTAATTCGTTTGCATGCTTGAGGTAAGCAGCAAGACCCTTCAAACCGTATACAATCAGTTCTCGTAAGCTTCTAACATCTTCATTTTCTGTCGTAAGGACGCCTACCTGAGTTGACTTAGCATCAAGCTCTTCTCTGGTGGAACCGCTCCAAAGGGCAGCAGCCGGGAGTTTAGAAGTATCAGTTACCTTTGCGAGTAAGCTGTCCTTTCTACTGATGGTTTCAAGTACTCTTTTATAGAAAATCTCGTCATCAAAGTTAGCATTCGTAATCGTGGTGAATAAGTTGATGGTTATGTAATGATTAACCTCAGCAGAGATTTCTTCACCCTGGGTTCTCAGCGCATTCGTAACGGCACTTAATCCCTTTGTTGTGTAAATTAATAAATCCTGCATTCTAGATAAATCGGGGGATTTACCACATACACCGAATTGTGTACAGCCAACACAGCTAGCTGTCTCCTGACATTGATAACAAAACATTTTGTTTTCCATATTAATTAGTCTCCTTATATATTGTTTTATTTGAATTGACTTTTCGTGAACAAGGTGAGTATAATACAGATGAAAAGACAAAAGTGTAGCTGCAGCTACAATTATAAAAATAAATTATGATTTTCTAGTTGGAGTCTTGGACACAGGACATTGGATGCTGTAAATGAAGCTAAAAGGAGAGGTACCATGGAACAATATTTCCCGGTTCTTAAGAACTGTGCATTATTTCGAAGGATAAGTGAGAAAGAAATTGGAGAGCTGATGGGATGCTTGGGGGCACAGGTGAAGAGCTATCAAGAAGATGAGTATATCTTTTTCTCCGGAGATGTTGTTAACTCTGTTAGTATCGTATTATCCGGAGTGGTCGAAGTTATGAAGGAGAACCTTGCTGGTAACAAACATATCTTAGCATTTCTGGGACCTGCTGATATGTTCGCAGAAGGAATTGTCTGCACCGTTAGCAGAGTATCACCCGTAACCGTAAGAGTGAAGGAAGCTGCGAAGATATTATTAATACCATATGAAAGAATTATCAAATCCTGTGGTAACAGCTGCATCTTCCATATCAACCTGATTCAGAATATGATGGTGGTTCTTGGGGAGAAGAATGTAAACCTGAACCGAAAGCTGGAGCTACTCACATTGAAAGGAATGAGGGAAAAGATTGTAAGCTATCTGATGAACGAGTCAAAGGAACGTGGTAGCAATATGTTCCAAATTATGCTGAACCGGACCGAGCTGGCAGACTACCTCAATGTATCCCGGACCTCCATGTGCCGGGAGCTGGCCAGAATGAAGGAGGAAGGGTTAATTGATTTCTATGGAAATAGCTTTAAACTTATGAATAAGGAAATGCTCGCTCAGTGCTTGGAATAAAAACGGGTAACTATCAATGGTTCAAAAAAGCTGTAGATAAGAACGGGTAACTATCAATGGTCATAGAAAAGGCTGTGGATACGAACTACCACTTCTCAGAAAGGGTCAGTTCGTATCTACAGCCTTATTGTATCGGTATTGTTCTATTATCTAACTTTTCTCTTTTCGTTTCCGAACGCTTTCGGCCAACAGATATTCAATCTGGCTGTTAATGGATCGAAAATCGTCTTCAGCCCAAGCGGCAAGATCATTCCAGAGACTGGGAGAAAGCCGCAGAAGAAGCTGTTTTTTAGACTTTTCTTTTTCCTTAAGTGCCTTTTCCCGCTGGATAACTTCCTTCTCCAGATCATCGATATGTGCCAGTCTGGCCTTAAGCTTTTCTTCTTTTGTTTCGAACTTATCTTCCATATCACTACCTCAATTTATTGATTAAATTAGTAGATCGAGCCACTATTAATGATGGGTTGCGCATCCTTGTTACCGCAGAGTACAACGAGCAAGTTACTTACCATGGCAGCTTTTCTTTCCTCGTCAAGCACAACTACTTCATTCTCACTTAATTGGTCGATAGCCATTTTCACCATGCTGACTGCACCTTCTACGATCTTCTGGCGGGCGGCAATAATAGCAACAGCCTGCTGTCTCTGTAACATAGCAGCTGCGATCTCTTCGGAATAGGAGAGATGGGTGATACGTACTTCTTTAATTTCTAAACCGGCTTCCTTCACACGTTGCTGTAACTCTTCCCTCATGCTGTCAGCAATCTCTTGGCTGCTGCCACGGAGGGTCTTCTCATCAGAGTCACCTTCCATCGCATCATAAGGATACAGTCTTGCGATGTTACGGATGGTAGAATCGCATTGAATTGATAAAAAAGTCTTGTAGTTCTCTACATTAAATACAGCTTTTGTTGGATCAGATACTCTCCAGATAACAATTGCTCCGATAATAATAGGATTACCAAGAACATCGTTGACCTTCTGCTTTTCATTATTTAAGGTTAAGGTCTTGGTAGAGATCTTCTTGCCTACTGTTGCGGGCGTGCTTGTATGGGCTGCTGCTCCTGCAGTGCCTGTGCCCATGGGCACATTGGCTGCAGCTGGACCGCTGGCAGGATTAAAGCCACTGGCAAAAGGATTAGTATAATAGAAGCCATTCTTCTTAATTGTTCCATAATACTTACCGAATAAGGTTAAAACCAATGCTTCATTCGGGTTGACAATATGAAAGCCCCCTAACAGGGTACACAACACGACGATCAGGACAATGCCGGTTATCAGCAGAATTGCACCAATAGCTCCATTCCCTTCTTCTAGTTGAAAGGGGCCCAAAATCATCAGAAGGATGGATAATGTAAATCCCAGCAGAATCAGGAGTAACATGACACCTCCACTAAAAGGCGTAATCTCTTTCTCATTTACATTGTTAACATCACTATTCATTCCCTCATTACTCATAAATAATTCCTCCACTCTAATATACTAATATGATATCGATTTGATATCATATTTATACTACTATTTGGAAAAGGTGTCAATAGAGAATCCTGAAATTAATTATTAACGTTTGATTAGTGTTCCTTTCACACAATGTTATAGTTGCTTAAGAGTGTTCCTTCATAGGATATCGGACATTATGGGGAGCTGTTACTGAATTGGCCGAAGGCGGATCACCTTATCATCTCCTTGATGATAACTACCTCTGCCGTCCCGATTACTCGTTGTCAGAAATATTGAGCCGTCCTCAGCCTGGACTACCTCGCGAAGACGACCGTATTGTTTCACAAGCCAGGCATCAACGGCTTGGACGTTATTCCCTTCTGGGCCTAAGGCGATTGCCAATAACTGTTCACTTACAAGATTAGCTACCAGTATTTTATTAAGCCATGGTCCCTGGCTAACATAAGCGATGCCGGAAGGTGCCCAGGTCGTTCCATTACTACTTATTAATGGAAGTTCAACGTCTATTCCTTGGGCTACCTCCTCACCCTGTGCAAGTGGCCACCCGTAATTTCCTCCCGGTATTATAATATTGATCTCATCATGAGCTGTAGCTCCGTGCTCGGAGGCATACAGGATACCATTGGTATTCCAGGTAATGCCCTGAGGATTACGAAGACCTAAGCTATATACGGGGGAACCAGGAAATGGATTATCTGCAGGAATGCTTCCATCCAGTTCGATCCGAAGAATTTTACCGGCAGTACTTGATATATCTTGTGATAAGGATGTATTACCAGCATCTCCGGTTGCGATATACAGTTTCTGGTCGGGACTGATCTTAATACGTCCCCCGTTATGCACCAGACTACCCGGAATCTTATCTATGATAACCTGATCAATGACAGCTCGGTTATCGGCTTCTATTAATCGAACAACACGGTTGTATACGGTACCGCCTTCCGTATAAGTGTGCATGATATAGATGTAATGATTCTCTGCATAATTAGGATCCAACGCAATTCCGAGCAGTCCACCCTCACCTCGGCTGACGAAGGGACTGCTTAAAGTGATGAGGGGATCGGGGAGGAGAACACCATTTTCAATTACTCTGATTGCTCCCGTACGCTGTGTAACGTAGTTTCTTCCATCACTACTTACAACCATTGCCCATGGTACAAATAGATTCTCTGCAATTACTTCGACCTCAAAGGGGAAGTCATTTGTAGCAGTCTGATTAACTTTCACCATAATCCTCCCATGATAAACCAATAGAATATGCTTACTATTACGGTATGCAGATGGTTCACAAATGATTATCTTTAAACCTAGACCATAACAATTTAGGCGTTTTACAACATAATGCAGTTAAACGAGTAAATCATTTTTTAATAAAACATATAATGAATATTATTGGGAAATGAGGTAAGCAAATGGATATACATGTAGTTCAACCAGATGAAACGATTGATTCAATTGCAGATTTATATGGAATTTCAGTTGAAAAATTAATTCAGGATAATGTACTGGATAATCCGAATGAATTAGTTCCAGGTCAGACAATAGTAATTGTATATCCTAGACAAACTCATACGGTACAGGAGGGAGATACCTTGGATAGCATCGCGGATGCATATGGAGTAAGTTTAATGCAACTATTACGGAACAATCCTTATCTTACAGGTCGCGAATATATCTATCCGGGAGAAACCTTAGTAATCAGTTATAATACGACCAGAAAAATAACTACAAATGGTTATACCTATCCTTATATTAAAAGAGAAACCTTACTTAAGGCGTTGCCCGGATTGACATATCTTACTGTATTTAATTATAGAGCTACAGGAGAAGGTGAAATTATTGCCTATTATGATGATGAGGAAATTATCCAGACAGCAAAAGCCTATGGCACAGCTCCGATTATGATGGTTAGCACGTTATCAATTCGAGGAGAGCCTGATATCGAGGTAGCCTTTAATTTACTATTAAATGAAGCTTATCAGGACCGTCATAATAATGATATTCTTCAGATACTAAAAACGAAAGGCTATTATGGAGTAAATATCACATTTAATTATATAAATGCAAACAATCAATATCTCTATGAAAATTTTATAACTAGAATATCAAAACGTGTCAGAAGTGAAGGCTACTTATTGTTTGTAACAGTTAATACCAGAATTCAAAATATCGATAACGAAATAACCTTCGAAAAAGTTGATTTTACTAATATTAGTAAGGTGGTGGACAAATTAATAATTATGCAGTTCGTTTGGGGGACTAATGTAGGACCTCCTGCACCGGTAAGTAATATCAATAATTTAAGGGCCTATATAGATTATGTAGTAACTATGGTACCACCTGAGAAAATGATAATAGGAAAACCTTTGATAGGACATAGTTGGGAATTACCATATGACCCATCAACATCAGATTCGTTTGCTTTAACAATAGATACAGCCATAAAGGTAGCAAAAGATGCCGGTGTTGTTATACAATTTGATGAACTATCTCAAACTCCATATTTTATTTACAACCGAATTAATTTTGGAGCACCGGCCCAATATATTGTATGGTTTCTGGATGCCAGAAGTATGGGGGCTCTTTATAAATTAATAAACGATTATAACCTGAACGGAACTGCGATCTGGAATATCATGGTGTATTACCCACAAATGTGGTTATTGATTAATTCGCAGTATGAGGTAGAAAAAGTTCTAACTGATACCACAATAATATAATTAGGGATAAATCAAGGCATATGCTTATATGACTTCCTGAATTATCTCTAGCGGCAGTATGTTGTATGATAATTGAATTATAATCTAGTAACTTTCCATATTACACCGGTATTAGGTAGGAAGGCATCAGGATTCTCAGGAGGATTGGTTCCCATGTCTACGATATACATGGCGCCATCTGGTCCAAAAGCAATGTCGGCAGGTCTTGATAAACCACCTTCTCGCGTTATGGAGGATGGAAATCAGGATTTATTCATGGCGAAGGTGGTTACACCTCCTGTAAGCATATCAATTTTAGACACTCTATGTCCAACGCCGGAATATTGGGATGCAATTTGCCCATAGGTAAACGGTCTGACGCGGCCAAATTCTGCTATATAGACATCCCCGTAAGGGCCAAAGGAGGCATTATAGTTGAAATCAAAACCTATGATCGTAGAAGTCGGAGGGAATATTGCATGAGGTCTAGGAGGTATATTGGGATGAGTTGAAAATAAAAATTCCGGCTGAGGTCCTCCTTCGGGTTTGAATCTGCTTGAGGTTACGGGTTCTCCGCCTACATAATCCGGCCAACCATACCAAGTACCGGGAATAATGTATTGGAACTCATCCGGGGCGTTTGCTATCGGTCTGCTCCCTCTAATATCGCAACCGGTATTCGCTACAAATAATCTGTATTGCTCATCAAATTTTATATGCGAAGGGTTCCGCAAACCCCAGGCAACTAATTCCGGTTCTGATCCGTCAAGGTTAGACTTGAGGATACTTCCTGATGCTTTCGTTATCCCTTTCCTAACTTCAAAAGGCACATTGTTTACATCATATGGAGAATATGCTCCAGTTAAAGCAATTGAGGAGGAATCGAACAATAGCATATTGTCTGTTCTAAAATTTTGCCCATTAAGAAGGATATACGAACCCGGTCTATCACAAAACAAAGGATTACCTGGAACCCAAGGGTTATCAGTGCCAACAACTCCGGAATTGGTAGCAGTCCCCAGACCAAAGTACATTTTATTATCCAAACCAAATGCCACTCTACTGTTACTATAATCCCCAAAACTCGGTAGACCGGTGATAATATCCTGCCTCTCCCCATTTCCCCTTATAACAGTAATGATACTTTTGTGTGATATATAGATGTCACCGTTATGATAGCTAATGCCCGTTAATGGGACATTAAAATTATCTGCGAACAATTCAAAATGATCATCAACAAGTCGCGATATTGATGGAATTCCGTTGGTGTAACCGGAATCTGCAATATATAATTCTCCTTCCTCAGTAAATAGAATACTGGTAGGAGTATTTAGTCCTTCTGCAAATACATCTATGGCATAACCAGGCATAATATTAATATCGCTCGGATTAAGATATCGTCCTGTACCTTCTGAATCCAGATTACATATTTTTAATTTTACACCATCATTTTTTTTGTTCATAAATGATCTCCGAATGAGCCTTGCTATAATATATGTTATTATGAACATTTAAATTATTGAAATAGTAATAGACGATTACCTATCAATAAATATGCTGATCTTTTTGTACTAAATAGGGACGCAGAAGAGTGGTTTAGCGCCATATGACTTGTTAATTCTTTGGCAATATAATCTTAAAAAGCGGTTTAAGGATATATATTTTATAGAAACTATCTTAAATTTTTAAAAATCAGAGATATGAGCCAATAATATAGTATGGTTAAAGATGGTTTTAACCATTTAAGGTAATAATTTTTATTAAGATAGTTAAATATTTAACAGATATACATTTTTTTATTTGGTTTAAATCAGGTAAATTATAATTACAGCAAAAATTAATGTAAAAAAGTAGAGTGGAATTCGGATTATCTGTAAAAGTGCAAATATACAATTTGAAAGTGTTAAATACAATTGCACAATTCAATGATAAAATTATGACAGTAGTTATATAAAATAACCAAAAAAATGTATTAATGAATAGTTCCTTCACTTGTTTGTGCTATGTTGTTGAAGGGTAAAATTCAACTTAATTAGGAGGAATAGAAATGAGTTTAAGAGCTGCAATTATAGGAGCTGGGAACATGGGTAAAAGTCATGCGAAAAGGCTTATTAAATTGGGTGTAGAGGTCGTTGCACTATGTGATAATAATCCCGTGGCAATTCATAAATTTATGGAGGATGTAAAACCGGTAGGGATAGCCCTTTATGAATGCTTTGATAAAATGCTGGAAGAAAGCGAATTTGACATGTTGTTTATTTGCCTGCCACCTTTTGCACAGGAAGGACAATTTGAGAAAGCTGCAGCGAAGGGAAAGCATATTTTTATAGAAAAGCCGATCGCACTAAGTACCGAGACAGGTAAAAAGATGGTAAATGCAGCAGATGAGAATCACATTATTACCTATGTTGGTTTTCATATGAGAAAAGGTGAAGCGGTTCAAAAATTAGTTGAACTGATTGAGGCTGGGAAGGCAGGAAAGCCGGTTCTGTTCAATGGACAATATCAATGCAATTCTTTACATACACCATGGTGGATTAATGTAGATTTATGCGGTGGACAAATCTTTGAACAAGCAATTCATTTGTATGATATGTGCCGCTACTTAATCGGAAATCCCAAATCAGTTTCAGGAGTAATGAATAATATTTGTCATAATCATATAAGAAATTATACTGTTGAAGATGTTAGTGCTTCTTTTGCAACTTTTACAAATGGAGCGATTTCAGCAATTACTGCTAATAATTGTGCGATACCTAGACTATGGACCGGCGGATTTACAGCAGTTTACGAAAATGTCGTAGTGCAATTCGAGGACTCCAACAATGCTAAATTTGCCTATACAAATGGTAGTGAGGTTATCTATGAAACCGTAGTTGGTAAGAATGATCAGTACTTCGATGAGGTAGAAGAATTTGTACAGTGTGTTGCACAAGGCAAACCATCAAGTTGCGATATTCATGAAGGCTATAAGAGTCTAAACTATGTAGAAACTGTAATGAAATCAGCAAAATTGGATGGAATAAAATTGGCGATTGAATAATCGATAAATGGAGGAAAGTACTATGCTGAAACAGCTGTTAGTTAATGAAGATTTGAAGCCATTTTTAAAAGAATATACTGAAGAAGAGTTAGCGGTAGGATTTGTTCGGGTGAAAAGTCTTTTTGGAGCGCCAAAGCATGGCACGGAGGTGACTTGTTACACCGAGGATCCTTTTGCAAAAGTGTATTATGATGAATCAACCCATATATTCCGTCAAAGAGAACATGAGGAATCTAAAGTCGTAAACATGGGACTTGGTAACATGTGGATTGGTGAAATTATTGAGCTCGGAAGCGGTGTAGATAATTTTAAAATAGGACAAAGAGTCGCCGGATATGGTGTTTTAAAAACAACTCAAACCGTAAAAGCAGAGAAGATTCTCGTAATGCCGGAGACTATGACCTGGCAAGAAGCAGTTTGTTATGATCCGCTGCAATTTGCATTAGGAGGAATAAGAGATGGCAATGTACGTATAGGTGATGTGGTTTTAATCTCGGGTTTAGGAGCAATAGGTCTTATGGCTGCTCAGGCAGCTAAGTTAGCGGGTGCATCTTTTGTTGCTGTTTCAGATCCGATTGAAAAGCGTAGAAAGGTTGCATTAGAAAATGGTGCGGATGTAGCTTTTGATCCAATAAAAGAGGATTACGGTTTACTACTTAGAGATTTGACCAAAGGTAATGGCGCTGATGTAGTAATTGAAACTAGCGGTAATTACAAAGCCATAGAGCAGGGAATTAGAGCATTGGCTTATGGTGGCACATTATCTAATGTAGGTTGGTTAAAAGAATGCCACGTGCCGATCCATCTTGGAAGAGAAGGACATTTTAATCAGCAGAAGATTGTATTTTCAAGAGCTTGCAGTGAGCCGAATAATGACTATCCTCGTTGGAGTTTTAACAGAATTTGCCAAGTGTCATGGGAAATGTTGAGTAAAGGAATGTTTAAATGCGAAAACATTATTGATCCGGTAGTAGAATTTGAAAAATGTGATGAAAAATATAGTCATTATATCATTGAGAATCCTTCAGAGAGTGTAAAAATGGGAGTTGAATTCAAGTAATAAGAAGCATTCCTTACGTTGTATTAAGAAATGACAAATTACGAACCTATATACTAAGAATTGGAATAGTTCAGCAAAATATGCTACACTATTTTAATATTAGAATAATTATAATGTGCTATTTGATGATTGTTATTCTAATAAAAAAAATACTATGAGGTGATATGTTTGGATGAACGTTTAAATCCGATAATACAGCGATCTGTTTTGGAAATTATCAATTACGGGTATCATATCAGAACTGAAATGGAACAATTAAATCGGAAGATGCCATTTTATGTTATGTCGTATTTGAAAAGTGGGGAAGCTTTGCTAAGAATCTTTGGTAAGGATTATTTAATTAAAGCAGGGGATGCAATATTAATTCCCCCGAATGTAGTACATGATCATATAAAAACGTCAAAAGAGGATGCAATATTCTTGTGGTGGCATTTTAATTTCCGGCCTACTTGGAACATAGATGTATTGGCATTGTTTCGATTCCCGGTGCTGGTATATATGAAGAATGCAGTTGATTTCGAGAAAAAGTTTATTGAGTATTTAGATGCAATTAAGAATGAAAAAACAATATCTGATATCATTTTTCGAAATGCAAAGGCTTTGGAAGTACTAGCTAGTATCATGGATAGTTTTGTGCAATCAGAGAAAACGAAGGTAACACCGGAGGTACCGGCAGTATTTTTAAACATTTTAAATGAGGTATCCAATGCTCAGACCTCCAGTTTAAGTCTATCGGTGCTTTCTGAAAAATATCATATGAATCCTACCTATATTTCAAATAAGTTTAAAGAGTATTTTGGCATATCTCCAATCTTTCTTCACCGTGAAATGCTTGTTGATAAAGCAAAAGAATATTTGAGGTCGTCGACCAGAAATGTGAATGAAATATCGGAGGAATTAGGGTTTACGGAACACGCTATTTTTACGCGTTTCTTCACAGATAAAGTTGGAGTTTCGCCTACAAAATTTAGAAATGATTATTAAATAAAACATTATTAGATAGAGAAAGGAAAACAGGAAAAGAAATATGCCTATTATATATCATGAAGCATCAAAAGAATTTCATCTGTTTAATAATGACATTAGTTATATAATAAAAGTTTTAAAAAACAATCAATTGGGGCAGCTTTATTATGGTAAAAGGGTAAAAGACAGAAATGACTTTGGGCACTTGTTGGAGCTAAGAAGAAGAGTCATGGCTGTGAGTACGTTTGCTGATGATGCAACTTTCTCTCTTGAGCACATTAAACAAGAATATCCTTCGTATGGAACTGGAGATATGAGAATTCCGGCCTATGAAGTTTTGCAATCGAATGGAAGCAGGATAACGGATTTCACTTTTGTTTCTTATCATATTTATGGTGGGAAAAGAAAATTAAACGGGTTACCTTCAACCTATATAGAAAAAGAGGACGAAGCAACAACCTTGGAAATTCATCTGTGCGACCGATTAATTAATACAGAATTAATTTTAACATATACCATCTTTGAACATCATGCTGCGATAACAAGAAATGCAAAATTCATCTGTAATCATTCTGAGGGGATCCTGTTAGAGAACGCGATGAGCCTTAATCTTGATTTGCCGGATTGTGATTATGAAATGATTGAGTTGACAGGTGCTTGGGCAAGAGAACGGCACATTAAAGCCAGAAAACTGGAACAAGGTATTCAATCAATCTATAGTATGAGAGGGTGCAGCAGCAGTAATTACAACCCATTTTTAGCTTTAAAGCGTCCAAATACAGAGGAGGCTATGGGCGAAGTTTACGGATTTAGTCTTGTTTACAGCGGAAACTTTATAGCACAGGTAGAAGTAGATACCTACAACACCACCAGAATAATGATGGGTATTCATCCAAATGGTTTTTCCTGGAGGCTAAATAGGGGAGAGGAATTCCAAACTCCTGAAGTGGTCATGGTTTATTCCGGTCAGGGAATTAACAAAATGAGCCAAACCTATCATGAGCTATATCGGAACCGGCTTGCGAGAGGAACTTGGAGAGATAAGGTAAGGCCAATTTTAATTAACAATTGGGAAGCTACCTATTTTGATTTTAATGAAGATAAAATAATGGAGTTGGCAAAAACAGCAAGAAGCCTGGGTATTGAGATGCTTGTATTGGATGATGGTTGGTTTGGAAAAAGAAACGATGACAAACGATCCTTAGGAGATTGGTATCCAAATTATGAAAAGCTTCCAAACGGTATCAAAGGAATCGCAGAGAAAGTAGTAAATTTAGGATTACAATTTGGACTATGGTTTGAACCTGAAATGGTAAACAAAGATAGCGATTTGTATCGTACTCATCCGGATTGGTTATTTGAGACACCGGGCAGAACATCCAGTCATGGAAGAAATCAATTTGTATTAGATTTTACCAAAAAAGAAGTGGTCGATTATATCTATCTATTAGTGAAAACAACACTGGAAGAATCCCCCATTACTTATGTGAAGTGGGATATGAACCGGTGTATGTCAGAAGTATTTTCTACCGGCAATGATGCAGTTTATCAAGGAAAAGTCATGCATAGCTACATTTTAGGTGTCTATGAATTGTATGATAGGCTGACAAGTGAATTTCCGGAGGTTTTGTTTGAATCCTGTGCAAGTGGAGGAGCACGTTTTGATCCCGGTCTTTTGTATTATGCACCGCAGGGATGGACCTCCGATGACACGGATGCGATGGAACGAATAAAAATCCAGTATGGTACCTCCTTGGTATACCCTCTTAGTAGTATGGGGTCACATGTTTCAGCAGTTCCGAATCATCAGGTATATCGTATAACACCAATAGAGACGCGGGCTAATGTTGCCTATTTTGGTACATTTGGTTATGAATTGGACTTAAACCAATTATCAATAGAAGAAAAAGAGAAAATTGAACATCAAGTTGCCTTTATGAAACAATATAGGGAAATTCTTCAAATGGGTACATTTTATCGATTGAAGAGTCCTTTCGAAGGAAATGTTGCTTCTTGGATGGTTGTTTCCAAAGACAAGAGGACAGCACTCCTAGGATATTATAAAGTTCTGGATACAGTAAACACATCATATGAGCGTATCAAATTGCAAGGGTTAGATCAAGAATTAGAATACCAAGTTTCTTTAATTAATACCACTCATTACGGAGATGAGCTGATGAATATTGGTTTAATCACTAGTGATGGATCCAGTGGAGATAATAAAGAATTGTACAACGGGGTACGGGGTGATTATCAATCCAGAATTTATATTTTAAAAGCAGTGGATGAGTGAAAGAAGGTGTGCAATGGGAAAAAGCATCTTGGTAATAGGCAGTTTAAATATGGATATTGTTATTAAAGTAGATAAACAGCCTGAGATTGGAGAGACAGTTCTTGGAGATGAGCTATCCTATATTCCTGGAGGCAAAGGGGCTAATCAAGCTTATGCTGTTGGTAGTCTGGGAGGTTGTATTACAATGCTTGGATGTGTAGGCAATGACAATTTTGGAGAGCAGCAAAAGAAACAGTTAGCATCCAGAAAGGTAAACGTATCACATCTAAAGGTATGCAATAACAAACCAACCGGAACAGCAATTATTTATATAAACTCTACGGGGGATAATTCCATCGTAGTAATCCCCGGAGCAAATCAAGAGTGTGATGTTGAATATTTAAAGGGAAATGATTCACTTTTCGCACAGTGTGACTATGTGTTAATACAGATGGAAATCCCTCTGGAAACCATCTATTATGCAATAGCAAGGGCAAAGGAACTAGGAAAAACAGTTATACTTAATCCGGCACCTGCGCCAAACGGTATTCTCCAAATCTGCTTAGAACAGATTGATTACATAACTCCGAATGAAACAGAATTGCTTAAGCTCAGTGGAGAAAAAGAATTAGATATGATGTCAATCGAAAAGGGGGCAAAGACGTTAATCAAAAAAGGTGTTAAGAATGTTATTGTTACGATGGGAGAAAGAGGTTCGTTGTTTGTGAGCGAGAATGAAATGTACTCCTATCCGGCAAGAAAGGTTCAAGCTATTGATACGACAGCTGCCGGGGATTGCTTTTGTGGGGCATTTGTAGTTGGACTGGCAGAAGGAAAAAAGGTAAGTGAAGCAATCCGATTTGCCAATGCTGCATCCTCCATAGCAGTTACCAGAAAAGGAGCGCAAAGCTCCATACCGACAAGAGAAGAGACCGACTTAATTTTAATTGGGAAGTAAAGAAATGAGATATCATTATTAAATCAATAGTATGAGAAATCATACAAGAAGGAGAAGGCGTATGAAAATTAAAAAACTATTAGCATTATGTTTCGCAGTAACAATGGTAATAAGTCTTTTAGCAGGATGCGGGGACACAAGCAAATCAAATGATTCAGGGGCGGAAGAAACAGCAAACACAGAGCAAGGCGCAGAAAAAGAGAATAGCGAAAAAGAGGTTAGCGGAGAAAGGCAAAAGATTGTAATTTCTACCTATCTTTCAGATCCTTCACAAGTTGAAGTACGTGCGAAATATCTTGATACTCCGTTAAGAGAAGCATTTCCTGACGTTGATATTGAATTCAAGATGTACAATGACAGACAAAGCTTACAAGTAGAAATCGCCGGAGGCGGTGGCCCTGATATTATCGACTTAGACGGACCAACTTCTGTAGCAGAATATGCTAGAGCGGACAGAGTTATGGATTTGGAGAAATATTCAGCACAATACGGCTGGAAAGATGTATTCTATGAATGGGCTTACAACAGTAGCTTATTTAAAGGCAAGTTATACTCTCTGCCTACTTCATTTGAAGGTATGGTAATGTACTACAATATGGATGTATTAGATGAAAATGGTTGGACTATCCCGAAGACTTTAACAGAACTTGAAACCTTAATGAAAAATATGCAGGAAAAAGATATTATTCCTTTATCCTTTGGTAACTCCAATTATCAAGGTGCAGTTGACTGGTTATATTCAACCTTCTTAAGCTGTAATGCAGGTCCGGATAATCTTAAAAAGGCACTTTATGGCGAGATTAAATTTGATGATCCGGTAATGGTTGAATCTATTAAACAAATGGTTGCATGGTGGAAGGAAGGCTATATCGGTGATAAAGCTTCTCAAACAATTACAGACCAAGATATGGTTGCATTCTTTGCAGAAGGCAAAGCTGGAATGATGATTAATGGTACCTGGGCTACCAGCCAGTTACTAACCGTATATCCGGATTGTAATTGGAAAGCAGATATGTTTCCTGAGTTCCGTGAAGGTGTAGGACAAATTCTACCATTTGCAACAGGTGGAAGCTTTGCGATTAATGCAAACAGTCAAAATCCTGATCTTGCAGCTGAGATTTTAAACTACATATTTACAAGCAAAGATAGACATTATAAATCAATTTTGGAAGCTAATTATCAGCCGTATCCATTAGCGGATTTTGATTTATCAAAATTACAGGGAATGAATGAAAGAGTCCTATTTATGTACGAAGTACTTGATAAGGCGCAAACTGATAATGCAATCGGTTTCTGTGCATGGACCTTCTTCCCTACCGATACTCGTGTATATATGAATGAAAATACGGATGCATTATTTTTGGGTTCATTGACTGTAGAGGAATATTTGGCTACGGCGCAGAAATCAATTGATGCTGCAATAGCAGATGGATCAACACCTGTTCTCCCGTAATATTCCAGATATTTTTATAATTAATTAATTCCTATGAGGTGGGAACTATCCAAGAGCAGGAAGTTCCCACTTTGTTATAAAATATCCATTCTCTATTCGTAGAAAGAGGTGCTAGATTAATGAATACAAAAAAGAAAAGAAATTGGGTCCCATATTATTTCATCTTACCTGCATTCATACTTCACGTATGTTTAATTGCGATACCTGCACTAAGCACATTGGTTATGTCCATGTTTGATTGGAATGGATTGGGGGATGCCAAATTCATAGGATTTGGAAATTTTATCGAAATATTTACAAATGATCCTATCGTTAAAATGGCTGTTGTCCATAACTTGCAGTGGTTGGCAGTTTTTATTACTGTGCCTCTCGTTCTTGGATTTACTGTTGCAATTATGGTCAGTCGTTTAAGAAAATGCCAAATGTTTTTAAGAACTGTATATTTTATTCCTTATGTTATTTCAGCGGCTGTAGCCGGTAAGATATGGACCGCTTACATGAATCCATACTATGGACTTAATATAATATTTGATGTCCTTGGATTTGATAAACTTTCAGAGGTGTTATGGCTGGGTAATCCTAAAATTGCATTATTTGCAGTTGCATTTGTAGATAACTGGCATTGGTGGGGATTTATCATGGTACTGTTTTTGGGTGCATTACAACAAGTGGATCCTAGTTTGTACGAAGCAGCACGTGTAGATGGGGCAACAAGGTTCCAAGAGTTACTTCATGTGTCTATTCCGGGAATCAAACAGACAATCGCATTTGTACTGATTATGACAATTATGTGGTCATTCTTGACATTTGATTATGTATATATAATGACGAATGGTGGGCCTGCAAATTCAACAGAAATTATGTCAACTTGGATTTATAAAAACGCATTTTCTAAATACCGGGCAGGATATGCCAATGCACTTTGCGTAATTCAAAGCGGTATTTGCATTATCATCTACTTTGCTCAGAAATATATCAGCAAGAAGGGGGGAATGGAGAATGAGTAAAGGGTTCAAAAACTGGTTTCTTACTGTTATCAAGTATGGTTTTTTATTTGGAATGTTTTTCTTTGCAGCACTTCCTTTGCTTCAAGTGTTTTTAAACTCCTTCCGAACAGAAAGAGAAGTTAAGATAATGCCACTGGGACTTCCCAAGGTGTGGGTGTTTAATAACTATGGTGAAACCTGGGAGATGGGTGGTTACTTTAGAGCTTACATAAATACGATTACCATAGCAGCGGTTGTTATTATCAGTGTGCTTACCTTAGTTGGTCTAGGATCCTATGCGTTATCTAAACTAGACTTTAAATTAAAAGGATTCTTTACCGCTTACTTTTTCGTTTCAATTTCATTACCCGGCTTTTTGTATATCGTTCCGGATTATTTTATTATGAATAAATTAGGACTGGTGGATTCTCATCTAAGCCTAATGATTGCATATACAGCAATGCAGCTGCCCTTTAATATGCTGTTATTACGATCCTTTTTGGCAGGGATACCAAGAGAGTTGGAAGAGGCCGCGAAGATAGATGGTTGTAATGAAATCCAATCATTACTCAGAATCACCTTACCAATTGCCAAACCTATGTTTTTAACCGTAGCACTTTTAGTTATGGTAAGTGTATGGAATGAATTTTTATGGTCCAATACCTTTATCACTAATGTGGATTTTAGAACAGTAGCTACCAGATATGTTGTTTTTACAGGCCAGTACAGTACAAATATGGCTAGAATATATACAGCGAGTGTTATTACAATAGCACCAATTATTATTCTTTATTTATTCTTAAGTCGTAGATTTATCGAAGGTATGACTAGTGGTAGTGTGAAAGGTTAATAAATATTATAGAAGAGGGTGTATGATCATTATGAAAAGAGAGTATATTGAGCAAATTTATGCAGGTTGGCTTGCAAAGATTATTGGAATTAGATTGGGAGCACCGATTGAAGGTTGGACCTATGAGAAAATTAAAAATATATATGGGGAATTAGACCATTATCCAGTAAATTACAAAGAGTTTGCAGCAGATGATGACAGTAATGGACCACTCTTTTTCTTAAAAGCATTAGAAGATAGCAGAAACGGGTTTGATATTGAAGCACAGGATGTTGCTGAAGCCCTCCTAAATTATGCACCTTTTGAACATGGTTTCTTCTGGTGGGGTGGTTATGGCATATCTACCGAACATACCGCTTACTTAAATCTCCGTAACGGAATTAAAGCTCCAAGGAGTGGAAGTATAGAGCAAAACGGTGCTACTACTGCTGAACAGATTGGTGGACAAATCTTCATTGATACCTGGGGGCTGGTAACTCCCGGTAACCCGGATTTGTCTGCAAATTATGCTGAGAAAGCTGCAAGTGTTACTCATGGAGGCAATGGCGTTTATGGTGGTATTTTTGTTGCAGTATGCATCAGCTATGCCTTTGTGGAAAAGGATATCAAGAAAATAATCGAAAAAGGGCTTTCTTATATTCCGAAAGAGTGTGAATATACCAGAGTTGTTAAAGCGGTTATGGATTATTATGAGGATAATCCTTCCGACTGGAGAGCATGTTTTGAATTTATCTTTAATCACTTCGGATATGACAAGTACCCTGGCAATTGTCATATCATACCTAATATTGCAGTTATGATTTTAGCTCTTCTCTATGGAGAAGGGGATTTTTCAGATACAATTAATATCTGTAATATGTGTGGCTGGGATACGGATTGTAATGTTGGCAATGTGGCTACCATTATGGGTGTTCGTGGTGGCTTAGATAGCATTAGCTATGAGAAGTGGAGAAGACCCATTAATGATTTCCTTGCTTGTTCCAGCGTGATAGGCTCCCTCAATATAATGGATATTCCGTTTGGAGCTACCTATATTGCGAAACTGGCATATGCATTGTCAGGTGAAGAAGTGCCTCAGCCTTGGAAAACGATTATGGAACAGAGAATTGACAGTTGTCACTTTGAGTTTCCAGGTTCTACTCATGCGATCCGCGTTCGTACCGGACTTACTGAAGTGAATTTAAATCAGAAGCCGGAGTATGAGCTGATGAATACAGATGAGACCGCTTGCAACGGAAGCAGATCGCTTAAGGCGATGGTAAGACCTGTTTATCCGGGAGAAAATGTTTACCTATATAAAAAGACTCATTATAAGCCTGCTGATTTTAATGACAGTCGTTATGATCCCTGTTTTTCACCGCTTGTATACCCAGGACAGACACTTCATGGAAGTGCTTTTATCCCGAGCTATGGTAGAGAGGCTGATGTATGCCTTTATGTGAAGGAAGAACACAGCTCAAGTATCTTCGAGAGCGAGCCGGTTCCTTTGAATAAAGGAGAATGGAAAACCTTAAAGTTTAAGATCCCTGCCATGGAAGGCGCAGTGATAGAGGAAATCGGATTTTGCTTCCATATTCACGGAGTTCAGAGAGAAAAGATTGATTTTGTAGGTATGATAGATGACCTATATGCAGATGGAGCACCTGATTATTCTGTGGAATTTAGCAAGGAAAGAGAAGAAGTATGGACAGGTGTACATCGAGAGATCAGCCAGTTTACTAAATTAAAGGGATTGATGTATCTAACTGAGGGGCAATTTAATTTATCCTGCTCTGACTTTGCAGAAGCATATACGGGTAGACATGACTGGACGGATTATTCATCGACTTTCTATATTACTCCGCTTACCGGTGAACATCATATGGTAAATGTACGTGTACAAGGTGCAATTCGTTCCTATTCCGTAGGATTGATGCCGGAGGGTAAGGTGGCATTGCTTAAAAATGATAATGGATATACTATCTTGACAAGTAAGGAACATGCATGGGTAGCAGGCATAGAATATAAGATAACTGTTACGGTGAAAGAGAACAGCCTGCAGGCTGTGATAAATGATACAGTGACCCTTGAATATACGGATAATAATCACCCATATTTAACCGGTTCAATCGGGATATCTCTGATGAAGGGCAGTCACAGTAAATGTCGGAGAATTGTGATTTCTTAATATTAGTACATACGAATACATACCCATAGATCAATTTATGAATTAACGTAAGGAATCATAATAACTTGTTGGATAAGTGCGATAAAACCGGCATATAGGACACTATGCCAGGATAAAAGGATGGACTGAGTAACTATGATAAAGACATTAGTATATGGCCACAGAGGCTCCTCTTTTATGGCACCAGAGAATACTATGGAGGCATTTGAATTAGCAGCAAAGCAGGGTGTGGATGGTATTGAAATGGATATTCATCTAACTGCTGATCATCAGCTGGCTGTTATTCATGACTATACTTTGGATAGGACGACAAATGGGAGCGGCATTGTAGAAAACTGTACTATGGCAGAGTTGAAGAAATATGATGCTTCCTATGGGAAAGAGAAGTATGCCGGTGCCAGAATGCCTGAGTTGAGAGAGCTTTATGACTGGATGAAAGGGAATGATATTCAGCTGAACGTAGAGATAAAAGCGGGGAATGACTGTAATCCACAGCAAATAATCTCTATCCTTGCCAAGCTCGAGAAGGAATACGATTTTTCTGAGCGCATTATTTATAGCTCGTTCAATCATTATGCAATGGTAAAATTTAAAGAACGGATGCCCCATGCAAGTGTTGGATTATTATATGAGGCAGGAATGATTGATGGTTGGAAATATGCGAAAGCTCTTGGCGCAGATTGTCTGCATCCTTATTATCGGTATGCCTGTATGGACCGGGAAGTGGAGAATGCTCATGATTGCGGTCTTCGTGTAAATGTATGGACGGTTGACGAAGAGGCTGATATGGAAGAAATCTTTCAGAAGAAATGTGATATTATGATTTCGAATAAACCTTATCTTGCTTTAGAGGTTCAAAAACGGTATTTGGGAGTAAAAATATGAGCAATCAATTCCAAGTGGTTATGGAAGAATGTCCTGTAATTGCGGCTGTAAAAGATTACGAAGGATTAAATCGTTGTCTACAGTCGGAATGTAAGATTATATTTGTCTTATTTGGAGATATCTGCAATATAAGAGAGATTGTCAAAACAATTAAGGATAAAGGATATATAGCGATTGTACATATGGACTTAATTAACGGTTTGGCCGCTAAGGAAGTATCGGTAGAGTTTTTACGGAGTAACACGGAAGCAGATGGTATTATTTCAACGAAGCATGCATTAATTAAGCGAGCCAAGGAATTGGGTTTATATACCGTATTTCGTTTCTTTGTCATTGATTCTATGGCAATTGATAATATTAAGAAACAATGTGAAACTGCATCTCCCGATTTTATAGAGATCATACCGGGTGTTATGCCGAAGATTATCAAAAAGATATGCAGAATGTCATCAGTTCCTGTTATTGCAGGAGGCTTGATCTCTGATAAGGAGGATGTAGTGGCGGCCTTAGCAGCTGGAGCCATATCAATCTCTACTACAAATCAAGAGGTTTGGTTTATGTAATGGGTTTTGTTGAATTTTGTATTATTTATATAAATTAAATATAATAATTTGCATGAGAATCGGAGTCAAGCAAATCTAATATCGCTCGTTGAGTGATATTAGTTTGCTTGTTTTTTGTTTCTAAATATAGCTCAAAAATAGATCATTACATCGAGAGGAGGAAGGTTCATGTATGATGTAGTAATAATCGGTGCGGGTGTGATTGGAAGTGCAGCAGCCAGAGAATTGGCAAGGTATCAATTAAAGGTAGCTGTGATAGAAAAGTGCAGTGATATCTGCGAAGGAACCTCAAAGGCAAATAGTGGTATAGTACACGCGGGATTTGATGCAAAACAAGGGAGCTTGAAAGCAAAGCTTAATGTGGAAGGTAATGGTATGATGGATATGCTGGCAAGAGATTTGGAGGTTCCGTTTAAGAGGAATGGCTCTCTTGTGCTATGTTCCCATGAGGAGGAGCGGCCAGAGCTTGAGAGATTACTACAGAACGGACGCATTAATGGGGTTCCAAACCTTCGGATCATTGAGAAGGAGGAGCTGCTCCTTCTGGAACCCAATGCATCAGAGGAGATAGTCGCGGCTCTCTATGCTCCAACCGGTGGCATTGTATGTCCTTTTACCCTGACCATTGCTTTGGCAGAAAATGCAGCAGTCAATGGCGTTGAATTTCATTTGGAGACGGAGGTATTAAGGATAGAAAAGCTATCCACAGGAGAAAAAACAAGCGGATATCGTTTGTTAACCAATAAGGGGAATTTTGATACAAAACTGATTATTAATGCAGCAGGAGTTTATTCAGACGAATTCCATAACATGGTTAGCAATAATAAAATAAAGATCATAGCTAGAAAAGGGGAGTATTGTCTGCTAGACAAAACGGCTGGTAACTATGTGAGTCATACGATGTTTCACTTACCGGGGAAGTTTGGAAAAGGAGTGTTAGTTACACCAACAGTCCATGGAAATTTGTTAATTGGCCCTACCGCATCGGATGTAAGTGATAAGGAAAAGATTAATACAACAGCACTTGGACTGGAAGAAGTGCTTCAAAAGGCTGAAGAAAATGTAAAGAAACTACCGATTCGCCAGATTATCACTTCCTTTAGCGGCTTACGAGCTCATGAAGAAAAGGATGACTTTCTAATTGGTGAGGTGCCAGACGCACCGGGCTTTATTGATATGGCAGGTATCGAATCTCCGGGTCTGTCATGTGCACCTTCGATTGGTAAACTAGCAGCTGAAATCGTAACAGGTATTCTACCGATAGCCAAGAAGAACAATTTTATAGAAACAAGAAAGGCTATTCCCAACATGGCAGCCCTTCCTTTGGAGGAACGGCTGGAGCTGATTAAGAAGGATAATACCTATGCCAATGTAATTTGCAGGTGTGAAACAGTGACCGAAGGGGAGATAATAGAAGCAATTCATAGACCGCTAGGAGCGAAAACCTTGGACGGAGTAAAACGGAGAACCAGAGCGGGAATGGGAAGGTGTCAAGCGGGATTTTGTACACAAAAAACGATGGAAATCCTAGCAAGGGAACTTCATATTGATGTGGAGGATATAACAAAGTGTGGAGGCAATTCCAAGCTTATTACAGGTAGGAATAAGGATGAATATTACCAATGAGGATTGTGATTAAGAAAAGAGGTTGATTGTATGTCATATGATATTATTATCATCGGTGGAGGTCCTGCGGGTCTTGCAGCTGCGGTGGCAGCAAAGGAAGAGGGTTGTAATAGTATTTTAATCTTGGAACGAGGAAGAGAATTAGGTGGAATCTTAAATCAGTGCATTCATAATGGCTTTGGATTACATACCTTTAAAGAAGAATTAACGGGACCGGAATATGCAGCAAGGTTTATTGACCAGATTGAGAAGCTAGGAATTGAATATAAACTCAATACCATGGTAATCGAAGCGAATGACAAAAAGCAGATAACGGCAATTAATAAGGAAGACGGTCTGATTACCTTGCAAGCGAAAGCCATCCTATTGGCAATGGGGTGTAGGGAACGCTCGCGAGGTGCACTTAATATTCCAGGGTATCGTCCTGCAGGAATATATTCCGCAGGTACGGCACAGTATCTAGTTAACGTAGAAGGACGGATGCCCGGAAAAGAGGTTGTTATCTTAGGCTCTGGAGATATTGGTCTCATCATGGCAAGAAGAATGACATTGGAAGGAGCTAAAGTAAAGGTGGTAGCAGAAATAATGCCATATTCCGGAGGATTAAAGAGGAATATTGTGCAGTGCCTGGAGGACTACGGAATCCCTCTAAAATTGAGCCATACCGTAGTAGATATTGATGGGAAGGAACGTATAAAAGGGGTTACACTCGCTAAGGTAGATGAAAATATGAAACCAATCCCAGGTACTGAAGAATATATTAGCTGCGATACATTATTGTTATCCGTTGGTCTAATTCCAGAAAATGAACTCACCCGAAGTATGGGGATTCAAATAGAACCGGTTACAGCAGGACCTATTGTTAATGAAAGCTTGGAAACAAGTTTACCGGGCGTATTCGCGTGTGGCAATGTTCTTCATGTGCATGATTTAGTTGATTATGTTTCAGAGGAAGCAGCAGTTGCAGGTCGAAATGCTGCGAAGTATGTTACTATGCTGCTTCATAAGTATAATAATAGCAAAGAGGAGTTAATGGATCCGATATCGGAGGAGAGCATTACAAATAAGGATGCGCGCGAAGAATGTACCTGTATCGAATTGGTCGCAACTGAAGGCGTACGTTATACCATACCTAAGTACATTCATTCTCAACGAATCAATGGCTCACTGAACGTTCGCTTCCGCGTGGGAGCGATTTATAAAGATTGCTCTGTCTGTATCTACTATGACGAGCAAAATGTCTACCGGCTTAAGAAGAAGGCAATGGCACCGGGAGAAATGGAGCAAATTAGAATTAATAAAAAAGACTTGCTGCTGCACCCGGATGTTAAGAAAATAACAGTCAAAATAGAAAAATAAACAAGGTTACGAATTGATTATAAGGGTTAAATTTCTATAGTAAAGCTGGAAATATAATTCTTAGATGAAAGGTGGTGTCATTATAGAAATTATGGATTTTATCTGCATCAAATGTCCTTTAGGATGTATGATACAAGCAGAGCTTGAGAATAACGAGGTAAGGAAAGTTACCGGTAACACTTGTTCCAGAGGGGAAGACTATGTTAAAAAAGAGATTACAAATCCAACTAGAACAGTGACTACAATGGTTATGGTAATAAATGGTGAGATTCCAATGGTGCCGGTTAAGACAAAAGGTGAAATTCCAAAGGATAAGGTTTGGGAATGCATGAGAGCTTTGTCAGGGATTAAGGTAGCAGCACCGGTTCATATCGGTGATGTTATCCTTGAGAATGTTGCAGGTACTAGCGTTAATATGGTAGCAACGAAGGAGATTAAGTCCAGAGAATGGTAATGTGACGGTATCTGGCAATTGTTAGATGATACGGTGCCAAACTTATATCGTGTAGCACCTATGGATTAGTACAATGAATTGGTTTTGAAAGGATGTTTATTTATGCTGGAAAGTTTAATGGATTTTAATTGGATCTCTATAACAGTGAGACTAGCGCTTTCTTTACTCTGTGGTGGTGTTTTGGGCTTTGAACGAGAAAGAAAAGGAAGGGCGGCCGGTTTTCGTACCTATATGTTGGTTTGTATGGGAGCAACCTTAGTCATGTTAACAAACCAATATATCCATGATTACACTGGTACAGGTGATATAGCAAGGCTAGGTGCACAGGTAATCAGCGGTATCGGTTTCCTTGGTGCAGGAACCATTATAGTTACAGGAAGAAACCATATCAAGGGTCTTACGACAGCAGCAGGATTATGGGCATCAGCCTGCATAGGTTTGGCTATAGGGATTGGGTTCTATTTTGGTGCAATTATTGGTAGCTTCTTTATCTATTTGGTAATGGCAATTTTACATAAAGTAGAGGGACGCGTTGCAGCATCATCAAAGCTAATCAACCTTTATATTCAATTTGAGAAGTTATACAATTTTGGAGAGTTTTTTAAATATACAAATGATTATTTTATGATGATCAGTGATGTAGAAATAGATAAAGAGGATAGTAACATAGATAATACAGGAGTAGGAGTTTTTTTAACCTTACGCTTAACTAAAAATGAGACTCGTGTAGAGGTTTTAAATAATCTCAGAAATATACAAGGAGTAAGGTACATAGGAGAAGTATAAATACGATGGAGAAGGTAATGGATTTAGTGTTGCATTTCCTTTAAAAGCCGCATAAAAAGTTATGTTAATAGAGTTTAACAATTTTAACATAGTAATAAAAAACGCAACCTTTTTATTGAGTTGCGAGACTTTTAGGATGCAGATTAAGGAAACAACCTGCACTACGTTCAGGAACGAACCCCACAGGGGTTGAAGCCACATTTTACTAAAAAAAGAAATAACTAATGACTGATGTCACTAGCTACTTCTATTTTATGCGGATATATTTTCCGCGTTATGCAGTTGAGGGGACTTGAACCCCTACTCACTTGCGTGAACTAGAACCTGAATCTAGCGCGTATGCCAATTCCGCCACAACTGCAGGATTATTACCATTACTACGGAACGAATTTGATTATAACATAATGGATTTTTAATTTCAACTAAAATATAATAAAACCTGTACATGAATTAATTACAAATACAAACGGAATATTCTATATTGTATAGGAAAGGAATCATCAATTATAGTAATAGAGATCAATTGGATAAAAAGTAAAAAATAGGTATAAAAATACTTGACATATCGACGGCCTCGTATTAAAATTACTAACATATTCCTCGATAGCTCAATGGTAGAGCACACGGCTGTTAACCGTGGGGTTGTAGGTTCGAGCCCTACTCGGGGAGTTTTTTATTGCTAAGGATGCACATTATTGTGCATCCTTTTTTAGGTGCGCCCAGCATGGGCGCAATCTAACGGGTGAAAGTCCCGAGTGCGGGTAAGTAGTGCCAAGCACATAGCCAAGAGCAAGGGTGTCCTCGGTGACGGGGAATCTGAAGGAAGCAGGCGGCAAACTTCTGGTCTGACGAACAGAAATCACATCAGGCATATATAGACTGGGTAAGGTTGCCTAACAAACCAAAGCCCTAAACTACTCGGAAGTCTATGGTGTAAATGTGGCAGATAGATGGAAGGAAAGATTGCGTTCTTACCTGGGGAGGTCTCACGGACGTGTGGAAACATAGCGTATGAAGCACGGTTGAAACAAGATTTATCGTGAGAAGGCAGCAGAAGCCATAGTACCAGATGTGGTCGACTACATTTGGGAAGGGCAGAACTTTAGGAGATGAAAGTAAATGAATGTTACTAACGAAGAAATAAAATACAGAAAACTTCATAAGGGAATGGATGAAGGCTATCTGCAAATGGTATCCGCGGAACGGAAAGAGTATGTAGAAGCGTATGCTTCTTCAAGGATAACTGAAAACAACATCATCAACACAGACTTGTCGACGGAATTGTTCGCAAGCGAACAACGATTATTGGAAAAGATATTGGCTAAAGATAACCTGTATCAAGCATATGAGAAGGTAAAATCCAATAAAGGAGCCGGAGGAGTTGATAAGATGGGAGTAGATGAACTTCTGCCATATCTTAAAGAGAACCAAAGGCAACTAATCCAATCAATCAAGGGCGGCAAATACCGTCCGAACCCCGTTAGAAGGGTAGAAATACCCAAGGATAATGGGAAAATGAGAAATCTAGGAATACCTACTGTAGTTGATAGGGTTATACAACAAGCAATATCACAAGTATTAACACCTATATTTGAGAAACAATTCTCGGATAACAGTTACGGTTTTCGACCAAAACGAAGTGCTCACGATGCCATGAAGAAATGTACAGAGAATACGAACGACGGTTTTATTTACGTAGTAGATATGGATTTAGAGAAATACTTTGATACAGTAAATCAAAGCAAACTTATAGAAATCCTTTCGAGAACAATTAAAGATGGAAGAGTAGTATCACTCATTCATAAGTATTTAAAAGCAGGCGTTGTAATTAATCATACATTCAAAGAAACAGGTGTCGGAGTGCCTCAGGGCGGACCATTGAGTCCACTTCTTAGTAACATCATGTTAAATGAATTAGACCAAGAACTAGAACGAAGAGGGCACAGATTTGTAAGGTATGCGGACGACCTAGTTATTTTCTGCAAGAGTAAAAGAAGTGCGAGTCGGACACTTACGAATATACTGCCATTCATCGAAGACAAACTATTCCTTAAAGTAAACCATGAGAAAACGGTGGTTTCATACGTTGGAAAGATTAAGTTTCTAGGATTTTCATTCTACAAACATAAAAGTGGAATGAGACTAAGGGTTCACCCAAAAGCGATACAAAAGATGAAAGCTAATATAAAAGCATTTACATCAAGAAGTAACGGTATGGGAAACGAATTCAGAACAACGAAAATGAAGAGGTATATTCAGGGATGGATAAATTACTTCAAGATTGCGGACATGAAAATACTAATGAATAAGACAGACGAATGGATGAGAAGACGCATCCGAATGGTCTACTGGAAACAATGGAAGAAAATCAAAACTAGATACAAAATGTTAAAACAGTACGGAGTTAATCAAGGGAAAGCATGGGAGTTTGCAAACACAAGAAAAGGCTACTGGAGAATATCCAATAGCCCAATTCTTAGTAGAAGCCTAGATAACCAAACATTAATTAACCTAGGGTTTATTTATTTTTCTGATTATTACTCGAAAGTGTGTGTAAACTAGAGAACCGCCGTATACGGAACCGTACGTCAGACTGTCTAACAATTCGTATATATGATATAATAGGAGAAACATAATACGTATGAAAGGATGCTGAATATGGCGTATTTACAAGGTGTTGATAGGAATCAAACTTCTTATTTAGTTACTTCTTTGGACAACATAATAGATGAAAATAATCCAGTTCGAGTAATAGATGCATTTGTCAACTTTATTGATATGGAGAAAATGGGCTTTATAATCTATGATCCTAAGAAACCTGGTCAATGTCCATATAATCGTGAAGAATTACTTAAACTGCATATTTACGGATACGTAAACGGAATTCGTTCATCTAGAAAGATGGAAAAGGAAGCTCAAAGAAACCTTGAAATTATGTGGTTAATCAATTCATTGGTACCTGATCATGGCACTATTTCATCGTTTATGAAAGAAAATAAAAATGCTTTTAGGAAGGTATTGAAAGAGTTCACACTTTTATTAAAAGGGTGGGGGCTAATAGACGGAAAGCTAATAGCTATAGATGGCACCAAATTAAAAGCACAAAATAGTAAACACAATTATATTACTGAAACGGTCTTACAGAAAAAGCTTGAATATGTGGATGAACAGATTGAGGAATATTTGAAACAATTAGAGAAAAATGATTCTGCTGAAAAATCCGAGGTGACATTATTGCCGAAGGATGTTGAAGAGATACAAAACAAAATTACCTCATACAGTAAAATGAAAAATGAATATCAAAAGCTAAAAGATAAGCTGAAAGAAGGCAACATAAAACAGATGTGTTTAGTAGATAGTGAAGCACGTGGAATGAAAAACAACGGCAAGTTTGAAGTTTGCTATAATGTCCAGACTTCTGTTGATGGTAAGAATAATTTAGTGATTGATAGTGATGTAGTAAATGATATCAATGATTTAAACCAACTTTCAAATATGACTTTTAGAGCCAAATCAATACTAAGGAAAAGAAAAATGGCTGTTGTGGCTGACACTGGATACTATAATGCTGAGAAAATCAAGGAATGCATAGATAAAAAGGTAACCCTATATATTAAAAAATCAAAAGCAAACAACCAAACTGGTGAGAATCAATTTAGAAAAGAAAAGTTTACTTATCAGGCTGAAAAAGACATATACATTTGCCCGGAGGGAAAAGAATTAATCTTTACGGAATACACCACTAAAAATAACATTCGATATAAAAGATATAAATGTTCATTCTGTAATGACTGTTCTAAAAAGCCTCTCTGTACTACTGCAAAGGAAGGCAGAAATATACAGCGCTGGATTTTTGAAGATACATTGGAACAATTGGCAGAAGATACACTTACCCATAACGCAACCTATAAGCAACGGCGGTGTATTGTAGAACATCCATTTGGAACAATAAAACGCACTATGGGATACACATATTTTTTACGAAAAGGGTTGGCATCGGTAAATGCTGAAGCAGCCTCTATTTTTATTGCCTATAATATAAAACGAATAATAAATATATTAACTGTTCCCGTATTAATAAAGAAATTCAGCCAATTATCAAGGGGATAAATGGCTGAATAAATATTTTATTGCTAAAATCTTATTCAAAATCTTCAAATTCTTATTATAGAAAACAAAAAACAAATTTAGACTTGAACAATTTCATTTAAAAAGTTAATTGTTAGACAGTCTGACGTACGGTGGTGTGAGAGGTCGGCTAATCAATTAATGATTAGCCTCCTACTCGATTTCGTTGGCAAGTAGAACTCTGCATAAATATTGTATCAGGTGGAAAATCTAACCTTAAGAAGATAAGAAAATCAATGAACAGCAATAAAAAACATCATAGAACGTTATCATGGAGGTAACAATGGAGACTATTTGGAAAGAGAATGGGAAGTTTGAAAGCAGCGGAACCGAACGTGGTGAATCATTATGGATACAAAAACAATATAGATATGAAGGGAAGGAAGAGGAGGTCAAGATAAGTAGACCAGCTCTTCAGGGAGATATTACTACGGAGGTTGCTGTAATTGGTGCAGGCTTAGCGGGAATACTTACAGCCTATCTACTACAGGAGCGGGGAATCTCTGTTGTGGTACTGGAATGTAAGGAAACAGGAAGCGGAATAACTAAGAATACAACAGCAAAAATTTCTTCCCAGCATGGCTTGATCTATCACAAGCTGGTGACTTATAAAGGCGAAGAAAGGGCATGGGAATATGCCACAGCGAATCAAAGAGCGGTAGAAAGATTCGAAGAGATCATTAATGATCTCGGGATAGATTGTGACTTTCAGATACTACCGAATTATATCTATACATTGGATAATGAGACACTGATTAAGCAGGAAGTGGAAGCAGCAAGGAAGGTTGGCTTGCCGGCTGTCCTGACGAAAGAGACTACGTTACCCTTCAAAGTGAAAGCAGCAGTACGATTTGATAGGCAAGCTCAGTTCCATCCGTTAAAATTCCTGGATGCCGTTGCGAAAAAACTGACGATCTACGAGAACACCAGAGTAACTGAAGTGACGAACAGTGGCTTAATTATAACGGATAAAGGGAAAGTAAGAGCAAAATCCGTGGTCGTGGCAACCCATTATCCGTTTATTAATGTACCTGGTTATTATTTCTTTAAGATGCATCAGGAGCGTCAGTATGTATCTGCTCTTGAAGGAGAGGATATCGGGACGAAGGGGCTTATGGACGGAATGTATCTGGACGCAGATCCACAGGGTTATTCCTTCCGAAATTATAAGAATTATCTGATACTCGGCAGTGGAAATCATAGGACGGGAAAATATAAACCTCTGGACGCCTATGCAAAGATTGAGGCCGCAGGCAGCAAGTGGTTTCCGAATGCACAGATAAAGTTTAACTGGTCCAATCAAGATTGTATGACCCCGGATTCAATACCCTATATTGGCAGGTACTCGGTGAATACTCCGAATATCTATGTGGCTACAGGGTTCAATAAATGGGGTATGACTAGCTCCATGGTTTCGGCCATGATTATCAGTGACATGATTACCGTTGGAGAAAATGAATACCAGAAGGTATTCAATCCCCGAAGACTTATGTTGTCCGGAAGCAGTAAATTCCTTAAGGACGCTGGAATTATCTCCATCAGCCTATTGTCAGAACATCTGAAGATAGCCCGTGATAATTTGAAGGATATTGAAACAGGGAAAGCAGGAACTATTATAAAGGATGGCCAGAAGGTGGGAGTCTATCGTGATAACTATGACAGATACTATTTTGTATCAACAAAATGCCCTCATCTTGGCTGTAGTCTGGAGTGGAACCCAAATGAACTGACCTGGGATTGCCCATGCCATGGATCCCGGTTTGATTACCGTGGGAACTTAATCAGTAACCCGGCGATGCGTGATATCTTTGATGCTTTCCAAAGGAAAAGAAAGTAATATGATAGCTTGATTGATAATGAATAGATAACAAGAGATGTCTAAGCAAATTTAAATGCCGTATTCTGTATATTATGGTATCAATTACTTCTAAAATACGGCTTATTAAATTGACTTTCCATGTACCAGATAGTATAATCTTTTTATGAAAAGCCATATTGAACTAGACTAGTGAGTGGTTTTTGATAGAAACAATAGACATCTGGGTTGCCGAACATGATTGTACATGGTGTGATGACAGAAGAATTATCTATTCGTACATAGTTATGAACGGAAAGTGGGTAACCAATCAGTACCTACTTTTTTTGTATCATAGACTTCCAGATATTATAAAAATTTATAAAATATGGAAAGAACAATAATGAAACGGGGGATTAATTGATGAAGAGTATTAAAACAAAGATGATGGTTTTATTGGGTGTATTACTACTGATCGTATGTTCCGGTATGGGGTTAATTTCATTTTATTTTTCATCCAAAGCGTTAGTATCCAATACGGAAGAGATATTTCCGCAAATGGCTACGGATGCAGCCAGCTTAATTGAAAGCAAGATTGAAGGAAGCTTTGCATTACTTGGGGTAATTGCGAAAGAAGTTAGTGATCCGAAGTTAGATAATGAACAGCGGTTTATCGAATTAAAGAATCAGGAAATAAGAGGCGGCTATTTAATGCTGGGACTGGCGGATAAGGAAGGAACACTTACTACATCCGGTGAAAAATTAATTGATATTAAAGATAAGGAGTTTTTTCAAAAAGCAATGCAGGGGGAGAAGGCGGTATCCGATCCCATCCCTGATTTTATTAACAATTCAGCGAATAGCTTAATTGTTGTATATGCATTTCCGATTAAACTGGGTGATAAGGTTGATAAGGTATTGATAGCTGTGAAGTATGGTAACGAGTTTAGTATGCTAGTCAATGAAGTTACCTTTGGCGAAACAGGTAGTGCATTTATGATAAATCAATCTGGTAATATAATAGCACATCAGAATTTATCATTGATATTAAATAAAACAAATTATATTACGGAAGCAGAAAATGATCCATCTTACAAATCCTTAGCAGAAGCAATGGTTCAAATGACAGAAGGAAAGACCGGTCTGAGTGAATATCTATATCAGGGGGTAGCAAAGTATGCTGGATATGCTCCTATTAACGAGACGGGCTGGTCAATTGCAGTTGCTGTAGAGAAAAGAGAGATACTATCAGAGCTGGATGCTGTAAAGTTGTCATCCCTGGTGTTATCACTGATATTTCTCGGGATTGGCATTGTAACAATATTCATCATATCAAGTAATATAACAAAAAGCCTGAGTGTAATCGTCCGGAATATCAGCGTTATGGCTACCGGAGATCTGAGTAAAGATTTACCGGAACGATTCAGGGACAAGAAGGATGAAATAGGAGTTTTAGCACAATCTATTCATACTCTTCAGACCTTTATTAAGGAGATGCTGAATCAAATCAAGGAAAGTTCTGCAAACATAGACGAGCAATCCATCAGTCTTTCCGCAGTTTCTGAAGAAATGACTGCAACTTCAGAAAATGTTACAACTGCAATCCAGGACGTAGCAAAAGGTGCCGGTGCACAAGCTGAGGATTTAACGAATATGCTTATGAGTATCAATGAATTTGCATATGAGCTGAATAATATCGTGCACTCAATTAATGATATTGATAAAAATGCGAATAACATCAGTATAATGGCAGAAGACAGTAACAGCAGCATGCAGTCCTTGATTAAATCATCCAATATGATTAATGTATCCTTTAAAGAATTTGTTGTGAAGATTACCAGTTTTGGGGATAATGTTAAGAAAGTTAATGAAATTGCTAATTTTATCAATTCCATCGCAGAGCAGACCAACCTTTTATCACTGAATGCTTCCATTGAAGCAGCCAGAGCTGGTGATGCAGGAAGAGGCTTTGCAGTGGTTGCAGGCGAAATTGGAAAACTTGCCGAGCAGACGAGAGTATCCTCGGTAAATATTAATACGATTATCCAGGGAATCTCCCAGGAGACAGATACAATGGTTCATAGTTCCGAAAAGCTTGATCAAGAACTGAATAAACAGGGTGAAGTTCTGAACACCACAATAGCTTCCTTTGGTAAGATTGTTCATGGAATCAAAGTAGTTACACCGGAGATTGCAACAGTAACTGCTTCAGCCTTTGCACTGGATGGTAAAAAGAATGCAATTGTTGAGAGAATTGAAGGAGTAGCCTCCATCGCTGAAGAGGTATCTGCATCTTCAGAGGAAATATCAGCAGCTTCACAAGAAATGAATGCTTCCATGGAAGAGGTAGCGGCTGCGGCGCAGATATTAACCAGCAAAACAAAGGAAATGATGGAACAGGTAGAGCGGTTTACGATTTAGTGTCTAGGGGTTGATAATTCACGTAGCCTAGAAAGGAAGATATCCGGTGATTAATGTTATTACTTCCTAATCACCGGATAATCTATATACAGGAAATCTCAAGTAACAAAGAAAACCGTAAATAACATGTTATGGAATTTTAAAAAAGGTATTGCTTTTTATCTAATTACTTGCTATAATAAAACTCGCTCGCTAGTCAATTGATGGCGAATAAAACCTAGTTTGCAGTCGTGGCGGAATTGGCATACGCGCTAGACTAAGGATCTAGTCCGGGTTTCTGGGTAGGGGTTCAAGTCCCCTCGACTGCACTACTTTTAAAAGATGGGAAAGCCTTATAAATCAAGGCTTTCCCGTTTTTTTTATGTGTAAAACTACTTGTTACACTCTGTTACACTGCTCGTCTGAACTTTATAATGCTAATCTTGCGTTGCTTACGTTCTTTTCTTTCCTCCCAAGAGGATGTCAGGAAGGATGCCTCTTGCTCAGTCAGATATTGGACTTCTGTGCTCGGTTGATTAGGGCGGGCATAGTGCTTGTACAGTGTATGAAGATCGTTGTGTCCGCTAATTACCATAACATTAGACGGCTGCATCCCTGCTCGAAGAAGGTTTGAAATTGCAGTCTTACGAACTTTGTGCATACAGCGTTGTGGGATTCCGGCTTTTTTGCACATGCGGTATAGTTCTTTGTCAATGATACTGTTAGTAATTCTTGTCCCATCTTGGTCACAAAAGATATAATCGCCTCTATGAGGGATGCATTCCAGAACTTTAAATGCTTCCTTTGCTAATGGGATGTTTCTATTGCCGGCTATGGTTTTGGTGCGAGGAACGACTTTTTGTATGAATACACTAGCTGCGAAATATTTGACGGTTAATTAAAATGTAGAAAACCCTACTGATCGTATTAGACAGCAGGGTTTCGTGCTATTAGGGCTATCCCTCAATATCTATACTACACAAGAATTAAATTCTACAGTGAATTCTTACAAACGTATTGTGAGTTTTCAATTAACTGTCGGACTAGTTCCAGCTCTAAAAAAAATTGGACATTTTTTTACTTTTGGACAAGGGATAACTAAGTGCTGTGATATTATATATAAGAAGATTGGTAATATTGTCTAAATATACTGTTGTTTTTTTAGGTTATATGGTAGAGTAAAATATATAAAAAAAACCTAAGGTGGGTGTTGATAATGAGTAAAGTACTTTCTGATTTATAAAAAATCAAAAGAAATCTCAGAAACCAATTAAAGAAGAACTATAACCTTATAACACTATAATCATAATATGATTTAGAGTATTCGCAATACAATTACACGAATTCTTAGATCATATATACTATTGAAAAGAGGACAATAAAAGGGGTGTAATAATGATGGGTGTAAAGTTGCCTGATAATTTACGAGGACGTAAGTTGGATTATAAAGTAATCCCAACTGTATGCAATTTAGAGAATATGTTATATAAACTTGTTGAAATGGGAGGAGATTTATCAAAATTAAAGCAATGGGAAAAAAGAAGTTACAAAGCTTACCTTATTGACGAAATAAAGAGTGATATATTATTATCACCAGTGCAAATTGGGCGATCATTATTAGAAAACACATACTATTGAATAGACCTTTAGATTTTGGAGCAAGTGTAATTGATATATACTTGGTGGCTTACGTATCTGAAAATTTTGGTACAGGAAGAGAAGTTTTCTATGAATACATAAAAGATCATGGCATTAGTGATAAGATAAACTCGGCTCAAGCTATTTGGCAGGTAGGTAAAGGAGATGGTGTATATCTCGGAATTTTAAATGAAGATGGAACAGTTAAAGATCGTAACTTTGTGAGAGAATGGATTTATGGAAATTAAATATAAAATATAGTGTATTCGTTAGAATAATATATACCGAAAGGTTGTGGGATAGTTGGGTACATTGACAAAGTTCGTCTGGATAAATAAATAATATAATAAAATTTAGCAAAGTTAGATAAAATTATTTAGCAAAGCTAAAGACTTTACCAGTTTTATTAGTTTGCATTTTATTAAATGAATGGATATAAAAGGGATATACAAAAGCAAAATTTTAAGGAGGATTTTTATGGGATATTTAGGTAAGGTTCTATTGGGAGCAGTAATTGGAGTGGGAGCAATAGCAGCGGCACCATTTACAGGTGGAGGTTCTCTTTTAGCTGGAGCATCTTTAGCAACATCACTTGCGGGTGCTGGCGCTGTAGCTGGTATTGCAGGAGTTGTAGGAGCGGGTGCTGGGGCAGTTGTACAAGGCGTCCAAAATGAACTTAAAGAGGAGGATATAAAGAATGCAAAAAGAGAATCATTTGAGGACGGAGTGAACGAAGGAAAAGCAAAGACTGTTAATGAGGTTAAGAAATATGTAGATTTCTATTTGGCAACAACAGCTCTTTCATATTATATTGCAAGATGCGATGGAAGTATATCTGAGGAAGAAGAACTGGAGATTGATTTTGATCTTGATGCAATCAAAAAAAATGTGGATATACCAGATGCAATAAAAAATGAGATGGTTAAAATATCAAAGAATGACAGTGTGACTTTCGATGAGGTTAAAGTATATCTCGATAAAGTTAGCATAGAAACTTTACATAAGCTCATGGATGATATTGATGAAATAATTGCAGCAAGTGATGGAATTGAACCTAAAGAGCAAGCCGCAAAAGATGAATTTGTTGCATACATTGAAGAAAGATGTAACACATATGAGTAAAGTCCAAGAATTAAAAGCTCTTAGGGAGAAGAATGGGAATTCGCTAGGACATCGTGAGTTTTCAATTTTAGACAAAACAGCAACATTAGGGTCTTATTATGAAAATATCATGCCAATTGAAGAAATAAATAAAGCGGTTGACGAGTATAAGGTTAACCTAGACAAGGTCTCTGATGACTTTAAGAGAAAGACCAAATTACAAGACAAGGATATAGTTTTCCTGATTTTTGCAACAATACTGCAATGTGCAAGAATTTACTTAATTAATAATATTACTAAAATAGAAAAAGCCGGCACGGGAAATTCAAAAGAAGATTTACTACATAAGGTACAAAACAAGGTTCTTTCAAAATTTGATAATGGAATTGTTGAGGGTACAAAACCTTATCATGCCCCACTTAATCAAATAATTACAAACAGAGGAGTTCCATATGATGCTACGGCATTCTTTGATGAAAAGTTTAATTTATTTAAAGGCGCAAACCATCGTTTTGCGACATTAGGACATGATCCTGTATTCGGATTAATTTTTGGTACAGCTAATATAATGACCAATACTATTACTTGTATCAATAAACCAATAATTACTACAAATCATGTTATTTATGATGATGTACTTAAAAATCCTAAAATTGGTAGTTTTGGTTCCACTGTGATGATGTTTGACGCTGTAATTAAACGGATAGAGGGAGATAAGAGTGCATTAGCTGCGGCAATAATAAAACAACTTATTCATATTGGGACGGATTTGTATACACCTTGTGGTATACAATTACCAGGGGCTAATCTTATATTGTCAAAGGATAAAGTGGAAGAGCTAACAAAGTATATCAGCACAGGTGATGTGTTTAAGTTTTTTGCGTCTGCAGGGTTAGATATTCTGATTAATACAATTATCAGCGCAGTTCATAGTAGTAAACTTTTGTTTGAAGATGATGGAAGTGATTTTTCAAAAGAATTATATTCTATTAGAACTAGAAAAATTATTTTATATTCTAATTTATTTGCAACTTCAAGTAACGTAATTGCTGTAGGTATTACTGGCAACCTAAAACAGTTTGACTTAGGTGGCTTTGCGGTAACTTGTTATAGATTATTTAGTGATACAAAGTTCTTTGATAAGATCAAATATGAATTTTTAAATAGCCAAGTTAGTAAAATATATGAAGAAAAAATGGCGGATAATCTACTTTACTATGCTTAATATTATTTACCGAAGGCGGGGACTTCAAATTGAAGTACCGCTTGTGTAATAACGCAGCGAAAGATGAGGTAAGAAATTATTGTAAGACTATTATAGCCATGTATGCTATATTAAAATCGGTTTTGGCGTGATGATGGTGCGGAGGATATTTTTAAACTACTACTTACTGGAAAAAGAGTACAGAACATACTAAAGTGGATGAAAGCCCTAATGAATTAGATCGAGCTACAATATTGAATTATAAAATCAATGAGGAGATTTATTTCAACAAGGGGATAAAGGGGGAGGTAAAAGAGTGTGTGAAGAAAAGTCTGTAAAGGGCTTTCTATGATAATTAGATTAAGGATCGTGAGGCTGTTTCTAAACAGTCCAATCCTTGGATACACTATAATCAATAACAAAGAGCATGTCAAGAAAACTCTGTATACCAGAGATTGATATGCCCCCTGTCAAGTAGACAGGTTAATTTATATCATCTTTGGTAGACATTTTGCTATAATATTAATTAAAACTAACTAAAACTAATGGAGACTAACTAAGAAACAGAAACCCGCAATAGTGCTTAAAATAAGGACTTACAGGGATTAAGTGAGAGAACCGGAGATTAGATGAGAAATGATCAGTCAGACTCTGACTCCAGCATTTTAAGGATCAAATCCTTATACCCCAGTTCTTAAAAAAAAGAGCTTCTGATGAAGCTTTTTTTTACGTTCAAAACTGGGTTTCCTGCATATGAACAGCTGCATGAAGTGCTTTTTATCATTTTATATGCGAAATATATTGAAGACATTCTTCCAGTAATGATGATTTGTTATCCAAATCAATATATTGGTGAAGCAAAGAGATTGCACTGGAGTAGAAATCATGATAGCGTGTTGAGAAATATTGGTAAAAGGCGTATAATGATAACGTGATAATATTTTTAGATTCTTTTTTAATTAGTGTAAAGAGGAAATTAACATTTGGAAGATTAAAATGAGTAATATAATAATGCAGAAATAGATTATAGCATTAATCTTCTGTAGCTAAGGCGCACTAAACGAATTCTAAAAGAGGGAAAAGAAGTATGGAATATGAGAAGATACAAAACGCTTTATATAAGGTAGAACCTGGAATGATAAAATACAGCAGAATAATGAGTAAGATTAATGAAATAGATGTTTCTAAGGATAAAATATTTCAAAAAGAATACAACGGATTTTATAGAATGCGTCAAAGAAAACCTGAATACTATATTGACTACTTTGAATTTATGGAGAAGCATAAGAATCAGGATTTATCATATGAGGAGGTATTGAAACATTTCTATGATAGATTTGGACGTATTGAAGCTTCTTTTAGTAGTAAACTTTTAGCTTCAATTAACCCAGATATGCCAGTTTGGGATGAGTTTGTATTACAAAATCTACAATTTAAGAAACCAACTCAATATGATAAAGACAGATTAAAAAAAACAATAAAATTATATGATAGAATATGCCAATGGTACAATGACTTTTTAAATACAGAAGAAGCAGATAAAATTATTTCATTAATTGATTCAATGTATCCTAAAAACAACTTAACAAAGGTCAAAAAAATTGATTTAATTCTCTGGCAAATGCGATAATATCATACAAAGAAAATATGGATTAAAAGGTAACATAGTTACGAAAAAAAATACAGAAAACAAAACATAATAATTGAAGGAGGAGAAATAGTGAAAAAAATGTATAAGCTACTTGTAGCAAGCATTATTTCCATTATGATTGTTGGATGTGATGTTAAGCCCGAAAATGAATTAAGAGTTCCTGCATCTTCGGGTGATTTCAAAGGTGAAAACTATCAAGAAGTAATAGATGATTTACAAAGTGCTGGTTTTACTAATATCGAGATGGATGTATTAGATGATTTAATTACTGGTTGGTTAACAAAAGACGGTGAAGTAGAACAAGTAGAGATTGATGGAGATTCTGACTTTAGTAAAAGTACAAGTTATCCTAAGAACGTAAAAATCGTTATTACATATCATACCTTTCCCTCGACAGAAACGGGGGAAGTGCCGGAAACAACGGAGAGTTCAGAAGAAACGGAAACTCCAGAAGCCATGGAAGCAAGCGGAGTCTCTGGTGGTAGGAATGTAAGCGGCTTCGACACAAAAACCAACCAAACGATTACTTGGTGTGGAATTGATTTTGCCTTTCCCTATTATTACAATGTGTTAGACGAAGGTTCAACGGAAACTTGGATTACCTATTATCCAAAAGAAGAAGATTACTATGCGTCAATACTATTTCAAAGCCAAGAATTCTCAGGGACAGAGAAAGATTTTCAAAGCCAAATACCTTCTATTGTTGATAGTACTCTGGACGGGGATTTTTTCGTTACCACAGAAATTCAAAAATCAGAGGAAATCTCAATTGCGGGGTTGCCTGGTTGGACTATAACATTTTCCGGATCTGATACAGACGGAGGTGGAGTGATTACTACTGGGAGTTATTCCTTTGCTTGTAACATAAATACTGGAAAAATAGTCATGATTACCTGCATTTATGACAGCAATGACCAGTCGCAATATGATTATTTAGGCGATTACAAAAAAGTATTGGAAACGGCAAAATTGTCAGCCGAGGCTCTCGATTTGAATGGGGTCCTATATAATATAATACAAGTTGATGGTGGAGATTTATCTGGAGAAAGAAAAGCAAATGTAGCAGTAGATATTGGCTTTGGAGAAAGAGAATATTGGGCGTTCACAAATGAGTATGGACAGCTTGTTTATGTGACTGCAAACATAATTATTCCTCAAGATGATGGATCTGAGTCAGTAAATGCTGATGGAAGATATTATGCGAATGAAGCTAAGGTTCCCGGTACAGAGCATGAGGATTTAGATGAAGGACATGTTATAGCCGATTCCTTGGGCGGAGTAAGCAATGCCTATAATATCACACCGCAGGACAGTACCATGAATCGTTATGGTGATCAAGCTTATATGGAGAAGGTTATTCGTGATACTGGGGGATGTACGGACTTTGAAGCTATAATAACATGCCCAGACACACAAACCCAAATTCCAAGTCATTATCACTATACTTATACATTGAATGGAAACACTATTACAGAAGATTTTGATAATGTGAATCCCGATACAGTAAATCAGTCTTTAGCAGAAGGACAACCGAAGCCCGGAACATCTGATGATGATATTTCCTCTATAGATCTTAATGGAAACGGTAAGATTACTATAGCTGAAGCTAAGGCAGCTGGCTATTCAATGCCGATTTATTCTGATCATTGGTTATATAAATACATGGATGATAGAGATGGAGATGGTATGGTTGGAGAATAAGAAAGAACCTTGGACCAATCCTTTATTAATGTGAAAAAACACGGGATAATTAAAAATAGAGTTGACATTCTCCACATGGCTAAAGCGAGGGGATTCATGAGTGGTAAGTGCTGATATTTTATATGACAAATACATTTCGGCATCTCCATATAACCTCATTCTTATGGTGTGACATCACCGCTCTTAGGACAGAGCATATAGCTTCCTAAGCTGCTAGACTATGACCATATGACACAGGTACAAAATTTTAATATTCAACGATCCTACAATATCTCTGTGACTGTGAAACCCGCAGGAACAGAGATATTTTCTATCTAAGGCATTGATTTAAGTTCCACTTGCCGGGTAGTGTATTAGTATGGTCTTTTTTATATGAGTAAAGTAGTAGCATAATAATTTTGCATTTATTTATAATTAAATAGGAAATTATGGAAATGCATATTGATGTAAATTCGTCCTTATGATAAAATCAAATTACCAAAATTTAACAATAGGGTAAAGGAGAGTACATTGTATGAAAAAACGAATTATCATTCTATGCATATTGCTTTGTCTCATGATTCCAGTAACAGCATATGCTGCCACTAACGAGACTGTAAAAGCAACCATTACAAAGTTAAAGATGTATTTTGATGGAAGCCAAGTGAAAGGAAATGTTTTAACCTATAATAAAGTTAATTATGTTCCGGTTAGTCTTTTGTCAGATAAACTTGGTTTTAAAGTTACAACGAGCTCAAAAACAAATAAGCTTACGATTACTGAAAAAGTGAGTAAAGAAGATCTCCGAAATGAAATTGATAATCTAAATAGTCAGAATTATGATTTACAATCTCAAATAAGTGATTTGAATGGACAAATTTCAGACTTACAATCTAAATTATCATTGTATCAAGGTACTATTCCGGATGATTCTTCATATGAAGCAATAAATAACTTTACATACTTAAATACAGACGGATACTTATATAATTCTAATTGGAACTCTGTAACTCCGTTTATGATAAATAGTAAAGTTTATGACAGTAATGTATATGGAATAAAGTTTGGTGGAGGTACTTTTAAATATGGTGAATTTAAATACCCTACATTTTTATTTACAAATGATGATTTAAACTACACTAGCTTAAAATTTTCTTGTGCAATAGATGATTTAGCTTCATCATTCAATTATGCTTCAGGTTCAATGGTTAAAGTATATGGATTCTCATCGTCTTTAGGAAATAAAGTTCTATATAATAAGAGTATTGAACGCTATAAAGATATTGAAACAATTGATGTAAATATTAAAGGATATGATTCAATAGCTATAATATTCATTCCCTATGTTACTGGAAATTCATCATCTGAAAATAGGGCATATAATAGCCAGTATTTTAATAGTGGCAGTTGGACTTGGTTAAATGATTATATCCTTTTCATTAATCCAGAAGTGAAATAGTAGCATATTAATACATTATTAAGTATAGGTACATGTGGAAGAGGTGTAAAGTTTTACACCTCTTCCGTTAATATATACGTTGTTTATTTATAACGAAAGGGGAAACAATGTATGAAAACTAATTTAATAAAAGTTTTCTATGCAATAATAGTTATAATATTCCTAATACCTTCAACAAGTGCAGAAGCTGCAATACTTGCCCAACCAACAATATACTTCCCAGATGAAAATGATGAATGTCTACTAGAAGATATGATGGTTGATTGGAATAATTGTTCCTATAGTGAATATTATCTGATTTCTTTAAGAGATTTGACAACCAATCAGTTGCTAATAGAAAGGAAGGAGATTTATACATCTCAATATGAAATACCATCTTCATACTTTACCATCGGGCATGAATATAAAATTGCCATAGGTGCAGTAGGTCAAGGTACAGAAAAATGGGACGAAGCGGTATTTACAATTATAGAAACTGATTATGACAATGTAATAAGCGAGAATGAGTATGCCCCGAATGTTATTTTTCCTGAGCAGGATATTCAATACGATTTAGAAGATATAACAGTCGAATGGGATATATGCGAGTATGCAGATTATTATCTTTTTTCATTCAGAGATATAACAATGGACCAACTGATTATAAACCGTGAAGAAGTCAATGATGAATCTTATTATATTTCTTCGAATAATTTTGTATCAGGCCATACATATAGAGTTGCAGTAGCATCAGTAGATGATTCAGATACTGAAAATTGGACTGAGGTAGAGTTTACCGTCATTGATAATAATGAATATTATCTTTCCGGTTATATTAAAGATGGCATGAGTAAAAAAGGGCTAACCGGTGTTGAAGTGACGATAAACGATTCTACGACTAGAACTAATTCAAAAGGATATTATCAAATTAGTACCGTTGCAGGCAACTACCTGGTATCAATAAGTAAAGATAACTATGCTAATTATAGCTTTGAAATTGAGCTATTTGATGATGTTATTAATAATATATACTTAAATAAATCTCTATCAGTTGCACCATCAGTAACAGCAGAGGCTGTAAGAAATAATCAAATAAATCTTCGGTGGGATACGGTTGCTGGTGCTACAATATACAGAGTTTATAGAGCGACATTAAAATATGGTAAGTATTCACTTATTGGACCAGCTACAACAACTTTATATATTGATTCTGGGTTAAAACCAGAAAGGACATTCTGGTATAAAGTATCTGCATGCAATAATGTAGGTGATAATATGCTTAGTAAACAAGTATCGGCTACTACACCTAAATTAACTATAACCCAGCCAAGGGCAAGTACTATAGGAAAGGTAACAATTAAATATGGTAACGTTACGTTTACATCAGGAATTGATTTTATTAAATCTGTCATAAAGAGAAAAATCATTGATTCCTCATCAATAAACGTCGATATTGATGGTATGGCCCGTTCAATCTACAAGGAACTTGGATACACCACGTTCGATAGCCAGGATACTATGGAAAGCACCATCATAGATAAAATTACTTCCAAGGTTGGCATAACTGGATTACAAAAGTTTGTTTATACTACCAATAAATTGTTGGATAATCAATGGGCTTCTTTATATGACAGTCTTGGGTTACAGCGAAACAAATATGATAAATATTGCGAAGGTGAACGCAGATACTTTCAGGTGGTAAAGATAGGAAGTGAAAAGTTGACGTTGAAGCTTTCATACGGAGTTATCGACAAACACACTTCAATATCCGAAACATGCACAGGGAACAATATGAATTCTACAAAGTATAGAATAAAAATTTACATGAATGGCGACATGTTTCCGACTTGGGAATCTGATGTTTCGACGACAAGTGATACCGCCAAATATGCTACGGTAACCCTGAATGAACCTGGTAACTATTACGTTGTCGTAGAAAAAGATCTATTTGAAATATTGTCACCATCTACCGTAAAATGGGACTGTGTAATATCAAGTTCTTCATTGATGCAAAACGTCGTATGGCCTTAATTCTTTGGTAAGTTTGATAAGTTAATTTCTGTTAAATTAAAACGTAGATATCCCACCTTTTCAAAAGATAGGTCAATTAATATTGAATTCAAATAAATGTACCGTAATTAATCTTGAAGCCACATGGTATCCTGAAGTTGTAAGATAAAGTAGACATGATAAAAAGTCATGTCTACTTTTTGGTTATAATCATTTTAGAAAGGATGTGATTTTGTGAGTAGACAAAAGGGTGGTAAGAATAAATCGTGGACACTAGAAGAAAAGCTTAGAGTAGTTGATCGCTATTTTAAGGATGGTATTGGACGAAGATTATTAGCAAGGGAGCAAGGAAAGCCTACGGAATGCTTTCTTATTAGATAAATAAGTAAATCTAAAAATAAATAAAATACAAAAGTTTTCAACTATTTTATTCTCACTTTCAATTCCATTTTTTGTTGGTATTGTATAATTCGCCGGTTGTTACGATATCATTGATACAATCTATCCTACATCTAACAGTACCACTACTTTCTATATCTTTTGACACTATCCTAGTTTTAATTAAATCTCCGGATGCAGTAAGATAATAAACAAAATTTCCGATAGCCAGTTTATTTAGGTCAGCGTTAAATATTAAATTCCAAATTTCCTTAAACTCTTCATGCGTCCTTGGTTTGACACTGATTCCATAGCAATTAAGTACATATTCATCATAGTCATCCAGTAGCGCAAAAATTTCTCCAGATGTAAAATCGGAGTCTGCGGGGATTTTAAAAGCATATTCTAATTTCCTTGCGTATTTTAATAAGCATTTCATTGTTTCACCATAATCCATCGTTTCATCCTCCTTTGGTTTTGTTTATATAGCACTTTTAATAGGCTCTAACGGGCTTGATTTGTGATAACTTCTTCTCGGCATCTTCCTTTGTCAAAAATACTTTCTTATTATAATCATGGGAGTAAACTACTGACTCTTTTCCATTAATGTCGACTATATATGTTATCGTAATACCAGCATTATTTATATGATTTTTAACTATATATGGCACAATCTTAGTGATTAATTTAGAATCCGCCAAGCGTTTGTTTTCTATCTTGTATATTTTACGCCCAATATATAATAATTCTTCATATGTAAAATCATCATAGGGGCTAATATTGATCATATTATTCACGATCAGTTTTATAACTTTATTTACCATAGGGTTAGATTTGTTAAAGGATACCCGATTAGGTATTTTTCGCCCATCGGAATTGATTCCTTGATGTATTTTTTCTCGAAAGCTTTCAAGCTGTAATATTTGCTCTGCATTAAGATAGCGTACAATGTCTTCCGTTTCAAAAATAAAGCATTGTTTTCTCACATCGATTTTAACTGTGGTCTTGTTTGAATCTTTCATGCGTTTTTCCTCCAATAATATAATTTGATTATTTTGTTACCTATTTTTTGAATAAAAAAAGGTACACATATATGTGTAAAAAAAGGCAAAAAAGTGCAATTAAAAATACACAAAAATAATTGTTTATATTTATGCAAAAGTAACAAAGATCTCAAGAGGATGATTTAATGCAATAGAGTGAAAAATAAATCGAAAGTTTTGATGCAATTAGGTATTGTAGTCGGACTATTACAGTCACTGTAATAGTAATGGTTTCACTAGCCAAAAATCAAGTTGTGAGGCAGATCCTTTTATTTTTTAATATGTGTTAAATGTTATTATTCTTATGTTCTTAGTATCTTTTATCCCACTTTTAGGACTTCCTTATCGTATTCTGATTACTTTTATAAATTTCTTGGCAAATCCATCTATATCTTAATAATGTTTTAGACAAATATCCTATTAATTATCTAATCTAAACTAGCCTATAAATATTACAGTATAGAACAGAATATACAAAAGTTTTCCAAATACGACATGGTGTATTTTGTAATTACTTGGAATAATTATACTATATACAACGAATTTGATGATTTTTAAATCTGTGTATTTACTAATGTAGCAGGAGGTATTTATGGGTAGGAATAGTAAAGTGTTAGCAATTTTGTTGGTTTTGGTTTTAGCACTACAGAATATGGAGCCTTCTTTAAGTATGGCATCAGATGTATTAGTTGACGTTACATCACCGATCGAACCGTTAAATCTAGATTACTTAATCAATGAAGACTCAAAGATTACTCTGACCTGGAACATGGCGACTGATAATGTAGGTGTAACCGGATATGATATTTATCGAAACACAGAAAAAATCGGTACAACTTCTGACAACTTTTTTATTGATAATATTGAAAACCATACGGTCACGCATGAGTACTATATTGTAGCATTTGACGAAGCTGGAAATTCATCACTTGAAAGCAATCATATTATTATCAATAGTGAACCAGTCGTAAGTAATGAAGTAATCAATGAGACTAAATCAATTCCGGCACCATCTGATCTGGCATATTCTATCCAAACTGATAATTCACTGATATTACTATGGTCTGAAATCTCGGATAATATTGTAGGCTTCGAAATCTATAGGGACGGAACCCTGATAGGCTATACGGAAACTTCAAATTATACCGACATGGAGTTGTCTGCCGGAATGACTTATACATACTCGATAGTTGCCTGTGATGCACTCGGAAATAAATCGAATCATAGTGAAACCGTCTCAGTTGCGCTTGAAAAGAATGAATATTATGATGACTTTACTACATATAAAACAGACCGTTTTATAGTCAAATATAAAGACGAAGAAGGAAGTTCAAAGTTAAAAGGATATTTAAATGATAAAATAAATAGTTCTTATAAAGTAAAAAATCGAAAATATAAAAACATTGAAGTTATTATTCTGAACGAGAAAGTAGTTCCGGATGACTTCTTCACCGATATGAAAGGGAAAAATAAAAACAAAGATACATTCTTTAATTTCGCTACTGATATAGAATTTATCCATCCGGATTATGAATTTACTGCTTCATCTGCAGATGCTTATTTTGATCAGCAATGGGGAATATATAATACGGGTATTAATGCTAACAATCAATTAACAGATCCTCAGGATGTGATTATTAATGATAATAAAATAACAATGGATATTAACTCGCCATTATTGTTACTTGATAATCCAATAGATATCCCTGATGAAACTGTTAATGAGGTTTATACACCATCTGTTGAAACAAATGAATATCGAATTGATTCAAATGTAACAGATGCATGGATTCAGACTAAAGGAGAAGGTGTTTTTGTTGCAGTTATTGATACAGGAATTGATATAACGCAGGAAGACCTTAGGGATAATATATGGGTAAATACAGCCGAGATACCAGATAACTATATTGATGATGATGGAAATGGATATGTGGATGACATTAACGGTTGGGATTTTGTAGATGAATCAAATCAAGTACATAGCCTAGATTATATCCATGATGAGTGGCATGGCACCCATATAGCCGGAATAATTGCTGCTCAGGATAATAATGATTTGGGAATTACAGGTGTTGCACCTGATGCAAAAATACTTCCGCTAAAAGTATTTCAAAATGGCGTTGCATATACAAGCGATATCATAGCGGCTATTGAGTATGCGGAATTAATGGGAGTAAAAATAGTGAATTGCAGCTGGGGATCTTCAGAAAATAACCAGGCTCTAAAAGAAGCAATTGATTATTCTAATATGTTATTTGTATGTGCAGCGGGTAACAGTCACCAAAATTTAGATAAACATCCTATTTATCCAGCATCTTATGACTCTAATAATGTTATTTCAGTTGCAGCAATAAATGAATCTGGTATTTTAACAGGCTTCACTAATTATGGAGAGAATTCTGTAGATATAGCAGCACCAGGTGAAAATATCATCAGTACGGTTCCCGAAAACAGATATATAACAACGAGCGGAACCTCAATGGCTGCCGCATTTGTATCTGCTGGAGCAGCTTTAATACTAAGCCTAAATAAGAATTTTAACACTTATGATGTCAGAGACAGAATAATTACTACTGCCGATAAGCTATCATCCTTAAACGGAAAAGTTTTGAATGGTAATAAAATAAATTGTAATAGTGCCATCCAGAATATTATATCCAATGAGATAATTAAAGTTCAAGTGGTTGATGACAATAACTATTCAGAGTATATAAATAATCCTCAGACCGATTATTCGCTGTATGCTAATGGGTCTTGGCAATCTGTTGCTAATTATCCAAATCCTACAATGGATTTTAGTGCTGTCTCATTGAATGGTAAAATTTATGCAGGTGGTGGATTTTCGGAAAGTAAATTATTCTACGAATATGACCCCTCCACAAATTCATGGACCCAGAAAGCTGATTTGCTTTATGGTAGATCAAAACACGTTATGGCGGTTGTTAATGGAAAGATATATGCAATTGGCGGAAGTGACTCTAGAGGTTATCAAATATGTAAAATCGAAGAATATAATCCTTCAACTAATATCTGGAGCTACAAAACTGAAAAGTACGTTGATTTCTCTTATAGCTGTGTAGCGGTATTAAATAATATTATTTATCTCATAGGGGGAGGTGCTTACTGCCTATATGCCTATGATCCTGTTACCAATTCTTTGACTCAAAAGGCTAACATGGTAGAAAGAAGGGCAGGTGCGCAAGCTGCAGTAATTAACGGCAAGATTTACGTCTATGGAGGGATTAATTATTGGAGTTCTGGTTTAAATAGTATGGAAATGTATGATCCAATTACTGATAGTTGGACGTTTAAGGCAAGTATGTCAACACCTAGATGCTTTTTCGGATCTGGGGCTGTTGGTGGTAAGTTTTATGCTATAGGTGGATATGGTAACTATACAACGACTAATACTGTCGAAGAATATTCACCTACATTAAACAGTTGGTCTTACTGCCCTAATATGCCTATTATTAGGAGTTATTTTCCTACTACTGTGTTAAATAATGGAATTTATACAATTTGTGGATCTTCAAGTAATGGACTGACAGCCAGTGTTCAAGTTTACATGCCTCAAATAGATGATATTGGAAATGAATTTATCGATTCTATTCCAGTTCAGGAGGAAACAGAAACGAGTGGAATGATCAATTATTCCGGTGACATTGACTGTTTTAAGTTTATTCCCATACAAAGTTGCCAATATGATATTTTTACAGCGAGTACCATGGATTCATACGGTGAGTTATATAATAGTTCAGGAACCTTGATTTCATATAATGACAACTACAATACGGATATCAATTTCCGTTTATCTCCACAGCTGCAGGCTGGACAAACATATTATATAAAGGTTAAGCATAGTAGTACAGGTTCAGGCTCATACAGATTGCGAGTGGTAAAAGCCTTAACAGCACCTGCTAATATTAAATTTAGTGTAAATAGTGATTCTATCAATATCACATGGAATTCTGTTCAAAATATTACTGGATATGATATAGAAGTAAATGGAGCTGTATATGATTGTGGTCTTAATCTATCATATGTACACAATAGCCCAGAGAACAATAAAGCACATACATACAGAGTTAGAACAAAAACCAACCTAACATCCAGTCCTTGGAGTAACCGGATCTATGCTTCAACATTAGGAAGTCCATGGCAGATTGTATCAAATATGCCCGAAGATAGAGTTTATTTTGGAGTAACTAATGTAAATGGGAAGATATATGCGATAGGTGGGTATAGTGATAGATCAGGAACAGGAAAAGTTTATGATTCTGTTTTCGAGTATGATATTGTAACAAATGCTTGGAAAACACTTGCTAAGATGAATGTAGCGCGGCATAGTTTGTCAGTGACCACAGTAAATGGAAAGATTTATGCCATAGGAGGAGTAAATGTAAATGGCATGTTATCCACGGTTGAAGAGTTTGATCCAGAAAAGGGTATGTGGGTTTTAAAAGCAAGTATGCCAACCGCTAGAATGTATGCAGGAATATCAGTAATTAACGATAAAATATATGTTGTTGGTGGTTGGAATGGAAGTACCTATTTAACTACAGTAGAGGTATATGATCCACTTTCAAACATATGGACGACAAAGAAACCAATGAACACTCCTAGACTGGATTTGGCACTAGCCACTGTTAATAATAAGCTATACGCAATTGGAGGAGGAAATGAATCAGTATTAAATATTGTTGAAGAATATGATCCTATAACAGATACTTGGACAACAAAGGCGAATCTCCCAACAGCAAGATATGGACTAAGTGCTGCAGCTGTTGGAAATTTAATCTATGCAATTGGAGGAGTTAATGGCCCATACCTGAATACAGTCGAAGTTTACTCACCTGATACTGACACATGGGCTACGAAAGAAAGTAAGCTCGTTAAAGCATATAGGTTAGAGGTAACAGCTGTCGGAGGAAAGATTTATGCATTGGGAGGTTATAATGATTACGGTTGCTTATCATCGGTTGAGACTTATTCTGCAGAAGTTATCTCATATGAATATGTATACGATGCAAACAACAGTTTAAAAGAAATTAAAAAGAATGGACAAACAATAGTAACTTTCTTTTATGATAAAAATGGCAATCTAATATTAACACAATCAAGTAAATAGTAAATATGGACAACCCATTATAGAATAGGAGGATTATATGTTTAAAAATAGAAAAACAATATCAATTATCTTATGCATAGGAATCATTACATCTAGTTTCAGTGGCTTTATCACAACTTATGCTAAGAATGAAAATATGAAAGAACAGGATATTTTAACACTTAAGGCACCGGAGCAAAATATAACAGAATCATTACCAGAAGTAGTTGATCAGGAACCAGATGAAAGTAAAAATGAAATATTAACAACAAATGAGGGATATATCTTATATCAAGGGACTAGAACAAGATATGATTCCGAAGGTTCTGAATCAATTACTTACAGTTTAAGTAAAGAAGAGATAGTTTCATTAATGGAAAGTGGATATAGAATGCAGGATATCTTCGAGGTGGATGATATAAGTAACGAAATATATATTGACCCAATGGAGTTGTTTCAATTAAAAGAAGGAACAGATAAATCATGGAAGGAATTGAAAGATGATGTCCTTAAGCAAAGAAAAGATGATTGTATCACCTACCTAAAAAGTAAGTATAAAAAAGAAATTAGTACATTAGAAAATGAAGGCATGAACAAAGACGAAATCATTCAATTTCTGATGAACGCAGATGCAGAGGGATTAAAGATTAATGACGGCTTAATCAAAGAATACCAAAGCAAGGGAACCGATACCTTTAAGCATGAAAAGAATAAAGGCTTATCAGATAATACTAAGAAAAAGTATAGTATATCCGATAAAGACGCTGCGAAACTGACGGAAGAGCAGATAATAATGATCGAAAAAGTAGCGAAAAATACAGATAAACCTGTTAAGGAACTGATTAAATCATTTATAAAAAGTATTAAAAATTGAACGGAGGATGAAAAATGAGAAGAAAAATATTTAATGTATTCAAAACATTTATTCTTGGTTTAATCATTTCATTATCTTCTGTTGACACCTGTAATGCAGTGGTTGATTTAAACGCTTTGCAGGGATATTTAAACGGAGTAATATCTCAGCAGCAGATAAACCAGAGTAATAATCCGAAATATGCCGACAGAAATAATTCTGTTGAAACAGTTGATCCTCTTACAGGTAATCTTATTTTAAAACAGACCGATCTTTATCTTACGGGAAAAGACGGACTGGATCTGTTAATCGGACGTATGTACAATTCATCACAGAATGAATGTGATAAGAAGGTAAACTTATGGTATACAGTTAAAACTGAATTAGTATATGTTAGTGGATATGCTGTCGATGTATATTCGTATAATTCTAATACAAATACCTGGACGAGTACTGCAGTGCGCTTTAATAGATATGAAGATGCGTATGCTTTTTACTCATCATTTCCAACAGATGGTAATAGTACAGTATTCGCAACTTCACCATATGCCAAATCATATCCGGAATACCAAGATGTTTATACAGTAAATGTAGATAACTATACGGATAAATACAGTTACAATAAAGTTAAATACAATTTAGGTGCTGGATGGTCATTCTTATTTCCATCAGTTCAATTTGCAGAAACATGGTACTATCATGATGGAAGTGGAAGTGCTTATGAGATTACAGGATATACTGACTTGGGAACAAGCAACTTGAAAGGTTATCAAGGAAATGATGTTAAATTTATTCAGGATAATGGATCATACCAAAGTGGTGAGGGAACTACTTCGGGATATAAATTTATTGATTCAGAAAAGACCACTACCTATTTTGGACATGATGGAAGAGTATTAGGTATTAAGGACCGGTTCAATAATGAGATTAAGTTCTGGTATGAAAATAAACAGATTTATCATAGTAACTATCCCTTAATCAGTAAAATTCAAGATAGTATAGGCAGAGTTGTTAATTTTACTTATTCAGGTAACTATATTTACTTAACAGTTTCTGCACCGAACGAAACTAATCAATTAAGCATCACTTATGAAAGATCATTTGCTACGAAGAATGTCTATAAGAATGGATCAATTTATGATGTTTATCAATATCCCATATTAGAATCAGTAACAGATACTATGGGTAGGAAAACTTATTATGAAAACTATTACAATTATAATAACAATACTTGGCCATCAGTGAAATTCTCATTTTATGAGAAGGATCTAAATTTAGGACCTACAGAAGACTGCTATCTATTAGGTGCAGTAGTTTATCCCGGTTCAAAAACATTATATGAATATGAAAAGGTAACAAGGAACCTTGGTGCCAACGGTCTAGCTGAAGCATACAGGATTAAATCCAGGTACGACAGAATTGAAAGAAAAAATACTAATACTGGGTTAATGGAATGGCTTCCGGCATGTAACAGGGCAGATTATACCTATGGAGGTGATTATTCAGGATATCCGACTTGCTCAAGTGATGAGTATATGACTGAATCATTCCAGTTCTGGTCACAGGTGGCACTAAGCAATGGAATGAACGCAAAAACCATATTTAACGGTTGTAAACAGGCAATACAGGTAGAAACTACAGCAAGTAATAATGAGAAAAAGATAGTAAAGAATCTAGAGTTTTATGCCAGCTATGTTTTCCTGCCTACGAAAGTTGAGACATCTGAGTATGCAGGAGACGGAACGCTGGGAAAAAGATTATATTCCGGGTACACCTATAATTCTTGGGGCGGCCTTATTGAATCTACGTTCCCATTAACATTACAACAATTTGAAGATCCAAGTACAAAGGCTCTATATACGACTACATACAGTTATGAGGATCCAAATTTCAAACAGTTTATTACTAAAAAACAGTGGTATCAGAACAGCAATACGCTTTTGGATGAGACCTATAGCTATGATACGTTAGGAAAAATCTCTCAATATAAAAATGCCAAAGGAGAGATTACTACTTACAGCTATTATATTGATTCAAATAATAATAAGGTTACCCAGAGTACACAGAACATTGAGAACAGCAGAACAGCAACTTCAAAGCTGGTATACGGGAATGAGACCGGTTATGCATATCCCAAAGAAGTGAAGAGATATTATACCAATGCTTTAGATGTATATACTGAAACTAAGTCCACAATGACCTACAATTTATTATTTGGATTAGTGAAAACTGAGACAAATAATGAAAATAAAACCACCTCATATACTTATGATAATCTCGGACGGGTCACCTGTATTCAGCTTCCAGACTTTACGAATGAGAATGGGGTCACATATTCAGCTAGACAGGATTATCAGTATATAGACGGTTATAATGAGGAGTATATAGAAGGGAATTATAAAGGCATATATGGTACGACAGTTACTTCAAAGACTTGCTATACTAATAAAGCTTCAGGAGCAACTAATTACTATAATCAGATAAGTGCCTTATATGATGCTTATGGAAACCTGCGGCAGGAAAAATCATGGGGTGGGACGCAATACATAACCAAAGCTTATTTTACCTATGACAATCTTCAAAGAGTAGTGTCTTGCACTGATGCATCAGGACTTACGGTTACTCAGACATATAATCCATGGGGTCAGGTAAAGGAAGTAATGGATCCTCTAGGCAATATTACTGTGAATGACTACGACATGAAGAGTAATAAGGTAATGAGTTACTTTGTGGCCTCCTCTAATATCTCAGGTTATAGAACTAATACCACTGCAAATACATATAAAGAGGATTATACGGAGATATATCTGGACCAGTTCGGACAAGCTATTTCAAGAAAAGCATATGAAAACTGGCCAACTATGAGCGGAGAACTATCTGAACTTTATTCCTATGATATTGTTGGGAATCTGAAAGGATACACGGATCCGAAACGCAATCTGAACGGGGAAGGTTTTACAACTGCATACAAATGCGACGCTTTAAATAGGATAACAGAAGTTAAAGATGCACAGAATCAGGTTACCAATGTGAACTATACCGTCTTGGGTAACATATCTTCTATTACACTGAAACAAACATCTGACAGTGCCAATATAGTTACGTTATATACAAAATCATATAATGAGCTCGGTGCCGTAACAAGCAAGACAGATCCTTCTGCCCAGGCTGCACAGTATTCGTATAACACCATAGGACTGAATACGCAGAATACAGACAGGAATGGAAGTACCAGCAGTCTTACTTATGACGGTATAAACCAGATAAGTAGAATAAACCAGGTAAGCTCCGATGGGTTGAAGAACATTGCATATAAATATGTTTATAGCAAGCCGTTCGGATACGATGAGGAGAAATTATATGTAAACGGAGTACTGTCCTCAAACACAAGTTATAACTACAATTCAGATGGACAGGTAACAAAGAAGAACATAACGGGAAGCGGATCCATAAGCTCAGGCCTTGATATGCAGTATGATAACTCGGGCCGTCTGATAAGTGAAGGAACAGGCATACAGGGAAGTGGATATTTTTATACAGATTATAAATATACTTCCGGCAGACTGACTCAGGTACAGACGAACGGACAGCAGACAGTAAGCACATCAGATGCCGATAATGCAACTTATGATTATTATCCTGATGGTAAGCTTAAGAAGATAACTTATCCCAGATTGAATGACGGTAGTCTCCTTACTACGGAATATGTATATAACCCGTTAGGCAGGATGACATCAATGGCTAATAAGAAGGGAGGAAACATATTCTCCCAGTATTCGTATACCTATGATGCCAACGGAAATATCATCACAGTAAATGACGGTACAACTACAAAGACTTATGTATATGACAAGCTAAACAGGCTGATATCCATAATACCACAGACAGGGAAAGCAACTACCTATGCCTATGATCTGATGGGAAATCGCCTGACAGAAAGCAGTGACAGGATAAGCATGAACTTTACCTATACAAGTTATGCCTACCGGCTAGATAACCAGCTTGAATCTGTTACAAAAGGGTCTACAACTTCGATGGAATATTATGCGGATGGACTCAGATCGAAGAAGACAACCTCTTCCGGTATGACCCATTATATCTATGATCTCTCCGGAAGGTTAGTGGCAGAAGGGCAGAGTTCTACTGCTATAAGTACAAATTACGTATGGGGGCCTGATAGGGTACTTACGAAGAAGGATTCAAGTGGTGGTATTTACTATTATTTGTATAATGGACATGGTGATGTTGTTCAGATGGTTGACAGAAATGGTAATATGGTGAATAATTATCAGTATGATGAATGGGGAAATATCCTAATGAGTAATGAGACCATTAATAATCCATTCAAGTATGCTGGAGAAGTTTATGACCAGGAGACGGGGTTGTATTATTTGAGGGCGAGATATTATGATCCAAGTGTAGGTAGGTTCTTGAGCGAAGACAGCTATGAGGGACAGGTAAATAATCCACTATCACTTAATATGTATACATATTGTTATAATAATCCTTCAAAATACATTGATCCGTCTGGTCATATTCCAACTATTGATCCAATTACGGATTTACCGATTGTAATTCCATTTCCGTGGGGTGATGGTTCAAATTATAATAGTTGGCCATGCCCATATCCGAAATTAGTAAATTATAACAGTAATGATAGCTGGGGTGAAATATTTAGCGACGGATTAAATCAACTGGATAATACTATTAAAGATGGACTCAAAAAAGTTAGTGAAGTAGTTTTTATTATTACATTTCCCGTTGTCGTAAAAGCTACAGAAATTATTATAAGTAGCAAAGGAGCGGAAAGTTATAAGGACACTGGCTCTTTAGGTGATGCTCAAGTTAAAGATTTAAAGCCACTTCCAAAGAATAAAATTGAAGAGTTAGGCGGTGAAGACTATACACAACCAACTAAAAAAGATGGTGGTAAAAGTAAATCTGATTTATATTGGAATCCAAAAACGGGTGACGTATATACAATTCCGAAAGCAGGAGGACCACCACAATATATAGATACGCTGCCAATAAAATAGAAGGGAACCTTTAGATGGACGACTTAAAACCAATAAATACAGGAAATGCAAAAAGTATTAATGAAATTTGTTCATCAATTATACAATTGAGTATGCTAAGATATGAGGCCATATTCGATTTTTACTCTGAAGAGCCTTCTTCAATTAAGGTACAATTGAAACAAGGTGAAGATAAATATAAGATTGAACAAATATTACGAATAAGAAAGTGGGGAAATAATACAAAATCTTTTTCTTGGTGTATTTATTCACAGCAAAGAGAATGGAATCAAAATGGAAATAGTGATTTGGACAATGTTTATAACTTGATTGTTAGACAAGTAGTATGGGACATGAAATCAGACGTAGATAAAATAAAAAACAGCTCTCCAAATACGAAGCAGCAATTGGTTGATACATGGCCTACCATTTTCACAAAAAATGTATTTATTGATTCAAAAGAAACCACTGAATTGGTAAAACAAATATCAGAGTTTGACAAAATAATTGAACATGGAATTCTATTGAACTCAAATAATAACCCTTCGTGGAATTGGAAAGACTTAGAGGTTAAAAGGTTGTTTGATTGGGGACAAATACATACTACGTGGTCGCCAAGTAAAGAAAATGCTGATGTTGAAATGAAAATTGATGAATTTGATGAATACCTTAGTTTAATTATTGATAGAAGTACTAATGAAATTCACTCTTTGGATTTGGATTATTCCATCTATCCTGAAATGTTTAAAAAGATTATCACTGGAAAATTGTAATTGATTAGCATCATTTTTCTATATTAATAAAATATATAGTTTTTACCACACTTGATACAATTAAATAAATCAGGTGAAGATTGTTTATTGGATGTTATAGAAAATAAATATTCAACGAGTAATACTATTAATAACTGGCTTGAAGGAAAAGACTTATTTGCAGTGAGTATTGCAAAATCGATTAACTATAGTAATAAGGCAAATGCTGATTTTGCATTTAGTTTTTTAACTAAATAAGAAATATAAAGCATTTATACTTAATATAAAGTTGGCTTAGTGTGCATCTTTTAGCAGAAATCTATACTATGTTAGGGTAAGTTTAAGGGGGTATTGGGGGGTAAAATTACATCCCAACTTTACCCCCTTTTCACTTTTTGCCATGTAGTATTCAAAGTTCGTCTAAACCCATACACTATCTCCGAACTTATTCATATTATAAATGCTTGTTACACTTTTGTTACACTCAATAAGACGATGCCGCAAAGCTCCTTTCTATAAGGGTTTCAATGATAATCAGGGGGTTCAAGTCCCCTCGACTGCACTTAAAATACAGGAGATAAGACGTAAGTCTTAGCTCCTGTATTTTTTTAGTGCAATGGGACTTGAACCTCTGGTTCGCCTGAACGAAGTTCAGGTTGTCCCCATCGACAACATACGTTTAAAAGCTGGGAAAGCCTTATTTTGTGAGCTTTCCTCTTTTTTTGTTTAAAAACTGATTGTTACACTCGTTTAGGCGATGTCACTAAGCTCCTTTGGAGGTTCAATGGGAATCAAGATTTCTCCCTTTTTTGTCTAATAATTCTCATGAAACTTAGTTACACTGAAGCTTTGCTTGATTTATCTACACTGATGATATGAATGTTTAAATAGAAATTATATTAAATTGTATTTTTTCCTTGATAGTTATGCCTATAGACATTGGCTTGATAAAAGATGAAAACAAATAGTGGAATAATAAGAAAAGTGAGATAAATTGTAATGAATTATTGTTTTTTGTAGAATTATAAACTTTAATAGTATATAATT